>Ga0126311_10000388_pt1 | contig 20855 bp, 16 predicted proteins | sample Plot61_FD_92539 | JGI IMG/M metagenome (GOLD analysis project Ga0126311, IMG submission 92539) | Serpentine soil microbial communities from UC McLaughlin Reserve, CA, USA - Plot61 | ecosystem: Environmental > Terrestrial > Soil > Grasslands | place: USA: UC McLaughlin Reserve, Lake County... | reverse complement strand
CCGTGTAATTAGCGGGTTCGGTGGAACCCAGAACAATATCGGATATTTTGTGCGATCCTATTATTTTGGAGTAAAGAAGTCCTTAGCTTTAGAGTTTTACTATTTTTTAATAGTCCATGCCCATAGAAGGTGAACTACAGACTTTGGTTACCAGCGATAAAAACTGGTTAGGAAGGTCCTTTATTCCAAAATAGTTTCTTATCATTCTAATTTGTGCTCTCCCGATTTTGTTCTAATTATAAAATATTTCCCCGGATTGTATCACTGTGAAGTTGAGGGTAACCCGTCTTTTCTTTATACCTTTGATATACTTCTAGTGCCTTAGAAAATGACTCAAATTGTTGCTTTGCAGTTTTTGATATTTCCAAGTACAATTCCAATACCTGCGTAATCTATAGAGATCTTTTCTTTTTCTTTCCACTTAGGAAAGAAGAGGCGGGAGATAATACTTCAACGAGAGGCGAAGACCATCTAAAAGTCATCATGAGTTGTTATCTGCTCGTCTAATATGCCAACACAAACATATTGCGCTGACATGTTGTGCATGGAAATTTGCTATTCCTTTTGTAATACTGCAGAAATCATGGTATAATCTATTATGCCCACTACATTTCCTTGCGTATCAAGTACTATTCCTCTTACTTTTGGTCCATCAGCTTTTGCCTGCATTGCTGACTGTGCTATTTGAAGGTTATCTGTTAACGATAATTCTGCATAATTCTTGACACCAGTGGCTTTGTTCCAGGGTCTATGGGTAACAAAATCATCCTTTATGTTTTCAATACGTTCTCCTAGTTGTTTCCCATCAATAGCTTCAGGAGTTTCCCCTTGGTTTTGCAGCTCGCGCAGATCATCTTTATATAGAAGTCCCAGAGGCTTTTGGTTAGCATCTACAACAAGCACATTGGTAAGATCTTTATTGTCAGTGAATTTTTTCCTTACCTCTCCAATGTTTGTCTGGATGGGGACTTTAATTACATTCTTGGCAGTGGGATTTTCATTCAGTATTTGCTCAACGGTCGTACTGGAAAGCTTTTCTTGTGGAGATAATGCCTTTGTGATTGCTTCGCCTTGTGATTGCTGTATCTTGTCAAGGGTACCCTGAGCCGCTGCAAGATTCTTAGCACCAAAATAGAACGCGACTACTGCTCCAACCCATGCTCCAAATACTGTTGTCATTAGAGCAAACATGTTCTGGTTTGATTGAAATAGCTCTCTATAGAAACCGGCCAATGCGGCAATCCTGGTATCATTAGGGGAACTCACGGTTCCCACAAATTTTAACGCTTCATTATTTGTGGCCTGCTGTATGGTTAGCATATAGAAAATCAATATGAAGGCAGGAACAACTATTAGCAGAGCAAGCCATGTTTGCCCTACTCCTTCAAATATTCGCATAAACCACATTTTTCCTTTTGTATCTCTCTTGTTACCCCCTGTATCTGTAGAGATTTCCTTTGGAGGGGCCATCTGACTCCTGAAGCCTAATTTGGACTATTTAAGGGTTTGTTACCTATCTTGGCCCTTTTATAGACTCCCAATCCCTTTTAACCTTAGACCTTTCTTCTATGGCTTCATTGAATGCATCAAAGGTCAGTGCAAATCCACACTTGCCGCAGTATTTAGTTTCTGGCTTGTTAGTTTCATCACAGTTTGGGCATTGCTTTGGTTTTAATGGACTTTTGCCTTTTTTACTGCCTTTTGACCCAGGAAGCACTAATCCATCCATTTCAATAAGCATGCCTTCTAATCCGTCATCGTCAAAGTAGTGCTGATATTTTACTCTAGTATTACCATGAGGCGTCCAACCCATATACTTGTCAATGCGCTGCGCATCGCCATGGAGTGCTTTAGATATCTCAGTTGCTGCTGTATGTCTTCTTATATAGGGATTCCAAGGCTTCTTTAGCAAGTCTCTAATGTGCAGCTTATCTTCCTCTGATACTGTAGAGTCAGTTAGTAATGCAGGAAATACTCTCTTCTTATAACGGTCATACATTGCATTAATCGCACGACCAGTTATCCTTCTACCACTGTTTTTCTTACCAATGCCTATTTGTGTTAATTCAGCAGGTGAGGATGTACAGGTATTCGTGACTGTCCAGGTTGTGGAAGTTCATACTCTCAAGTGCCAGTTTTTTGGGGATCTTTGCTCTTGTCGGCTTTTAGCATTTGCTAATACCCTTAAAATAAGCGGTGGAGGAGGAACTCAAACTCCTGATTTCATGAGGAGGTTTCTTAGTCCTTCACATTAAGAGCAGGAATGCAGCAATTAACTTGACGTTTTATCTTGAGGGTGGATTCGTTGGAACCCAGGACGATATCGGTTGCTTTGGTAGATTTTAGTAATTGTGATATGACTCGTTAGCTTTAAAGTTTTCCTGCTTGTGCAGGCAGTCTACTAACGTATCTTACAAAATTATTAGTGTACTTGGTATTTATTTTTCACCAAATTTGATCTGTATGTGAGGATGCCCATAAAGCTGATATGCAAGCCATGAAGCTCACCTTTAGATCCCAACAAGCAAGGCAACTATTAAAATACAGGATAGAAGTCTTTTTTAGCAGCTTATTATCTCTCTTCTCTTACAGCCTTTCGTCTCAAATATCTAATCAGAGGAGCAACATTGGGTGGTATTGTAAGATCTGTAGTTTTGATAGAGTGTTTTTTATTGTCATTTGTTTCAATCGTTATTTTGTATTCCAGGTAATCAGCTCCACGTAATTGAGCTGTAGATTCTGAAGGTAAATCAAAAAAATTTGAATTGTCTACTAGATGCTGCAATTCTGATGCTTCTTGATGATCAAGTGAATTGCTATCTATTGAGATATTATTAGCTATTCCAGCCACTCCTCCACTTTGTTCAAAGAAGATCTTCATACAAGATACGCCACGGATTTTGATGGATCATTTAGACTATTAATCTTGTATTCTTTTTTCACCAATGACCTTGACTAGATTAGGACCTTCTTCCCTTGGTATAATACCAACTGCTTCCCATCCCTTATAGACAGCATTTTGCTCTTTGCTATCTTTTCCAAAAACAGACCCTGCAATATCAAATAGGAGATCTGCAGCATCTTGGAATCTTGAATATTCTCTTAGTCTATCTTTTAATGCAATATACCATACTTTTCCAGCTTTTTCCCAAGAATAACTATTATTTCCAATCTCATTACATGTAAGGTAAAATGCTCTGTTAGGTATTCCTGAACTATAGTGTATTCGCATCCCAACATGATAATCCTCTATATGGCTAATTTGTTTATCAGAAGGATATGCAGTACCTGGTTCTTTTATAGAACGCAATGCTTGACCCTCTACCAGCATGTCTTTGCCAATCAACCACGAAGATTCAGCAACTGTATGCTTGTTGAACCATTGGTCACACATAATAGCAAAGACATCAGACATATGTTCATTCATTGCCCCTGGCTGACCTCTATATACTAGGTTAGCTTCATTATCAGTAACTCCATGTGTTAGTTCATGGGCGGTGACCGTCAAATTACTAGCAACTGAACCTTTTTTCAAAAACAAATCGCTACCATCACCGTATACCATTTGATTTCCAGTCCATATTGCATTATCAAAATCGACTCCAAAATGTACTGAGGAATGCATTGCCATTCCATTGTCATCTATTGAATTTCTCATAAAGACTTCCTTGTAGAAATCATATACAAGACCAGTATTATTGAAACAACGATTTACATCTTTATCACCTGTGTCTTGAGTATCTTCATATCTTTTTGGCTCTCCTGGAAGTGAGAATACATAATCACTATGCTTTGCGTCGTATACGATACGTCGCTTTTGTTGGTGTCCCGCTACTCTGAGAAGACTACCCCCTAGTTTAGATAGAATGCTCCTCTGCGTGCGAAGACTTTCGGATAGTTCCAATGTACGTATTGCTTTATCTTTTTGTTCAGAAGTTCCTTCCTTTATGATTTGATATAATAAATCTGGAGGTATAATAAAACAGTAACTAGACGAAGGGTTCATGTAGGGTAATTAATTTAGTTATTTTTACGTGTTCCTATTTGGTATATATATGCTCATAAACAAGCACCATTATGCATTGTAGACAGTAATATCTATGATTATTATGCGACTTGAGCCCATTGTGAGATCTATCTACTATTACTTTCGATCCTCTGTGGCATAAGAACCCCTAGAATTAGTGGGTTCGGTGGGATGCAGCTGAAAATTCAGACGAATCTCATCACTGAAAGACGGCTAGGTAAGTGTTTTGCCTTCAATCTATCGTCGGAGGGGGAGGCCAAGGACAGAATCCACATTTTTGTCTGCATGTCTTCTATGTCTCATTTGCTTTCAGAGAGGACTCATAATAGCCCTATTCTTCGGGGAATGGCCAATAGACCTGGATACACACTTCTGCTCCGGTAAGAGGCATTCAGGATAGCTATTTGGACCTTGCTTTCCATAATATAGGAATTTGACAGAACATCACCCAAACTGATAAACTTTCAAGACCTTAGCCATAATTTATGTTCCACATGCATGTCTTCTTTTAGATAATATTCATTAGCATCTCCTTGATATATGTTCCTTATGGCAGCAAAAATAAATATAGGCGTTCTTGAAGTGGACCTCGAGCGGGTTGCACAACTAGTAAGAGAGCTGTTGTCGATAGAGCTGGACTCCTCAGCAAAAGATGCTGTCAAAAGACTTGTCGAGGAGCTTAGCAAAGCATATGATATCCTTGTGGACTGTTATACCCCGTTTAATAGTCTAAAGAAAAATGATGATGTATTTCAAATGAAGTTCATGACAACATTTGAGAACTTTAAAAATGCGTATATGAAATCATTCAATAGTTTGGATGGCACCTGCACCAGAGTTGATCAAGCGTTAAATGACTTGATAGATGCACGTAGTTATCTCCAAAGATTTCCAATATTAAGAAATAGGGTCAAGAAATTCAAGTACACTTCTGACGCCTGGTACGCAGATGATCAGAAGATTCGCGACATAGTCAACGGGTTCTATAAGGACATGTACAATGAAATGGCTGTCATCGAATCTTCCTTTGGAAACGAGCCTATTTCAGATTCGAGAATGAAACTCAACTCGCTTATTTCTCGCTGGGATAATGATTTTTTTAACTTAAAACCGAAGCTTGATGACTTTAGAAGACTTAGTGAACAACTACGCTGATGAACTTATCGCTTATTCGGTTGGATGCAGCTGAATTTTTAGACGAGTCCAAAGGTCGACTGGAATGAGGTTGTGATCTAGGATAACACATATGATGAATTATTAATCTTCATTTCTTGGTTGTTTACAAATCGTTCTAGCAGTAATGGCCAAAAAACAAGAATCAATAAAAAGGAGCCTATCAATGTAAATGATTGGTCTTTATTGTAGTTTTAGCACCCTTCGAGCATCTTCTTTTCCTTTTGCTATTAGTTCCTTGATAGTCTTGGAAGTAAAGTCTGCTCCTTTACCAGAGATACTGTGCTCATGTCCTTCAGGTTCTATTCGTGTTACAGTTATCTTAAAGCGACCTTTTATTAGATCTTTGTATTTTCTATTTTCAATATGAGCTCCCTTACTTTTTTCTTCTGTAGCCTTTAGGATATTCTCAAATTTGTCTTGAAATGCTGAATCGCTTTGGTCTTTATTTTTGAAATGCCCCTTTACAAGCTCTTTCAGTTTATCGATTAGCTCCTTGTAGTCTGTTATCAGGTCTGCTATCATTTCATCATAATGAGAATTTCTATCTGAGAAGATTATATCATTTATTCTATCCTTAACTGCATCATGGTCATCTTTTAGGACTGATTTCTGTTTGGAAGGATGCACGTTTATTATATAGACGTCCAAATCTGGGATTTTATCTTGTTCTTCATCAATTACTTTTTTCCAATAATCTCTATGAGCCTGCAAAAGTTCCCTGAAGGGCGTATTGCTTAATACACCACCATCACAGAATTTGCGTCCACCTTCGTTTGGAATTTCTCGAAATTTGTAGAATACTGGTAGAGTACCGCTTGCCATGATATGATTTATGGTAATGCCATCACCGCCGTCATACAGTGAATTTCCAGGAACTCCTTTTTCTCTATGGTAACTATCAAATGCCACTGTCTTCCCTTCAGCTACGTCAATACTGATCACAAGCAATCGAGGCTGTCTTTGTTCCCAGCTAGTAGCTACCCTAAGACCACCACCATTATCCTTCTTATCATTTTGATCTTTTGAATAGCGTTTTATTGTTTGCTCTAAGGGATAGCTATCATATATGAACCATAGGTTGTCTGAATCACCGAATTTATAATCGAACTGAGGTACGTGAGGATAAAACACGTTTGGTGCTCCGTACCTTAAATAATACTTTACTGAATATTCCCTTCTTGCAGCCCCTGGTGTCGCTGCTAGATTATTCTGGCTTTTCTCTGAGTGCCACCAAATATCACTAAAGGGAGCAGTAGAAGATAAACCTCCTTTTTTCTCGTCACTTTCCTCCTTTTCCTTCACCTCATCTATCCAAAAATTTTCAAGGACTTCTGTAGCAGCTTTCCAAGTTTTCTTTCTGTTAACTACATTACTTACCAAGACAGCAGCATTCATTGCACCAATTGATGTACCAGCAATAATATCAAACAAAGGTCCATCTTTTTTTTCGTTATTTCGTTTATCTTCATCAAAAAGGTACTCACAGAGCACGCTTATTGCGCCCGCTTCATAAGCGCCAAGCGCTCCTCCCCCCTGAAGGACAAGTGCTCTTTGCTTTTGAGGTACGTCATTTTTCATCGACATATAGGAAAATGTGGTTTTATTATAGCTCTTTACCTTTGATAAGTAATCAAGGTTACATACATTAACCGTTGTTTATTATTAGAAAAGATAGCATAAAGGACACAACTGATGCTAATCATTCCATATCAATAAGAACCGGTATGCTTTATGGGTTCGGTGGAATCCGAGACTGATTTGACCTAATAAAACCTAGTAAACCTACCTACAAAAAAGGGAGATAAAGCAATGGGCTATATTCTCGTAAAACCCCTCTTTCATATCGACATCATTTGATGCAAGGAAAATTGCAATCCAAGAAGTGCGGTGTCAAGAGGCTGCAAGCTGATATAGGTTCTTTGAAAAGGTTCAGAATCCATCGGCATATGGCCTTGCTATAGATATAGTGTGAAATTGATGTATATGCATTTTTGCTCTATTATCATCTAATCTCTTCCATCCAAAAAGGTCAGATATCTAAAATCAAGATACCATCAAAACTAAGAATAGTTGAGTAAGATAGTAATAGTTAACTACTTTAGCTCTTATCGACTTACTAACATGCCTCATTATGTTATTTTATGGAATTGGACTGACCAAGGAATAAGAGCTGTAAAGGACTCCCCAAATAGGCTTGCATCTTTTAGGGCACAGCTAGAAAAAGTTGGTGGTAAACTAGTTGGTGAATATTATACAATGGGAAAATATGATGGTGTCGTAATAGTAGAAGCTCCAAGTGATGAAACTATAATGTCAATTATGTTAGGTAATGCAAGTAAAGGTAATTTTCATAGTATGACACTTAAAGCATTTCCTATGTCAGAAGCAGGTAAGATAATTGAAAGGGTCTGATTAAACAAATAAAATGTTAGCATTTGAATAATCAATAGCAGCATCTGTCCGATGATTTCTGTACTTGCCACTATCTTTTTTGGTCGTCTCTAAGATTCGTCCAATTAGCGGGTTCGGTGGAACATAGAACGATATCGGTTCGTTAGAAGGATTCAATTACTCATCAGGTACTCATTAGGTTTAAAGCTTTGCTGCTTCTATGGGCGGTATCTAGTTTAGACTAAAATTGATCTCTGTGTGTGTCTCTCTCTGGCTCCCGATGGACATAGAAGATATCTGGCTTAGATCTACCTTTGTCATTTGCTATTCTTCAAGGGCTCCCGTGCATCTTCTTTTCCTTCTTCCTCTTCTTCTTTCGTCAACTCATTATCCTTCTTGTTGTTGACTCTACTCAGTATTAGGAATGTAACAAAAATAGAAGAGTAGGGGGCATATGCTCAGAAGCGTTTCAGGGAGTGGACTCATAACACCTGGTTTTGCAATAAACAAAAGAGTCTTCGTCGTTATCCTTGAATGCATTTGGACTGTTGCAAGAGTGAGGTTGTTCGCCGTCAGTCTCAAAGAAGGGAGTGTCGATACATTGTTTTAGATTACCTCTATAGTTACCCTGGACATTTAGCTGGGAGTCAGCTTTATCACAATTTGCGTTCGCATATGCTGAAGCTATCAACGTAACGGAACTTCCAGTTCCCATAGTTGCCGTTGCTAGAAATATACCGCCACCAACTACCATCACCACTGCCAGCCCGATAAAGGCTATTCTTGAAGTTATTTTGTGAAACCTACCTAGATTCGACATTCTTCAAAAATGTGCTGCTTATTTAAGGATATTCAATTAACAAATACATATGCGCTTAAACAATTTGCTAGTTGTCATTGCTTATGCAGCTATTGCTGCTTTCTGCTTAGTAAGAACAGTACAAACTTTAACATTTTAATCTCTGTAACTAACCCGCACCCTTTCTGCTCTTTCCAATGATGAAACAGAATCGATATAGTAATAGTATGAAGTGGTATCAACTTTACAGAATTAGAGCAAGCTGAGGGGTACAACTTGTGAATGTCCCACATCTCATCAAACTTCTTTCGTTCAGGCTTGTTCAAGGTATCGCGAAATAATTTCTACTATTTCTTTTCTCATTGTGGTATAAGAACCTGTTTAATTAGCGGGTTCGATGGTTCTAGCACCCATAATGGTTCTTAAAAAAGACTCTTATTATTAGAAGAATTGGGTAGCTTTAAAGTTTTCTTCTCGAAAAATGAGTCTCCGTAGAAGGGTGCAATGTTCATCTTAATTTTTAACAAGACCTTATTTCGAATTGTGGTTCACAGATTATTGAGGGTTCTCAGATAGAAGGTTCCGGTTGTAAAGAGATCCGACTCTTTGAGCTTGAAAATTACTTGATATCACAAATAATCTGTTGATAGTCAGGTGCTTGCCTAGGGGGCTTCATGGTGATAGCGGTTCTTTGAAAGATCCAGAAGTGATAAACATATTCCTAGCTAAAAGTTTTTGTTCTTAAGCGGGCCCAGAGGAATCTGGCAGAAAAACCTTCAAAATTCTGGCTTCAATGGGAGAAATAATAGTTACAAAAGGGCTCTAACTATTAGTCATAATTGTCCCTCCAAACAAAATTTTTAGGCGCCGAAAAACTTGTGAAGTTAGAAAAAATAGCAGACATCCAATTTTCATTTGTATCTATTGCTTTGGCAACCCAGGAGTTTTTTATTCCACGGTGTATTTGCTCATTGTGTCTCTCAGTTTGAAACAATATTATGACGTGTTTCTAAGCCACCGACGGTAAAATGGAGATGGAATTTTGGAGATGGAATTTGCCGACTAATGCTTCTCTCAGAGAGATAGACCACAGCAAGTCACAGCTCATACTAGAAGTGGTAATTATTGAAAAGGGTACACCTAACAGGAGAAATTTTTCGCTACTTCGCTTCAGGAGTAACAACTGCTAAAGATCACTCTAAATATAAAAAACCTTAATAACATGCTCGCTGATGGGAAAATATAATGGACAAGTCCGTTAGGGTATGTGTAGATAGAATTGCAGGAGCACCACCTGCACCATACGTTGTGTCACCACAAACGATGGAGGGTCTCAGAGGATTGCCTCCAAGGGAGCGGATAGCCTTCGTTACCCCGAAAATGTGGGAACCCGGTAGGACTATTAGGATACGATTTTTAGAAGGAAGTCCAAAGGTACAAAACAAAGTAAAAGAGATGGCGATGCTTTGGACTAATTACGCTAACATAAAATTTCAATTTGTAAATGACAGTGATGCAGACATACAGATAGCATTTAAACAAGGAGATGGCTCTTGGTCTTATATTGGAATTGATGCTAACACAATTCCTACAGGTGAACCTACCATGAATTTTGGATGGTTTGATGAAAATACATCAGACGAAGAGTTTTCGCGGACGACCAAACATGAATTTGGGCATATGTTAGGTTGCATACATGAGCATCAGAATCCAGCTGATGGCATTAATTGGAATAAGGAGGTAGTATATACAGACCTTGGTGGATCACCTAACTTTTGGCCTCGGGAGACTATAGATCATAATATGTTCGAAAGATACAGCAAGACAATAACACAATACACAGAAGTTGATCCTAAATCAATTATGATGTATAGGATTCCAGCACGCTGGACAACTGATGGCAAGTCGTATGGCGAAAACGTATTTGACCTCTCTAATACGGACAAAGAATTTGCCAAAAAGATGTACCCATAATGTCCATATACCTTCACATTTTTTAAACATAAGATATCAGATTGGACTTAAAGAGTGTTTCTCTAGACATAATTAATGCCGTAGATCTATTGTATACACCCGATAATCAGAAAATGGACTCTCATAATCCAGTTTCTGAGTTAATTACACCTGAATGGCACTATTCTGATAGCTTTCAGATTCTCGACAATATCCAAATAAGCTGGGACAATTTAGGAGAATTTGGCTTAATAAAAGCAATGACAGACAGCCTTGAAAAGGCAAAGATTCCTGGTGATACTATTGCTGGGACGGAATTTGAAAGGAGTATCTGCTCATGGTACCAACCATATCATTATTTGCCCAGACAAAAATGGGGTGTGCATTTAAGGTATGACAGCTGGATGAGAGTAGCTGCCCTATTCTACCATAGTTGTCCATCCACGGTAGCTAGAAAGCTTGACTCTATAAAATCGGCATTTCTATATCTCTATGCCCATGAATTATTTCATAACATTGTAGAAAATGCAGCTAGTGTTATGGAAATAGTATTGTCAGACAAATCACATATTTACAGAAAATATTATTCTAATGTTTACTCTGAAGTATTCAATTCTTCTAATTGTATAGAGGAAGCGCTGAGCAATGGATATCTATTTTTATGGGCCAAAGAATGTCACATGGATAGAGATTTTCTTAAGGGCCAGCTACTAAAGCAAGGTCCTGGATACCACAATTTCATTCAATATATCGATTCAAATTTTTCTAAAGGTAATAGAATTTTACTGTCGCAAATTAGGCATGGTGATTTGAACCCAACTACGTATCATCCAATTGAACAGCTGCTGGATATTTCAGATCCTGTTCGATATTCATCTATTTACAATGTACCAATATGGCTCCATCGTAAGCCAAAACCTGTACACTAAGAAGGTAACAATCATATGATGACTGAGGGCAGAAGAAATGACACAAGGTTACTGCACGTCTCATCCAAGCTTGTTAGAAAAGTTATTAACAGTAATCTATTTGGATCTTTACCTAGGTGGTTTTCTCTTGTAGCTTTTCTAGTTGTGCAGTTTTCTCGTCTAGTAGTTTTACTACTGCTTTAATCTGGGCTTCAGCTAGATAGTTAGATACATCATCTTTCCAATATTCTCGCTGTTGCTCAAATGTTTCTCTGATAAGCTTGCATTGGTTGCGTTTCTTGCCTACTAGACCCTTTCTTCAATTTTACCAGTCTCAGCATTAAATCTCATGTAATTTTTGGAAGCTGCTATCATTACCTTGCTGTAGCACTTTTGATATTCTAAAGGAAGATCTAGTCCGCCCTCAGATTCAGTGCACTGCACTCTTGAACAATTCTCCTTGCAATGGGATGGTCTTTGTCTATCTTCGGAGGCGTTTCTATACCTTTAACAAAATCAGATTATAATGCATGGCTCTTTGGTCCTATTTAGTACAGACAAAGGATGAGCCCATAAATTCACAGCTGTTAAGAATGGGACAACTATATCAAATTAAAAAAACATTGAGCAAAAGACTAGAACCTTTTTGGAAAGTCTTCAAAGACAAGGAGGTCCACCAATCTATACCGTATCGCCATAAACTTGGTGAACAAACATAGTATTATTCACTTATTGATTTGCATGTCAGTTAAAGTGTTTATATTGTAGTCTGTAATTCGGAAGTTCTGATTATCCCGCAGACTCATAGTTGAAGTAAGTTGATTTCTAATAGTGGGATGCTACCTACGAGGAATGACCTAATAAAACATATTAGGCGTAAAATATTCTAGCTGGAATCGATAACGGGTACTTGTTTTTGCTTCTGTGATTTTAAATGCCTTTATAACAAAGAATGGGCTTACATTTTACTGAAATCAAATTTTCGTTAAAAATTTGTTAAGTGTTCTTTTTATTATTGTAATTCACAAGTTCTATATTTTTGTCCCTTTCATTGCAAGGACATCAACCTTGCATATAAGGCAGGCAGTACTCATACGGGATCAGAACATGATGCTTGGCATGATACAAAAGAAAAAGGTAAAATGCTGCTTATAGGCTTACTGCTTGGATTTTTCTTGTGGTGGAGGAGCTAGGTCAGTTTCAGAATGTCTAGCACCAGCTGCTTTGAACTCCGATGTTCCTTCTTGTGGTGGAGGAGCTAGGTCAGTTTCAGAATGTCTAGCACCAGCTGCTTTGAACTCCGATGTTCCTTCTTGTGGTGGAGGAGCTAGGTCAGTTTCAGAACGTTTAGCGCCCATTGCTAATCACTCACGATATCCCCATGTTTGTCGGTCTATGTGGCCATTTGATAGACCTTGTCACCAACTAGATCAACCCAAACCTGCCTTCCATTAAAAAAACCCAAGGAAGCAATGTCGTACATATCATACGTTGTTGGTACCAGTTCTTTCCAACCTGCTGTTCCTTCAATCTCGATGAAAGATTTTCCATTGTTTGCCCACAGTCTTGTTATTTTTTTAAAGATCCATGTCATTACAGACATGCAATGCTGCTGTCGTCTAAGAAGTTTTCGCCAGATTCCACTAGTAGTGATACCTAAGGAAATGTATTAAACCTAAAATCTAGCTTATTAGATCATGGATATAATATGTTTGAACCGTTCAGATATCTAGTGTAGGGAAGAATTCTTATGTACCTACCTACATATCTACCAGATTAATACACAAAGCTCAGAAAGAGCTTTGGCATAAAAAATAAAAATTTGGTTATCGTCGATCAGATCGATTGGAGAGCTTGATCTCTCTGACTGAATGCCATGTGAATAAGAAGGCGGCTTCCAACCCTTTGGCATCGTCATCGTATAAGATTACTATAAGTAGTCATTTTGATTTGCGGCCTGAGCTTTATGAGATATCTTGGATAATCTGTCATTCTCCTTAATCAACGATTTGTCAGTTAGACTAATCTCAGAATCGAAGGAAGAGGAGTTGGCGTTCCTTTTATCTGCGTTGGCTATATTGTGTAGTCATTCTTTACATGCCTATCTCGTATAAAGTCTGTATGTCTCGTTAGTCTCTGTGCCGTTGTACGAATTATCGTCTTTAATCTGTTCTTCGGACTATATTGAGCTACGGTTCTTGTGTATAATATCATCGACTTGTCCTTTTTGCTGTCCTGCAGATCAGTCCATTAAATGTCTGTTCTACATAACTAGCAATAAATGACCTACGTCACAAAATCGAGACCTTTGGTCTCTTCCGATGCATTAGAGTGAGGGTCCATCTCAATTTCCTTTTTATTGTTAGGAAGGCCTTTTATGTCCGTCCTGTTTGCTCAAGTTAGTTTTTCCTATCGAAAGAATAAAATCGAGATATGTGCTGAGACGGCTATTGTTTGAAGAAGAGGGCTCAGAGGATTCCAATAAAAAACTTCAAAAATGAGACTCACTCTGGGTGGCTCAAACAAAGAGATATGCAGTTATTTCGTATGCCTTCGGATTATAGTAGATTGCTATTGCTTTACCAATATACGTCGAGTCCATTTTTTGAACGTTTTTTAATTTTAGCGGGCCCAGAGGGACTCGGCAGAAAAAACTTCAGAATTTGGACTCGATGGATCCACTAATCGATTGAAACTAAATTAGCTATTTTACATGTGTCCACAGTAGTTTTTTAGCCTTGATAGGAGTTAAACTAAGACTATCTTCTTCTCTTACTTTTTCCTTTTGTCTTAACAATTCTAGTGCCTCTTACCTCATTTGGACAAATTCTTACCTCATAGGTACTTCCACCCATGATTGTTTCCTTGTACCTCTGTAAAATCGCAAAACGATAAGTACTGCCCGGTTCAGCCTTAGGAGGTGGTGAAATTACGAGTGTAGCTTGAATCTTGCTACTGGGTGGTATCATGACCTCATGGATGATCTCTAAACCTTTATTCTCTGAATAAGCAGCATCTCCTCCTCCCTTTAAGGTAAAGTCGTATTCCCAATCTTTCTTGGCTATTCCTTGCACCTTATCCTTCCACCATTGTTTACCACCTGCTTTGGTAAACTCTAATCCTCTAGTAGTAGCTATATCTTTATTGTGAATACGTCGCATCTCAACCTTAGGTAAAAGTATGCTTAGCTTACTTTTCTTTGGAATTAAGCGTTTGTCGATAACAATATCAAAGTACTGGTGAAAATCAAAAGGGTTATGAAGATCAAGTACTGTCTTGATAGCCTCTGGCCTGGGTCGCAGAGCAGGGGCCGTCACGACATGTAGATTTCTTTGACTTATATGCTTATCATTTGGAGCAATTATCCATGGTTTATGATCGTCCTGTACTGCATCACTACGATTAACTGGATCTTCATCTGAAGAGATAACACACAGAATACAAACATGATCGGATGCAGTAGCTGGAACTGTCCAGTCCCACATCAATATCTTTGGTGTATTAGGTTGAAGCTCAGGTATTGTCTGAAATGGAGTCGATGTATCTACTGTTTTCCAGTCTGTAGGAGATGTCCAATCGTTTGGATAATTAGACCAAAAATCAGCTGGGAGAAAAGGTGTACCAGCTGCACAGTCTAACCAAAGAACTTTAACTTTGACATTATGAGCTGGTAATGGACCGCGGTTGTGAACTTGCACATATAGCCTATTTGGATCAGGATGAGATGCATCATTGCGTATAACGTCCTCGTTAGTTGACAAGTCAAATTCTATTCCATCAAATAAGGAATCTACAGCATAATAGGGATAAGAATCGATTTTAATATCTGCACTTTCCCACCAGTACACAGAGCCTCCCGGCATGGTAGGGTCAAGTACATTTGATGGAGAAGGAACTGTTTCCCCAGTATCAAGCTTGTTATCACGAATATAGATATCCACCTCTGGGCATCTAGGCCTTAGCTGTATCTCACACATACCACGTCCGTAGGTAGCAGCTCTAAGAAGGTCGCCATTAGAATTAATGGCCAGGTCTGTAATGACTACATTCGGTAAACCTGGCTCGAAATCTTGCCAAGATGCTCCACCATTGTTTGTAGCAAAAATACCTATATCAGTGCCTATATACAATACGTCAGGGAAATTAGGGTTAGCCTGTATAGCACTTGCTGGAATGTCTGGAAGGTTAGACGATATGTTTTCCCACTTCCAAGATATTCCACCATCAGTACTTTCACCCCGAAATACATGGCCCGGAGTAGCAGGGGTCATGCTTTCAAATCCACTGAAAGTTACATACACTGTATTAGGATCTGTAGGATGTACTACTATATCCGTTACACTTCTGCCTGGTAAGGTGGTGCTTCCTGCGACTGTTCCAGTAGTAATATCTACCCAATTTGACATTGTTGCCCCATTATCAGAACTGCGCCATATCTTTCCAAATCCTGTTCCTGCATAGACAATAGCAGAAGAAGTTGGAGATATCGCTAAGGAATTTATACCGCCACCTCCGAGACTCGGACTTGAAGCCGACCAGTTTGATGCACTATCAGTAGTACGAAATACTTGATCGTTGCCACCAGCGAAAAGGATTCTATTTGGTTCAAGCGGGCTAGTAGCATCAAGCAAAATTGGTGTTACCCAAGGACCACCAGGAAAACCACTACCACTGAATGTCCAAGATGTACCTCCATCAGTACTTTTGTAAATAATGCCATTTTGAGATTCAGCATATTGAATATACGGATCGTTAGGGTCCACAAGATAATAGCCACCGTCCGCACCCAATATATTATCCCAAGTGAGTCCGCCTACTGTGCGATTAGTACCATTGTCTTGAGTGCCGCCACCTATTATATCTACAGCCGGAGATGTAGACGAGACACCCACATGATTAAACTGAGTAATAATTAAGCCATCACTCACTTTAGTCCAAACTCCACTGTCCATAGGCGTGGCGTGTGTACCCCGATATACCCCACCATCATTTCCTGCATATACAGTAAGATGGTTCGTAGAATCAAATGCCAATGCATGTTGATCAGCGTGCAACCCACCAATTGATTGCCAATTTTGTCCGCCATCGAAGCTGCGTTCTAGATAAAGTCCGCCAGCGTAAACTATGTTAGAATCTTGAGGATCAACTGCCAAAACATTGTTCCAATAACCGTAAGTAGTGCCTCCATGGCTACCAAGCGATTGCCAACGTGAAGTTGCGGAATCATAAACATAGGCAGTCTCATCAAGTTTAGCATACATTTTATGTGGTGCTGACTGTCCTACAGCAATCAATATTAGTAGTGGAAAGGTAGAAGGAAATCCGACGTTGAATGCGGTCCAGCTGTTAGTTACAGGATCATGTTTGTATATACCCTCGTAGGGAACTGCTGCATAGAGTGTAGAATGATCCGTAGGATCCATAGCAAGACCTTTAATTTCTTTATTGAGTAATAGTTGCCAAGTAGTTCCACCATCTGTAGATTTATATAGCCCACCTGGTGCGCCTCCTGCATAAACAGTTGTCGACAATGGATTAGATGTTACGGTATTTGGATCAACCAGTACTACTGAAAATCTTTCATTTCCTGGTACAGGTAATGCCCCTATAAGATTCCAGGTAGTCCCACTGTCAATAGATTTCAACACTCCTATTCCACTATAGCCTGGCCACGAAGTTGGTTCACCGGTGCCTGCATAGATTACTGTATCAGCTGCCGGAAGAGAGGGATCTCTGAGATGCACGGCAACCGCGCCTATCTCTAATGCTCCTTCATCACGCATTAAAGGTCTCCAGGATTGCCCTGCATCATGGGTAACCCAAACTCCACCATTGGCTGAACCTACAAATAGCGTATTGCCGTCTGTAGGATGAACAGCCATATCACGAATTCTTCCATTTATGTTACGTGGTCCGATTGGAAGCCAGTTGCAACCAGGAGTTTGCACCGGCCCAGCTGTTTCCGCAAAAGCCATTGATTTCATTTGTTTCTTTTGGTCAAGCGCCTTTTCACGAGCATCACTTGGAAATTCAGTCTCCGAAGAAATTCGCCGATCGATATCGCTAGTAGTTAGAGAGCTATCAGTCTTAGTTTTGTTTGGATACATTCTACGTTCCAAGAAGTATTCCATATGACCCTTCAGCAACTCAGCGTCATCTTCTTCTTCGCCCCCTCTCGTTTCGTCTTTGCCCTTCTCAGATGGATCTTTTGGTGACAGTATGCATTCATAAATAGAATCCTGATTTGGTTTGACCACTACTGACCGAATATATGTCTTAAAACCCTCAGCTCGTACCTTTATAAAGTAAGTCAGTGGTGCAAGATCAAAGATAAACTGGGTAACTTCGCCAGAAACCCCACTAGCTTCATATTTATGAGCATATGATGGGTCCTTACTTGTTACCTGAATTTTAGTTCTGGATTTAATAGGCCGCCCTGTCGCATCCTTGAACAAAAGTATAAGCTTTCCTTTGTCTTTTTGTTGCTGATTAATATTTTCTTTGGATTCATTTCTTTTTTGGCTACGATTTCTTATTCTGGAATTATATGTTTGTTTATCAATACTTGTCATTACCTGTTGAATAAGACATAATAAGTACGTGATAAACTTTCATGCATACTCATAGCATTTGCTTTATGGACACATGACTTGTTATGGACGCATCCTGAATTCGATCGGCCTGACGATAACAATGCGCAACTTGTTATGTATTTGTTATGAGGGCTATCAAATAGCATACATATACATGATCCTCTCTATCGATGGGCGTGTACATTGTGCTAACTCAAATGGCCTCCTTGCTACAGAGATGCTACACAGGATATTCCAGTCTGTGCAATGTCGTTAACGACTACGACTATGAAATCGAATATGCTGCTACGGGATATATTTTGTTATATTTCGCAGAAGAGATAGTGGAGCCCTATAGGAGACATTTGATGAGTAAATGGCACGCATCATTAGAAGTATTGACCAGCATAAAAAAACGGGTTCGCTGTATATTAGCACTAGCGATGGGGCGCGTATAGTAGTATTATAGAACAAGGTGGTATCGTCAATACCTCTCCCGTTTAATACGAGATTAGCAGTCTCCGCAAATGATATTGTATTTTGAATTGGAATAAAAGGAATAAGTGAACTCACCTCCTGACAGGCCAAAACACGCAGAACCTCTTGTTGCAATCAAAAGTGTTATGCTATAAGTCCTGCATTGACATAGAGTCCTTACTAAAGGACAACCAGAGGCAATTTCGATTCATACGCAGGACACCGTATGGTTCTTCGTATTACTCAAAATAGCTTTTGAAAATGGTAATTAATTGAAAAACTGGGAAGAAATTCAGATCAGAAGACCCTTCCTGACGAGCGGAGAAGACACCAATAGGCTTTTAAAAGAGCGTCTTTTTACCAAGTGCGTGATCCCGGTCTTAAAGCCTGTTGAGATCAGTGTTCTGAGCATAATTATGTTGATTGGCATTGTTGCACTAACAACTGAATTGACTTCATACGAAGAAATAGCTAAAATTGTAGTTATCCCCTCTATGATATTACTAATTGTAGTAACTGCATATGCAATATTTAAGACAGCTTACTCGCAGCACTGAGCACGCCTTAGCGATTATACCTTCTGTTTCAGCCCCGTAATGGATTTTCTATAGCCTGACTTCTCTCTTCTTTCCCTTCAGTGCTAGCCTAATTAGGGCCTTCGTAACATTGCATTACATTAATAACGACTACTATGCCTATTCAATCGACCGTTCCAGAAAATAGATGTAAAAAATTGACATAAGGAAGAGGCATGAAACACTAACAAACATCTACAGTCAAGAAGTAGAGGAGTCAGAAGAAAGCATTGATCCAGCTGTGGACATTACTATTTTGTCCTGTCAATACATACACACTGCCTATGCAAAAAGTCAATAATGAACTGATAGTACAGTCTGGTAGTACAGTCTATTCATACTGCTACTGCTCTTGTCTAATCTCATCTTGTTTTCTAGGTTTCAGAACTTCTATAAATTGCTCTGAGGTTCCTATTTTTGTCCAAAGGGTCGACCCATTAAGTCTAGTTTTTGAACGAATTTTTTATTTTTAGCGGGCCCAGAGGGACTCGGCAGAAAAAACTTCAAAATTGAGACCCAATGGATCTGGATGGCATAAATGTAAGATGTGAATCAGTTATCTCTTATACTATTATGAAAGTTATGAATTGCCCCTAGTGCGGGTTCGGTGTCATCCAAAACGGATTTGAGACTATTTTGCCACGCGATTTGATTGTAAGGATAGTATGTTTCTGACACAAACATCTTTTCGAATTGTGATATAGAGTTGTGCGGGTCAGTGGGGATTCGATTAAAAATTCATTTGAATCCATATTTAGAATTTTGGCATTATTATTGGAACCATCTTGCATGCAGAGAGATTCGAGAAAAAACTTCGGCACCGGGGCTCATCATCGGGAGATGAATCTGATGATAAAAGCTAAACAAGAGTCATTAACTATGAATTCGAGTTTGTTGGTGGGGATGCTGGAGTTTCAAAATTGTTATTCACACAATATTCAGGTAATCAAAAATATTGGAAAAGAGGTCAGAAATCATGCGGAGATGAGCCCTCTTTCCGAGTTCCTTGCTTTTTGATAGAACAGGCTTTAGTCATTTATCAGGTATTATTAATATCTTCAATTCCAGCGAATTCCTTCTTACCTGTTCCATACTGCAACAAAGTTCGGTACTGACCCGCGTTGATAGCCAGCAATCGCACGCAGATATAGGTTCTCCTTCTGTTCTTGTTTATCAAGTAGCTGAACTTCTGCTTGTAGAGATGATGCTCGACGTAAGACTTGGAAGGTTCGGTACATATGACGATACATTATACAAATTTCATAGTTTTCCTTAGAACTATTAGCTTTCATGGCAACTTGGTTTTTGCTATATAGTTGTGTTCAGTTTATTTTCAATCAACTTAAGCTAAAGAATAACCTACATACGGACACAAAAAATCCTGTATCTATATTATGAACCCCAAAAGAATCTAGCGACTCAACGATTTTCAGTATCTTTCTGATTGATATGAGCCAACTTCTTGCTGTACATTGTTTCAATATTTGATTCGATATTGACATTACGTTTATGTGCCAAAAACTTGAGCAAAGCCATTGCTTCAGTTACCTTTGCATTGAACACTGATTCATTCTTGGTTTCTAATGCATAAGCTATTTGACCTATTTCTCTTATCAAATGGATGAATGCGTGGTCCGTATCATTGCCGTATTTTAATTCATAATACTTTACAGCTAATTCCATATTAGGTTAGTTTTGACTTGCCTTGGCAATATAGTCATTTTGTTCTTCTCTAGACAACGTTATTGTGTTCGATTATCCGCAAGATCTGACTAGGAACAGACTAAGCTTCAGATTGCTGCATTAGCCTAGAATTTCAGACTCATTCTTATTGTACTCATAAGCATTTGGGATTGGCTTCATAAAGTATAGCTTTAAGGCTTCATTTTTTAGCTTCTTCCTTTTTTTTAAATCTGATATCATTTTCTAGCGGTTATACATTAATAATTTTCTTTAAAGAAACAATGGTAACAACTG
>Ga0126311_10000387_pt1 | contig 20865 bp, 18 predicted proteins | sample Plot61_FD_92539 | JGI IMG/M metagenome (GOLD analysis project Ga0126311, IMG submission 92539) | Serpentine soil microbial communities from UC McLaughlin Reserve, CA, USA - Plot61 | ecosystem: Environmental > Terrestrial > Soil > Grasslands | place: USA: UC McLaughlin Reserve, Lake County... | reverse complement strand
CATAGTCTTTTCACTAAATATGGTGTAGATTTAGTATTAGCTGGACATATCCATAATTATCAGAGGTCCTATCCTTTAATATACAATAGTGAGAACCCTTCAAATCCTATAATTGCACAAAGTGCAATATTAGACAATGGAGATAATAATAGTAAAGAAAATAATAATAATGTTTTTGTTGAAGCCAAAGGTACAGTTTTTGCCATAGTTGGTACAGGTGGACAGGAATTACATGGATTAGATGACCAATCTTATTTCACTGCAAACCAATTAGAAGACCATGGATTTTTGGAATTAAAAACGATAAACAATGGAAAAAGTCTTATTGGACAATTTTATTCTAATGATGAGAGTATAATTAAAGACGAATTTATTATCGAAAAATCATCTTCATCTGTTGATTCCTCAGCTGTTGATGAAACTTTTGATGACAATATCGCACCACATACTAATCCATATACCTTGAAAGAAATTGCATATAAAAATAAATAGAAATCAACTAACTTTTTTTATCATCTATAATACTGACTTAACTGCTGATTATAATTTTCCTTTTACTTTAATGTGTATTTAATTAATGATATTAATGATAAATAGATAAATTCTTTGTTTCTTTTAATACAAAGTAGTCAAGATAATTTTCTTTCTTCATCTAGTTGTTGCATAGTTTTATGTATTGATTTTTTAACATCATCTAATAGTTCTAATAAAGTATTTTCTTTAGACTTTTCATTATCAGTACTTTCTAATTCACTATTGTAATATTTCATCCAAGAGTATGTCCGTTGAATATTTTTAAATAATTCAAATGATAACAGTGAATGATTACCTGATAGAATTATAGCATCCCACATATCTGTAAAAAAAGGTTTATAATCTCTGTATTGTAATGATTCATCTATAAAATGTAATCTCTGTTCCAGATCATCTCTAATAAATATGAAAAGATTATCTTTTGTCCTTTTATCATGTTGGCGTTGTGATCTCTTGTATGTCCAATGTTCTAGATAAACCGTAAACCAAATTATTCCAGCAAGAAGTATCATTTCTACAAACAAATAATCCCATTCTATTGCCAGTAATTTTTCACCTTCCCATAAATTTAGCAAGGAAAGATTTTATTTATCATTATCGATATTGGTATAACGATTAAAATCATTTCATGTTTATCACATTAACAATAATTATTAAAAATAATTTTTTATAACAATAAGATTATAAAGTCATTATCTAATATCCACTCATATGTAAACATACTCTTTCAATATTCTTGTTTTGCAAGTTGTATTGTGAGGTTTGATTCTTAGAATATTATTACAACATGGACATTTATAACTATTCCAATCTATAAAAATTTCACATTCATTACATCTTTTAAATCCATTTGAATAATAACTGAATGAATTTTTCTCTTTAATTGCTTTGTAATTTTTACAAATATCTTTACAATAATTTTTCAACTGTATAGTTTCCTTCTATATACTATTTAATAATTATAAACAATATTTTAAACTAATAATTAATTAATTGATTTTAAAATCAATCAATTTAAAAAATTGATATCCATATAGATAAATATAATGTCTATTGGAAAAATAGATAAACTTATAGTTCTAAATAACACCTAGCAAATACCATATATCACTTCTATAGAAAGTAATTTTTAGACTCTCTCCTTCACTTTCTATGGAAAATATTATAATTTAAGCCAGACAAAAATTATTAGGAACTATTTTAATATATTATCAATTAAATATTATTTTTTAAATTGAAAAGCGAATGTAGTTGGCTCTTTATTATTTGTATCATGAATAAATTGCATTCTTAATAATTTGCCATATATAACTATATCTCTAGACATATTTTCAATACGTAGAAGCAATTTAGGATTATTAATATTAGAATGTTCATCAAGATCATATTCGGTATTTATTGATAGACCATAAGGCAAACTCCAGCCATAACATTGACGTATAGTAGTTCTCATATGATCCATAACAGTCAATCCTTTTTCATGAGAAGATACAATATATCCAAATATTTTTCCTGAAAATTCGTACCAGTAATAATCTAAAAAGTTTTTCATACCTCCCGACATTGAACCATGATAGTCAGGCGTAGCTAGAATAAATGCGTCAGCATTTATTACCTGATCATTTATTTTTTCAATGTCTTCAGAAACTTCTTTTGGTTTATTAGGATTAAAAATAGGGAAATTACTTTTACTCAATTCTATTATGCTTGTGTTTGCTCCATATCTTTGTGATTTATCTAAAACTATTTTTAATGTTTTATTACTTGAAGAATTTTTTCGTAAACTAGAACCTATACCTAAAAGCTTAAACCCAGTTATTTTTTTATTAATTAAATTTATCAAAGATTCATCTATTTCCATTTTTTTATTTTTTCTGTTCTCTTTAATTTATTCGTTAAAGCTTTCAATAATTGGGATATTTTTACTAATTTCTAGGCCGTTCTCTACTATTGGATATGATATTAATAAATTCAAAATTAACATTTTTTATTTTCTTTTTATATAAATATAGGCTCTGTCTTAATTAAGATAAATCTATTTCCTTTTTAACTGGACAATAAATAATTATTCTAGTTATCTGATCATTATACATAGAAATAAAGAATTGTATAAAGCTATACACATGAATATGTTACATTCATTTTGCATACATAGAGATAGTCGTCTAAATTTGTAAACTTCACGTATCACATTCTAGCTAGGGTCGGATTTTGTTGTAAAATTTACAATAAATAAAGGAACAATTTGTTTTGTTATAACAAGTTAATTATTATAAAAAGATGAATGACATGGAAAACCAAAACCTTATTTCAAACCATTCCTTTCAACAACAGAAAATAGATAATACAAACTTCTCAATATTCTACGAATAGACGTTTTAAAAAATTCCTGAACTATAGACTATATGGATCTATATTAAAACTATATGATAGTTAAAAAAATACCAGCATATCATAGTTATTAGCGAGGCGTAACATTCAACACGAATTTGACAAGGCGTAATGACAATCCTTCTCTTATCCCCTTAACAAAATTATCTAAATTTGACCCTATTTTCAAATGGATACTAGTTGGAGCCGCAGCTTATACTCTACTTATGGTAGCCCTAATACTTTTTGCAGTTGGAGAGGGATCAAAGGAAATCTTTCAAAATGAGGGATTAAACTTTTTAACTAATACTGATTGGAACGCAGTACCTGGTAGAGAATCATTTGGAGCTTTGCCATATATTATAGGAACTTTGGTTTGCTCAGGTATTGCGATGGCAATTGGTGTTCCTATTAGTTTAGGTATAGCTATATTTCTATCGGAAATAGCAGGTACAAAATTAAAAACTTCTTTATCATTTATTATTGAACTGTTAGCCGCAGTTCCAAGTATAATATATGGTTTCTGGGCATTGTTTGTTTTTAGATTTTGGATCATGGATTTTGTAGAAAAACCTTTACATAATTTATTTGGTGAATCTTTACCATTTTTTGCTAAAACGCCTTTTGGATTAGATGTATTTACAGCTGGTATAATTCTTGCTATAATGATAATTCCAATAATTTCTTCTATTACTAGAGAATTATTACTTGTTGTACCTAATTCTCAAAGAGAAGCTGCATATAGTTTGGGTGCAACTCGATGGGAGGCTATTAAAATTGCTGTATTGCCGTATGCTAAATCTGGGATCTTAGGTGCTAGTATAATTGGATTGGGAAGAGCTATAGGTGAAACAATGTTAGTCACTTTAATAATAGGTAATGCAACAGGATTAAATGCTATTCCAACTTCTCTTTTCTCACAAAGTCAAACCTTATCTAGTTTAATAGCAAATGAATTTAATGAAGCTGCATCCGAATTACATCTTTCAGCACTTATTGGTCTTGGTGCTGTTCTACTTTTGCTTACAATGGTAATAAATGTAGTCGCTCGACTTTTAGTCTACAAGATGGTAAAGACTTCCAATCCTGGAGGGCGAATATAATACACATGTCATCTAAAATCAAGAAGGAAAATTATCATTATATCAAAAGACGAAAAAATGTTCAGGAAATGATGTCAAAAACATCTAATAAAAAAATATATGTCAATAAGTTAGTAACAATTTTGTGTATATGTTGTATTATTCTTGCTATAATTCCTCTTGGAAGTATTCTTTTCGAGGTTTTTAAAAATGGTTCTTCTGCTATTAGTTTTGAATTTCTTACTCAAAAACCTGGTTCAATTGGGTCTGGGAAAGGAGGTATAGGTCCAGCTATCCAAGGGACTTTAATCGTAGTAAGTTCAGCATCTATTATTGCTGTACCTGTAGGGGTTTTTGCTGGAATTTATCTATCTGAATATGCAAAAAGCAAAAATAAATTTGCATTTGCTGTACGCTTTTTTGCTGATGTTTTAACAGGCTTACCTTCAATTATAGTTGGTATTGTAAGTTATGTAATAATAGTTATTTCTATTGGTTCTTTTTCTGTTTTAGCAGGAGCCTTTTCATTATCTTTAATAATGATTCCACTTGTTACTCGAATAACTGAAGAAAGCCTTAAAATGGTGCCAGATTCTATTAGAGAGGCCGCTCACTCACTGGGAGTGCCCAAATGGAAAATTACTATATTTATCGTACTAAAGACAGCAACGAGCGGAGTTCTAACTGGAATAGTATTATCGGTAGCAAGAATTGCGGGAGAAACTGCTCCATTAATTATGACTATCCTGGGAACAAGTTTGTACTTTTCATCATTTACTGGACCTGTGGATGCGCTTCCATTAAGAATATGGAGGTTGGCATCTCTACCTTATGAATCGGCTCATGCTCATGGATGGGGTGCTGCTATGATTTTGATTCTCCTTATTTTAGGATTAAATGTTGGTTTAAGAGTGCTAGCACGTAGACAAAATATGGCTACTTCTAAAGATACCTAGGTGAATCATATTTTTGATAAGATACCTTTAGTTTACTATATAGAGTATATAGAAACCTATATACCTATATTCTAAATAATCATAAACTATACATGTATTATTACTACTACTTGTTACATAGTTGGCTACATATATGGATGGCAATGAAGTAAGGAAAATACAGTTTACAGGTAAATCAACATTCGTATTATCCTTACCTAAAAAATGGGTAAACGAATTAAATTTAAAGGCTGGCGATCCTGTGACTATTATTCGTGAGCCAAATAATACTTTATCTATAATATCCGACATTACAAGATCCTCTATTGAATCAGTTGATGAAGCAACGGTACAAGTATTAAGAGAAGAAGGTGCTAATTCCCTTAAACGAAAAATAGTTTCAATGTATCTTGCTGGATATAATATAATAAATCTTAAATCGAAATTGGGAAGAATTAACCCGGTACAACGTGAAGGTGCAAGAGAAGTCGTTCGTAGGAATCTTGTTGGTACAGAAATAATTGCTGATTCTTCTGATTTGATAACAATTCAAGTATTGATTACACTTCCCGAACTTTCAGTGAATACTGCTGTTAGAAGGATGTTTCTCCTTGCCACTTCAATGCATAGAGATGCAATGATAGCATTATCTGAATTAAATTCTGAATTAGCTAATGCTATTATAAGATCTGATGATGAAGTTGATAGATTTAGTCTTTATATATTAAGAAATCTGGTCATTGCAACAAAAAATGAAAGGATATTAAATGACGTTGGATTAAAAAAAACTTCTGATTGTTTAAGTTATAGACTAGCAGTCAAAAGTATCGAAAGAATTGCAGATCATGCTTCCAAATTTGCAGAAAAATCTCTTTCAATTAAAGAAAAGATTCCTGATGATATTTTGGATAATATTAAAAAAATGAGTGATTTGTCTTTGCAAGACCTAAACGATTCAGTTGAAGCCTTTTTGAGAAGGGATTATTTAATGGCAGATAAAATAGTAGATAGAAAAGAAAATGTACAAGTTCTTGAAGATACTATCATATCTCTATTAGATAACACTGATAATGGAGAATTTAATCAATATAAAATTTTTATAAAACTTTTACTTGAAGATCTAAGGCGTACTGCAGAACATGCAAGTGATATAGCAGAAGAAGCTTTAAATCAAACAATAGGCGAAGTTATTACTATAGAAAAAAGACCTTCACACTATAGGACGTGACTTACTGATTTAAAACAAATGTTGTTATACATATAATAATGATTCTCTTAACTTATTGATAAAAAGCAGTAAATATGTAATATTTATAATAATTTTAGATCTTGGGTCTATTTTCCTAATTACAGCAGTTTATACTCACTTTTAGAATTGAAGATTTTTCAATATCATTAATAGGTATAATAATTTATACAATGAATTAATTAATTTTTAATCCTACCGTTTAAACTAATAATCAATAAATAAATACAAAATAAATAAATAAAAAAATTTGTTGAAATACCACCTTTTAATAAAGATATTAAAAAAGGAGGAGGAATTATTGTAGTATTGGACTTCCTTTATATGTTAACGATTTTAATGTCTCTTGGTTTAATTTGACTACATCATTAGGCAAAGGAACATATCCCAAATCTGATGCAAAAGTTTGTCCGTCTGTAATTGCCCAAGATATAAAGTCTACTAAATCTTTAGCTTTTGTTTCGTCAAGTGAAGGATTTGTACTTAATTCTTTGAACAGAAGTAGATATGAAAAACTAGCTATTGGGTACGAATCCTTTCCTGGTGCATTTACTACGGAAATATCTTTCCAAGACTCATCTCCCTTTGGAAGTGTAGGTGCAACAGAAGAAACTGCAATGGCTGTTGAATTAAGAGAGGGTTTTATAAAACTACCATCTTTATTTTGAATATGTGCATATTTTGTATCCGTAGTCAGAGCATATGACAGTTCTATATATCCAATTGAATTAGGAGTACTCTTTATAGACCCACTAACTCCTTCATTTCCCGGAGCGCCTATACCAGTAGACCATGGGACCGATTTTCCTTTACCCATAGTCGTTTCCCATCCAGAGCTAACATTTGCTAAATAATCTGTAAAAACAAATGTAGTTCCCGATCCATCTGATCTATGTACAACTACAATGTCCTCTGAAGGTAATTCTAATCCTGAATTAATTTCTTTTATTTTAGGATCATCCCATTTAGTTATCTTTCCCAGGAATATATCAGCAATAATAGGACCTGTTAGCTTTAATTCCTTGTCTGCTGCTACTTGTGGTAAATTATATGCCACTACTACAGAACCAATAGTTTCTGGAATATGTACTGCACCTATAGCTTTTTTCTCTTCTTCTTTATTTAGTGGCGCATCAGTAGCTCCAAAATCTACTGTTTTCTCAATAAATTGCTTCACTCCTCCACCACTACCAATAGATTGATAGTTAATATTTACATCAGGTTTGATGTTTTGATATTCTACTCTCCATGTATCTATTAAAGGAAATGGAAAGGTTGCTCCTGCACCATTAATAGTTGTTTGTGCAAAAGTTTGTTCTAAGAGTGATGGTATATTTGCTGTAAAAAATATACCGGCTATAAGCCAAACTCCTATTTTTTGATTATTTCTCATAGTTTAAGTACATACTACTTTGATTAATTCATTGACATAATACTTGGTATAGATCTATAGTCAACTACATAAAGTATAATGTATGAATACACATAATTCTGGCTATCCATTTTCCCATGGGAATATAATCCATTTCTTGTGATTCAACACTTTCCCAATTACTATTTTGTTATTATCTGGAATTCTATATCTACTTACAAGACATGCATAGTCATATTCTAATTCGAATCTTTTAAAATATTCATTTACAATGGAAAAAGTTTTTCCAGTATCATAAATTTCATCTATTATTAATAAATACTTTATACCTTTGTAAAATTTATTAATTTTGAATATTTTATCCTTTCTAATGGTAATAAATTCAATATCCTTAATATCTAATTCTCGTGAAATTAATATTGCAGGAATTATGCCCCCTTTTTTTATACCAATAATCAGATCGTATTTCTTGTTATTTTTTTTTATTTTGAGTACAGTCTTCTTTACAAGATTTTCAATATCGTCCCAATCTAAAGAATAATTATTCTTTAGATGTTGTTCAGAGGTGGTAGTAACTTCTTTTTTCAAACAATCAAAATGATAAAAAAATAATTAATTAATATTTATTTATTTATTTATTTTTTAATATTGATTTTATCAGTTATTAGATATGTATACCAACCATTTTTCACTATATTTATGATTTCCTCTTATAGCTTTTTCAAATAATTTCTTTATTCTTTTTGTTATTGTTCCAGTTTTTCCATTTCCTATCATTCTATTATCAATTTCACCGACTGACTTTATTTCGGCCGCTGTGCCAGTTAAAAAAATTTCATCTGCTAAATACAATTCATCTTTGGATATATCACGAATTTCTGTAAGAATACTATCTTCCTTTGCCAGTGCTAATACTGTATCTCGTGTTATTCCTTCTAGGGAGCCAGATGATATTGGAGGAGTTATCAATGTCTTATTTTTTACGATAAAAATATTTTCTGCACTTGCTTCCACTACTTTTCCTGCAGTATTTAACAGTATAGCTTCATCAAATCCAGCTTTGATTGCTTCAATTCTAGCTAATGCTGAATTAGCATAATTAGCTGTAGCTTTTGCATGAACTGGCATAGTTCGTCCATCAATTCTCATCCATCCTGATACCATGAGCCTTATTCCTTGTTCGTCATTTTCTTTTTTTATATATTCATCCCATTTCCAAACAGCTATTGAGACTGAAACTTTATTATTTAATGGATAAACTCCCATTTTTCCGTGACCAAAGTAAACTAAAGGTCTGATGTAACATTCATCTAATCCATTTTTTTTAATTGTCTTAATTATTGCATCTTCTAATTCCTTCATTGAATATTCAATATTCATAAAATATATTTTTGCACTATCAAATAACCTCTTCAAATGATCTTTTAGTCTAAATATCGCTAGTCCTTTTTGGGTTTTATAACACCTTATTCCTTCAAATACAGCAGTACCATAATGCAAAGAATGTGTTAAAATATGTATTTTAGCATTTTGATATTCATATAAAAAACCATCAATCCAAATAATATTTCTATCGTCCATTTTATTTTCATTCTTTAATACTAATCAAGTTTAATTGTTGTTGTTGTTGTGAGTAATTTTTAAATCGGTTTTATTTCTTTGTAAATGTATTGCCCTTATAGCATTTGCAACATTGTTATCTATGTCATCTACTATTATAAGAATTCTTGATGTTTCCTCTTGTGCATCCAAATTCAATATATTTATATCATAATCGCCTAAAGTTCTACTTGCAGTAGAAACAATTTTTGGCATTTTCCACATCATATCTCCGATTAGTGTAACTACTCCTTTTCCATAAGCAAATTCGACTTTTGGATAAAAAGCCTTAAAATGACGTTCATGACGTTTGACATAGTCTGCATCAAGAAATAGCAATCTTGTAATTTCTATATCATCAACTTTAAATGGTGATAATTTTAAGAAATTATAGTATTGTTTATCCTTTTCAAGTGATGCAATTAAATGAGAAGCAGCAATACTTTCCATTCTGACAATAACACAATTTCTTTTTCCAGTTACAATCTTGATTAATGAACTATCCTCTTCCTCCTCCTCCTCCTCCTCCTTATTTTCATTTTCTACAATATCTAAAAAATCGTATTTTCTATTAATCAAAGATTTCTCAATTATAGTAATATCAGAAGGGTGCAATAGTGATGTAATTACTATAGGGATATCAAAATTATTGTCATCAATTTCCTTAATTGCAATAGGATCTAAAATCTTCATACCAAACATACCAGCTAATCTTGCCTCATTATATGATAAATATCGTATAGATTCCAATTCTTCTTTTTTTACTATTTTTGGATCCGCGCTTAGTACAATGTTATCTTTTTCGAAATCTATTTGTACCTTAAATTCATCGTGTAGAATTATTGCAATATCTGCTGCAGTTCTATCAGACCCTCCCCTTTCATATGTTGTTTCAAGTCCATCAATTGTTTTTCCAATGAATCCTCCAATAGATATTACTTCATTTTCTTCTAGTAATTTAAGAAAATGTTTTTTATGTTCTTTAGATTCCTCTAACATGAAATTAGCTGCTTCAAAATTATCATCAGTAATGATCGGCCATTTCTCAATATCAACATGGTCACATTTTAACCCATTACTTCTCATTATGTAATCCATAAGATATGACATGGTAATTTCTCCTCCATATGCAAGTATTCTTGATCTGGTAACATCAATAAATCTTTTATTTGCAGCAACATGATTTAACGAAGATGTAACATAATTATAAAATTTATTAAGATGAAATTCAAATTCTTCAAAATATTTTTGAGATAAATATTTTTTGGCTATATTTAAATATGTTCTATACAAAATATTTGTATCTACTGTTTGACCAGAAGCATATTTTCTACCAATATGTATGGCAATATCTGTCATAGATTTGACTTTTCCTTCATGTTCCATTAATGGTGCAGAAAAAACGGCTACAATTTTTTTCTTTTCCTTTCTCAGAGCCTTTATTCTTTCTATCACAGTAGGAATTTGATCACCATTCTGGCCAATAGTACTTCCTCCAAATTTTGCAACAATAACTTCGGTCATATGTTATATCTATCCTAGTGTAATTTTTGTTATATTATTAATGTATATCACATCTAAATAAAACTTGATAAGATCTCAGCAGCTTTTTTTGCTCCATTGCTCACCTTATTTTTTCTCAAATCAGAATTTGAGCTAAGTTTTTCTTCAATTAATTTATCCAGTCTTAATATATCTTTATATTCAAAACCCAGTCTTTTGGCACCTTCTTCTTGCTCATAATGATTTTTAAGAGGTATAAATATTCCAGGAATGTTATAAACTATGGACTCGTCCATTGTAGATCTACCCGCTAACGATATTATTAAGTCAGAAGCATAAATATATTCATTCAAATTAGGTACATATCCTAATAAATGAAAATCTTCAGCTGGGTTTATTTCGAGGGTGGGCCCAGTCACAACAATAAGGTCTATATCTAATTTTGCCTTTAATCTTCTAAAAGAATCAATAACTTTTTCTATTAGATATTTTCCAGCATCAGTTCCACCAACACTTACAACAATTGTTTTTTTAGTAAAATTAAATCTTTTACGTAATGTTTCTCTACTTTCGAGAATTTCTCTTACAATTGGTCCAACATATCTAAAATTTTCTGTATCATATCCATAATCAGGTATTATTACGCAATCACATTTCTTTATAATTTGACATAATTTCTTGTTCATTTTTTTTTCTATTATTGATGTTATACCTTTGGTAAAACTAGTGTTAATTACATCTGTAATTAGAATTCTTCTTAAATTTTTTTCTTCCGCTATAGAAATTGATGCAAAATCTTCGTCACTGACTATTAGTTTTTCAAGATTCTCATCTATAATTTTTGTTGCGATTTTTTTGCATTTTTTGTAATATAACAAATACTTTATTAACCATCTAAATGAATGATTTAGTTTTCCAGACTCAATTTCAAACTTAGGTGGATCATACAAATTAAAGGCTTCCCATCCATAACTTTTTAAAAATGTATATGCTGCAGAGCCAGTAACAAAATTTACTTTATTATCATTTTTAAACTTTAAATTATGAATTATTGCTACATCCCTTGCTGCATGACCAAGACCTATAGGGCTTATAAAAAAAAACATTTATCTATACAATTGTTTCCTTCTTTTTGTATTTTACTGTTTAAAATTAATTTCTCTCTATTAATTGGCTTTAACCTCTATTTGCATTTTAAATCATAACTGTTTTACTAGATAAAGTTTATAATATTTAATTATTACAATTCAATAAAGACTTGCTTAATAACGATGTTTGACAATCCAATATTGTGACATAGTAAGATTGAGATAAATCTATTTAAAATTACATTAGATATTGTAGATTTCCTCTCATGAAAGAAATAACATTTATAGATAGACACAAATGTTATATATCTTTTAAAGAATGCAAAATTAAATAAAAATTAGAATAGGATATTAACATTATTACTTAGATTGATGTTCTATCAATATTTAATCCCTACTAGGGTAGATTAAATGAAAGATATGACTCTACTCTCATATTATATTTTTGGAAAAAAATTACTATAATTTGAATAGTATTGGAATAGTATTCTTAAAATAGTTCATTTCCATGTTTCCGAAAGTGCTATATAATACAATATTATTCAAATCAATCATCAATTTATCATGTCTAATAAAAAGAAAAAGAAAAAGAACAATAAAAATGATGACGACGATAATAAAAAGAAAAAGAGCTATTTCGATATAACAAGAAAAAAAAGGAGTAAAAACTTAAAAACAATTATTCTTCCAATTATAGCTGCACTTGTTATTATTGCTGGAATTTCAATTTATTTATTTTCTCAAAATACTCTATCTGTTGCAGGTTTCGGACCTTTAGGTTCTGCACATGAACATGCAGCATTTTTAGTTAAAGTAAATGGCCAAAATATAGATTTTAGTCAACCAAAATACCAGGTACAATCTGATTATATTCATGTTGAGAACGGTGATGGCACAACACTACATAGACATGCAACAAATGTTACTTTTGCGGACTTTTTAAAAAGTATCAAAATGGATATAGACAAGAAAAATAATTGTCTGGTCTTTACTAATGGAACAGAATATTGCGATGATAATAATAACAAACTAAAAACATTCATCAATGGAAATTCAACAAAATCTATTTCAGAATATATTCTTAATAATAATGATCGCTTGTTAGTGATTTATGGAAATGAAACTGATGAAGAGATTGCTAAAGCATTAGACGAATTAAATAAGATTAAAATTCAATTCACTTAAATTTTCTTTCTTTTTATTAACTATCCTTTATCTTTTTAATATCACTTTAATTATTTTTTATAGAATTTCCTACTAAATACACAAATATATCATCAAGTGTTATAGGTGATATATTAAAGGATATATTATTTTTTATTGCTAGGTTAGATAATTCACTTATATGAGATTCAAAGGTGAATAACCTAATAATATCTGTGCCTATTTCTACTACATTTCCGTAATCTTTCAATTGGTCGACATCAAGGTTTTTTTTAGATATATCCATACGAATATTTTGGGGAATTATTTTTCGTAACTCATTAATAGTTCCCTCTTTTACAATTTTACCATTATCTATTATAACTATTTTATCAGATAATATTTCTGCTTCATCCATATAATGAGTTGTAAGTAATATGGTTTTACCTTCTTTTTTCAAATCTTGCATTAAGTTCCAAACTTGACGCCTTGAAACTGGATCGAGACCAATTGTAGGTTCATCTAGAAATAATAAATCTGCATCAACAGCAGTAGCCATTGCTACCAAAATTTTTTGTTTCATTCCTCCAGACAAATTCATTGCAGGTTTATCTTTTACTTTAAGTAATTCAAATCTTTCTAAGATTTTTTCAGTTTTTATTTTTGCGATAGATTTCTCTTCTCCTCTAATCTTGAGCCAATTATAAACATGATCCCAGGGAGTAAGTGCTCGTAATGGTCTTCCTTCTTGAGGAACCACCGAGATAAATTTCCTTATATGTTCTGCTTGGCTTATTACATCATAACCTGAAACTTTTAAAGTACCAGATGTTGGTAACAATTGCGTTGCACAGATTCTTACAAATGTAGTTTTTCCAGCACCATTCCTTCCTAATAATGTGAAAATTTGCCCTTTATCGATCTTTAATGATATGTTCTCTAAAGCTGGTACGCGTGTACCTTTATAAATTTTAGATAAATTATATGCTTCAATTGCCTGCAATATTTTGGTATTTACTTTCAATCAATATATTTGGATCCAATTACTTCCTCCTCAAATCTGAAAAATTGATGATCAGGGATTCTTACAGTTAATATAACTGGTGGCCTGGTGGGCTCTGAAGTCTTTTATATGTCGCACTATCTTAATCTAAAAGATGATATATAAACAAAAAGAAGAAAAAATGAATGGGATAATTATGATACTAGATTATGCCTGATCCAAAAAATTGTTCTTATAATATTAAAAGATTTAGAGGCTAAGTATCCAAACAAAGGGACTTAATATCCATTATAGCAAACCTTTTTTATCAAAGTTGATATTATTAGAAAATTTTAATCTGATACACGGAAAAAAAAAACACCATATTAATCCAATAAAGAGCGAATCAATAATAATATAAGGCTATGTTTTATTGAGGTTTTTTCTTGGCTTAGTTCATATAGCCTACTATAGTCTAAAAACAGAGCAAACAGAAATACTTATTTGAATACATCATGATGATGATAATGGATGAATGAAGAATTGATACGAATTAAAAAAGGTGTTAAAAAAAATATTTGTAGTAATCATAATTAATTAATTAATTAATTAATTAATTAATTCATTCATTCATTCATTCATGACGATTATATTATTAACAAAATTCAAATAATCTAAATAATAGTAACTCATCATAAACTTATGGTAGAATTTACTGATATGAAAGGTCAAGAACTTGTAGATATCAAAGAAACAGAAGATAAACTTGAATTATTTTTTAAAAATAATAAATATATTATTCAAATTGTGGACGGAAACTTCAAAATAACACAAACAAGCTAACAAGATTTAAAATCTTATTATTTTCACTATTGTAATCATATAGTATTTTGTCAAATTAATTTAACATTAATGTTATTCTAAAGATATTAATCCAAATAATGGTCTATGAATAATTTCACTATTATAAACCAATTCAATAAAAATTTTATGGTATTTTTTATATTGTTATCCGTTTCATCAATTTGTATTTTTCAATCATTTTCTCCCGAGAATAAAAATAATTTAATAGAAGAATCTTATGGTGTTATACAAACGTTTCCTATGCAGATAGATTATGCTCACTTTATATCTCCTTTAAATCAAGATAATCAAGTAAAAGTGCTTCTAAAATCTCTCACTACAAATGATACTACTGGATTGAATAATAAAACAATTAATGCAGTAATGAAAATATATTCTATTAATGGAACGTTGCTAAAAACATCCTCCTATCCACAGGGTTTTAATTATAATAGTACTGAATCTATAACACTTGCGACTAGTATTGCAGACAAATCTATTGAAACGATTACAGCAGTTATACAATTGACTAATTTAGAAAAAACACAGCCGTTGTCTGATCCATTAACAATCAAACTTGGTCTTGGACAAGTTATAGATAGATGAACTTATTTCTCTATTTTTCATTTGTATTATAATTTTCCAATAAGTTCATATTAATAGTTATAATAATTGTTAGATCTTGGGAATTTACAAATATGCATTTTATAAAAGTCCAAATATTGGAATTTTTGTGAAATGTAATGATCAGTTCCTAGTACTTCCATTAGGATTTGCTCCAACAAAAACTACTATGTTATCAAAATATTTAGAAGTTTCAGATAGTATTTATGTTTCAATTGCTGACACACGATTATTAGGGCCAATGATGGTTATGAATAATAATGGGATATTAGTTTCTTCCATTACCTCAGACGAAGAGATTAATATATTAAAAGAAAAAAGTCAATTAAATGTTGAACGTTTAAAAAGTAAGTATACTGCAATAGGTAATTTAATAGCTACAAACGATCATGGAGCTATAGTGTCACCATTATGCAATGATGTAAAAACTCAAATACAAGATATTTTGGGGGTATCCGTTATCTCTATGAGTATTTCTGGGTTTATTCAAACAGGAGCGATGATAGTTGCCACGAATAAGGGTGCTGTAGCTTATCCTGATGCATCAGATGATGAAATTAAGACAATTTCTGACATATTAAATGTTAATGTTGAACCAGTAACAATTAATGGTGGAATCCCTTTTTTGGCATCAGGAATTATTGCTAATTCTAAGTCAGTAGTAGTTGGAAATATGACCAGTGGTCCAGAGTTAATAATGTTAAGTAGAGCTTTCAATGTTTAGGCAATTTAATAAAATTAATTATTATTTCTATTTACTTTTGTAAAGAATTATTAAATGAAAAATTTATTATTTCACTCAGGAATTACATTATAATAGAAGCGGGAGTTGCCAAGCATGGTCAAAGGCGTGAGATCAGATTTAACCTGACACGATGCTCAGAAGTTAGCAGCATTTGACTAACTAAGATACCTCATCTCTTAGGAGTTCGTGGGTTCAAATCCCATCTCCCGCATCTATAAGCCTCAAATTTTTTATTGACAAACCTTTTTACTTAGTGCTCTGATATATAAAAAACCTTGTAAATAATTAAACGAAAAAAATTTTTTTTATAAATATTATAAAATATTAAATTCAGACATTAAAAATTAACGAAAAATATTTTGAATTTCAATAGACAGAGATATATAGTTGTAAAATCAAAAAAGGAATCAGCGGGGTGGGGAAGCCAGATATATAATAGGCAAAGTTATCCCGGCGGGCTCATAACCCGCAGAGCGGTTTCTACCCTCAGCAATTATTGCTATACGGTAGCCGTAAGTTCAAATCAACCCCCCGCTATTTTTTTGGTGTTTATCTAAATCTTTCAAACCATTTTGGATACAATTCTACATTTCCAAATTCAAAAAATTTAATCTTTTCTTTTCCATATCTGTGAAAAGGTTTAGTTAAATGCCTATGTGCTTTTAATGTAGGGATGTATAATCCTTCCTTAATTAATCTTGTTTTTATTAAGCGTACTTTTTTACAATTTTTATCGATTTTTTTACATTTTTTGCATTGATACCCTTTATTTTTTCCTTCTGATTTCATCCTCTTTTTACAATTTATGCATAATGGATTAACAGTATTATAAATTTGTGCGAGTTGTTGGATAAAAATATATTCGATATTTAATACCTTTGGATGTTTTGCAGTAGCTTTTCTAACACCAAATCCTATTACTATTTGATCTCCTATATGTAATTGTGAAGCAATTTTAGTTAATCCAGTTGGTTCATATACTACTGCCAAACACATATTTTTTAATTGGTCTTCAACGGTAAATAATACATGTCCACCTTGAATAATTTGTGGATTTGTTACTATTACACAGTTGACATATCCAGAAGTAAAGCATTTTATCATCGACAATTTCAATTCATTTTGTAAATGCATCCCTGTTCCTTGATTAGAACGATAAATCATATACCCTGCTAGATCTTCTTTGATTTCCAGAATTTTTAAACTATTATGTAATATCTGAGGATCTTCTCCTCTAATTCCACAAAACACTGGATCAGGTCCATGAGGTAATATAAGAACTCGTTTATGTATGTAATCATAACTGTTAAACGTAGAGGGGAATGTTTTATTGTGGAGACGAATAACATTTACTGGATCGATTGTTCTAAGAGTTCCACAATTTTTAATTTTTCTATATGTTAATATCTCAAATGTATGATCTGAATTTAATAAACATCCAATAGCAGCTATAGCTCCAACTAATCCTTGACCATTTCCAAAGCTAAAACATTTTAAATTATATTTTTGTGCTAGTTTTGTTGCTTTTTGTTTACTAAGTATATCAAACATTGCAAGTCTATGGAATTCCTTAATTTCATCAGGAATTTCTTTGCTTTGCAAACAAACCAATCCGGGATTAGCACCTTTACCAATTTCAGAATTTTTTTCTAGCTCATTTTTAATAAAATCAATTATATTTTCATTATTATTATCTTTAGTCATTATTCTCAAACAAACAGCGCCATTTCCACGAGTTTTCCATGGAATGTTGGGATTTAATCTTATTAACAAAGGATAATCTAAAAATTTCACATTTTTTTTGTAAAGATAAGTTGTAACTTTGAATGCTAAATGTGTAGTACATTTTCCCAATGTTGAATCTGTATCATCGAACCCTATATGCAGAATATTATTGTCATTTGTATCTGTGCTCATCAACATTACTAACTAATATTAAATCATTAAATAAATTTAATTTCTTTTGGAAATAATGTTAAAAAAATTTAAATCATATTAAATATTTTGCATAATTACTTTTTTATATTGAAAGAAATAAAAGATATCATGCAATCTAAAGTGTTAGAAGATCTTGATTTTACAAAACGTGGGGGATTATTACCCGTAATAGTTCAAGATCAGATGTCTAAAGATATTCTTATGCTTGCATATGTTAATAGAGACGCTCTTGAAAATACTATCAAGACTGGCAATGCATGGTTTTGGAGTACCTCTAATAAAAAATTATGGATGAAAGGTGAAGAATCAGGTAATATCCAACCTATTGAGAAAATCCTAGTTGATTGTGATGCTGATGCATTAGTATATATTGTAAATTCTACTAAACCCATATGTCATACCGGAAGTAATTCTTGTTTCCATAATTTTCTAAAATATAAACATTATTAAAAAATATATTATACTTATAATATTTTTATATAATTAACAAAGTTATAAATAATATTGTATTATTTTGTTTTAATATTCTACTTTTTTTATATTGTCAAATTATAGTAATACTAAATTTCTGTTTAGAGAACCTTATTTACCATGTATTTTAACTGCATTATTATAAATGGGAATAATACAGTCTTTAATATGCAGAGAATGCAAAAAAGAATATAAACCTCAATTTAGATACATTTGCGAAGATTGTTTTGGACCTCTTGATGTTAACTATATCTATCCTAATAATATAAAAAGAGAATTATTTGAATCGCGTAAAGAAAAAACCTATTGGAGGTATTTTGAACTCTTACCAATAAGAGATAAAAATAACATAATTAGCATTAATTCAGGTTTTACTCCTTTACAAAAATCTACAAACCTTAGTATAGATTTGCAATTAAAATCTTTATACATTAAAAATGATTCTGTTAATCCAACCTTCTCTTTCAAAGACAGGCCTGCGGGTGTTGCTGTATCTAGAGCGAAAGAAATTAACCTAAAAGCGGTAGGTTGCGCTTCAACAGGAAATCTTGCATCTGCTACCGCTGCGCATGCTGCAGTAGCTAGACTTCCTTGTTATATATTTGCGCCTGCAGATTTAGAACCTGTAAAAATCTCTCAGGCATTAGCTTATGGTGCAGAGTTTGTTGCTGTAGATGGAACTTACGACGATGCAAATAGGGTAGCATCGGTAATTGGCGACTCAAAAGGAATAGGCATAGTGAATATTAATATGAGACCATACTATGTTGAAGGATCAAAAACCCTTGCTTATGAAGTAGCAGAGCAACTTAATTGGCAAGTACCAGACTATCTAGTAATTCCTGTTGGTAGTGGTGCAATGTTAAATGCAATTTGTAAAGGCTTTGAGGAATTATGCGAAATAGGGTTAGTTGATGATGTTTCTAATTTAAAGATTATTGCTGCACAACCTCATGGATGTTCACCGGTAGTAGATGCCTTTAAATCAAATAGCGACGAAATATTCCCTGTAGAAAAACCAAATACTATTGCAAAAAGTCTTGCTATAGGTGATCCAGGAGATGGAATTTATGTTTTAAAAAGGTTAAAACAATATCACGGTATTGCTGAATCAGCTACAAATCAAGAAATAAGGAATGGGATACTTAAATTATCAAAGACTGAAGGTATTTTCACAGAGCCCGCAGGTGGCGTCTCTGTAGCTGTTCTTCAAAAATTAGTTGAAAGTGGTAAAATAGACCGAGATGCAAATATAGTTTGTTATGTTACTGGTAATGGTCTCAAATCTACTGAAGCTATAGTAGATATGCTGCCAAAACCCTCTACTGTTAAACCCGATGTCCAAATGGTCTCTACAATAATTAGATAATAAAAATAATATGAATAATATATGCGAAATAATAAAAAGTGAAGATATAAATGGCAAAAATTGAATTTATAATTCCATCTGTTTTAAATAAAGGTTCTGGAGAAAAAAAAATATTATTAGACGTACAAGATTTACATGATGCCTTTAATAAGGCATCTGATAATTTAGGTGATGATTTTAAACGTAGAGTATTAGATCTTAACGGTAAACCTAGAGCTCTTATAAATATCTATATAAATGGAAAAAATATGCGCTTTAACAAAGATGGAATGACAACATCACTTAAAGATGGTGATTCAATTTATATACTGCCTGCAGTAGCTGGTGGAGCAAATGAAACTAAAATTGAACATATAGAACTTAGTAGTCAAGATCTCCAACGTTATTCTAGACAAATAATGTTAGAAGAAATAGGATTTATTGGAATGGAAAAACTTAGAAACTCCAAAGTTTGCGTTGTTGGAGTCGGTGGAATTGGAAATCCAGTTGTAACTCAATTAACTGCTATGGGTGTTGGAAAGATCCGCATTGTAGATAGAGATGTAGTTGAAATATCTAATTTACATCGACAACATTTGTATACCGAACAAGATATTGGAAAAGTCAAAGTTGAAGCAGCAATAGAACATCTGAAAAGGAGGAATACGGATGTAGAAATTGAAGCGCTTCCTATTTCTATTACTACTTATAATGCAGAAAATATAGTAAAAGGATTTGATGTTGTTATAGATGCACTTGATAGTATTGATGCACGATATGCTTTAAACGATGCGTGTATTAAACAACATATTCCACTCATTTATGCGGGTGCATTAGGAATGCTTGGTTCAGTATGCACAATTCTTCCAAATCAATCTGCATGTCTTCGTTGTATATTTCCTGCTTTATCGGAGGATGATATGCCTACATGTAGTACAGAAGGTGTTCATCCTTCTATTTTGTATTTAGTTGGTGGTATCCAAGTATCTGAAGCGATAAAAATATTGTTGGGACAAAAACCTTCATTGGTAAATACTTTATT
>Ga0126311_10000386_pt1 | contig 20873 bp, 18 predicted proteins | sample Plot61_FD_92539 | JGI IMG/M metagenome (GOLD analysis project Ga0126311, IMG submission 92539) | Serpentine soil microbial communities from UC McLaughlin Reserve, CA, USA - Plot61 | ecosystem: Environmental > Terrestrial > Soil > Grasslands | place: USA: UC McLaughlin Reserve, Lake County... | reverse complement strand
TCTCGAGCTTGAGGCCCATCTCCTCGGTGATCACCTCGCCGCCCGTGAGGATCGCGATGTCCTCGAGCATGCGCTTGCGGCGATCGCCGAAGCCGGGAGCCTTCACCGCGACGCCCGTGAAGGTGCCGCGGAGCTTGTTGACGACCAGGGTCGCGAGGGACTCGCCCTCGACGTCCTCGGAGACGATGACCAGCGGCTTGCCGCCCTGCATGACCTGCTCCAGCACGGGCAGGATGTCGCGGACGGAGCCGATCTTCTGGTTCGCGATGAGGAGGTAGGGCTCCTCGAGCACCGCCTCCATGCGGTCCTGGTCGGTGATCATGTACGGCGAGATGTAGCCCTTGTCGAACTGCATCCCCTCCGTGAACTCGAGCTCCATGCCGAAGGTCTGGCCTTCCTCGACGTTCACGACGCCGTCCTTGCCGACCTTCTCGATCGCGTCTGCGATCACGTTGCCGATCTCCTCGTCGGCCGCCGAGATGGCGGCGACGCGGGCGATCTGCTCCTTGCCCTCGATCTCCTTCGACTGGCTGTCGCGAAGGTTGCCGACGACCTGGTCGACCGCGCTCTCGATGCCGCGGCGCAGTGCCAGCGGGTTCGCGCCGGCGGCCACGTTCTTGAGGCCGTGACGGACGATCGTCTGGGCCAGCAGCGTCGCCGTCGTGGTGCCGTCGCCGGCGACGTCGTTCGTCGCCGTGGCCACCTCGCGGACGAGCTGGGCGCCCTGGTTCTCGAAGACGTCCTCGATCTCGATCTCGCGAGCGATCGTGACGCCGTCGTTGGTGATGGTGGGCGCGCCGAACTTCTTGTCGAGCACGACGTAGCGCCCCTTGGGGCCGAGGGTCACCTTGACCGCATTGGCCACTGCATCGACGCCGGCCTGAAGCGAAGCTCGGGCCTCGGCGTCGTACTTCAGCTCCTTGTGAGCCATTTCTCAGTTCCTCCTATTCGATGCCGGGCCGTTAAACGACCTTGGCGAGGACGTCCGACTCGCGCAGGACGAGCAGGTCGTCCCCGTCGATCTTCACCTCGGTGCCCCCGTACTTCGAGTACAGGACCTCGTCGCCCGTGGCGACGTCGAGGGGGATGCGCTTCTCGCCGTCCTCGTCCCAGGCGCCGTCGCCCACGGCGACGACCTTGCCCTTCTGGGGCTTCTCCTTGGCGGTGTCGGGGAGGACGATGCCACTGGTGGTCGTCTCCTCCTCGTCGATCGCCTGGACGATCAGCCTGTCGCCGAGTGGCTTCAGGTTCATTCTTTCTTACCTCCGTAAGCTCGTGACGTTTGGCGGACCTGGCACTCTACATGTGAGAGTGCCAGGGGGACCGCGAAGTCTAGTGACCAAGCGGCTAAAGTCAAGGATCTAAGTCCACTCGGCTTAGATCAAGAATCAGCCGGCGGCCACGCGCCGGCGCCCCGCCACCAGCCCGGCATTAATTCCGGCTGGGAGGCTCCCCGTTGCCGAACCGGGGGCCGGCGGGCTCGACGATCTGCGAGAAGCGCACGACCGTCACCGTGTCCTCGGTCGAGACCTCGCGGCCGTAGATCTGCTCGAGGAAGCCGATGATCTCCTCGAGGCGACGGAACTCCGGGTTGTCGTGCTCGATGTCGCGCGGCGAGAGCTCCTTGACCCGCTTGACCTCCACGTCGTCGATCACCGCCGCGAAGATCTTCTCCCGGGGCGAGTGCTGGTGGCCGACGGTGACCCACACGACGTGCCCGCGCTGGTACTTGCGGGACTTGTCGCCCAGGCGGATCGTCGCCGTCTTGCGCCCCCTCCGGAGCTGGTCGACAAACGCGGGTGAGAAGAAGTTGAGCGCGTACAGGCCGCTGGTCATTGCTTCGATGAGCCTATGCCATCGGCGCGCGTCCGCGGGCGCGATCGCCGGCCCTCACTGGAAGCCCTCGTCGCCGATCAGCGGGACGAAGCGGGCGGGCGCGATCACGCGCTGCTCGATGCGGCTGGGCGCATCGCCCTCGCCCGCGACCCTCCGGAACAGGGTCAGCATGTCGGCGCGGTCGGAGGCGATCGGCGCCACCAGCCGGCCGCCGTCCGCAAGCTGGTCGAGCAGGCCGCGCGGGGCGGCCGGCGCGGTCGCGTGGACGGCGATCGCGTCGAACGGCTCACGCTCGGCGACGCCGGCGCTGCCGTCGCCCTCCACCACCTCGACGTTGGAGATGCCCAGCCTGGTCAGCAGGGCCCGCGCCGAGCGCGCCAGCTCGGGCACCCGTTCGACGGTCAGCACCCGGCGGGCCAGGATCGCGAGCACCGCCGTCGAGTAACCGGAGCCTGTGCCGACCTCGAGCGCGCTCTCGTTCCCCTCCAGCTCCAGTGCCTGGCTGATCCCGGCCACGATCCACGGCTGCGAAATGGTCTGGTCGTGGCCGATCGGCAGCGCGCCGTCGGTATAGGAGCGTCGCCGCTCGCCCTCTGGAACGAAGAGCTCCCGCGGGACCGCCGCCATCGCCTTGAGCACGCGCTCGTTCCCGATCCCGCGGCGCCGAAGCTGGCGTTCGACCATGCGGGCCCGCTGCGCCTCGAAGTCTCCGCGAGGCATGGTCCAGCTCTACCCCGGAGTCAGAAGATGTAAGAGCGCAGCCGTCGCGGCTCGAGCACCGTCACGCGGCCGCGGCCGACCGCCACCACGCCGGCACGCTCCAGGGTGGCGAGGAAGCGCGAGACGCTCTCGCGCGAGGTCCCCGCCAGCTGGGCCAGATCGGCTTGGGTCATCCTCACCGTGACCCCCTCCCTTCCCTCCGGAAGCGCCTCCTCGGCGATCAGCTGCGCGAGGACGCCCGCGACTCGGCTGGGCACGGTCTGAAACGACTGGCGGGCGACGCGCTCGTTGGTCTCCCGCAGGCGCCGCGTGAGCGCGACGATCAGCTTCACCGAGATCTCGGGGTGGTCGCTGAGCATGCGGCGGACGTCGGCAGCGGGCAGCGCCAGCAACTCGACGTCGGAGAGGGTCTCGACGCTGGCCGACCGGGCCTCGCCGTCGAGCATCGCCAGCTCGCCGAAGATGTCGCCGCCGGCAAGCGTCGCCAGGGCGATGGCACGTCCGTCCGAGTGCTCGCGGGTCACGCGCAGGTCGCCGCTGCGGACGATGTAGCAGGAGTCGGAGTTGTCGCCCTCGTGGAAGACGCGGACGCCCGGCGGGTACGAGCGCGGGACGGCGACACCGGCGATGCGCGCGAGGTCCCCGCTGGAGAGCTCGGCGAAGAGCGGCACGCGGCTCAGCAGCTCTACGTTCTCGGCGCTCACGGGGCCGCAGCCTACCCCTCGCTCCCTCACGCCTGGCAGCGCGGGCACCAGTACGCCATGCGGTTGGCGTCGCCCTGGCCCCGCGACTGGATCTTCCCGCCGCACCGGGGACACGGCTCGCGGGTGCCCCGGTAGATGCTCCGGGGCCGGCGGCCGTGCTCGACGGAGGCCCGCATCACGCGCTGGATCTCGTGCACCGCCCGCTCGGCCTCCCCCTGGTCGAGCTCCGCGACCGGGTGCCAGGGGCTGATGCGCGCCTGGAAGAGCCCCTCCACGCGAATCGCGTTTCCCACCCCCGCGAGGATCCCCTGGTCGAGGACGGCATCGCCCACCTCACGCCCGCGCCCGGCCTCGAGGAGATGGCCGGCGGCAGCGGCCAGGTCGAAGTCCGACCCCAGCGGGTCGGGGCCCAGCTGCATGAGGCCCGGGTCGTTGCGCGCCCGCGACTCGCTGACGATCCGCAGGATCTGCCCGCCCGATTGAGCCGCGACGCCCGGGCCGGAGGCCAGCAGCAGCCACGGCCTGCCACGTGGCGTCTCCCCGTCGCGCGCGATCCACCACCTCCCGTTCATGCCCAGATGGCTGTGCACGACCAGGCCACCCGAGAAGTGGGCCAGCAGGTGCTTGCCCCGGGCCTCGGCCCGCTCGAGGACCCGGCCGCGGAGCTCGGCGGCGCGGTGGTGGACCGGCGAGCGCGGGTTGGGCGCCTCGGCGCGCTCGATCTCGCGCTCGGCCAGCGCCGCGCTCAGGCGCCGCGCGGCGCGGTGGATGGTGTCGCCCTCGGGCACACCATGAGCTTGTCAGGCGGCAGGTCGCTGCCGCTCGTAGCGTTGCATCAGGATGGGCCGGCCCCAGCCCGAGAACCGATGGGTCTCGACCACCTCGAAGCCCATCGAGCGGTAGATCTGGCCCGCGGTGCCCAGGTCCGAGAAGGTGATCAGGTCGAGCAGATCGAGCTCGAGCGAGTCGGCCTCGGCGACCAGCTCCTCGACCATCCTCCGGCCCATTCCCTGGCCGCGCAGGGCGGGGTCGAGCAGCACGAATCGCAGGCGGCCCTCCGACGAGCCCTCCACCGTCAGCGCCGCGCTGCCGGCGACGCGGCCGTCCAGCTCGGCTACGCGAATCGCGCCGCGCCCGGGCCAGCCGCCCTCGACCGCATGCGCGAGCCCCCCGGCGACGCCCGCCTCGAAGCGCTGGTCGAGGCCGTGCTCGGCGGCGTAGACCGTGCCGTGCAGGCGGCTGATGGCGCCGATGTCGCCGGCGCGCAGGTCGCTTCGCAGCGAGATCCCGTGGGTCGCGGGCTCTTCTCGGGTCTTCAGCATTGGGGGCATTCTTGCCGTCCGAACTTATCGGCGCAACATCAAGTTGTGTTGCGATTCATCACGTTTAGTGATTCACTGGAGCCGATGGAGCTGCGCCAGCTTCGCTACTTCGCGGCCGTCGCCCGGCACGGCAGCTTCACGCGGGCAGCCGACGAGCTGCACCTCGCCCAGTCCGCCGTCTCGCAGCAGGTTCGCCGGCTGGAGGCCGAGCTGGGCGTCGAGCTGCTGGCGCGCTCGACGCGGCGGGTCGAGGTCACCGAGGCAGGGGAGATAACCCTCGCACGTGCCTCGCGGGTGCTCGCGGAGGTCGAGGCGCTGGAGAGCGAGCTGGACGAGCTGAGCGGGCTGGTCCGCGGCCATCTCACCGTCGGAGGCGTCCTGCCGGCGGGCGGGCACAACCTGCCCGACCTGCTGCTGCGGTTCAACCAGCTGCATCCGAACGTCGAGCTGGCGCTGCGCGAGGGAACGGCGACGGACATGGCCGAGAGGCTCCAGCGCGACGAGCTCGACGTGGCGATCGCGATGTTCGAGCCCGGCGACGTCCCTTCGTCGCTCGCCCACCGGCGCCTTGGGGTGGAGGAGCTGGTGGTCGGCATGGCGCCCGACGACCCGCTCAGCAGGCGCAAGTCCGTCCGCCTCGTCGATCTCGCCACGCGCTCGTTCGTGGCCTTCCGGGAGGGCGCCGCCGTGAGGGCGTCGGTCGACGAGGCGCTCGCGGGCGCGTCGGTGGAGGTTCGCATCGCCTTCGAGACCAACGACCTGGCGATGATGCGCGCCGTCGTCGCCCGCGGGCTCGGCGTGGCGGTGGTCCCCGAGACGGTGGCCGCTTCGAGCGGGCCGGAGGAGCTGGCCTGGCGCCCGCTGTCACCCGGGATGCGGCGCACCGTGATGCTGTTGTGGCGCGACGGGCGGCGCCAGCCCCCGGCCAGCGCGGCCTTCATCGCGTTCGTCGAGCGCGCGGTCCGCGAGCGCGAGCGCGAGCGCGCCGCCGCCTAGCGCGCCGGAGCTAAGCGGTGCTCGCCACCAGGCGCCGCGGCTCGCGCCGGAAGCCGGCCGCGATCAGCGTCTCCTCGTATCCCGAGCCGATCACCGCGTCCCCGTCGATCCGCTCGATCGCGAGCTTCGGCAGCACCCCCTCGTGGGCCGCGCCGGCGAGCTCGGCGATCGCCTCCTCGAGGGCGTCGCCCTCCAGCCGGCTGAGCCGGAGGATGCCGCGCCCGCCGCGCTCGACGTAGAGCAGCGGCTCCCCGTCGCGCCACAGCACGAACGCGCCGGCCGTGCGCGACGGCCGCCGGCCGCCCGGCCCCTCCCCGTCGGCGCCCCAGCGCTTGGGCCACGAGAGCGTCGCGCCGTAGGGGTTGGCCGGATCGGTGGCCGCCAGGACGAGGTAGCGGCCATCGGCGGGAGGCAGCTCGCGGAGCCGCTCGACGGCGCCCGCCAGCGCGAACTGGGCGCCGCCCAGCCCCTCGACGAAGTACCCCCGCCGCGCGGTGCCGAGCATCTCCAGGTTCGAGAGCTCGCCGTACAGCGCCGAGAACCCGCCGGGCACGCCCTCGGCGAGGACGCTCTCGCGGGTGACGATGCCGTAGCGCTCGAGCATCAGCTCGGCCTGGGCGCGCAGTCTCGGCCCCGTCGCGGGGGCGTCGGAGAACAGCGGCGCGGTGAGCGACCACCGCCCCTGGACCGTCCGCTGGGCGCCGCTCCGGCGCGTGGCGAACCGGCGGCCCGCCCGCTGCGAGCGCTGGACCGCACTGAGACGCCTGGCGCGCAGCGGCGCGAATGCGTCGTTGGTGGCCTCGCCCGCCCAGGCGAGATCCCAGAGGGCCTCGTGCAGCTCCTCGGGGGAGAGATCGAGCTCGGCGACGAGGTCGAGCCAGAAGCAGGCGCCCGCCGCAAGGCGCTCGCGGATCGCGGCATGGGCGTCGCCCTCGGGCGACTCCAGCTTCGCGTTGGCGGGCGGCGGGGCGGCGATGCGCACGTCCTCGCGGAAGTAGAGGGCCACGCGCCCGGACCGCGCCACGGGCCCGGCCCCGATCCAGACCAGCTCGCCGCCCGTGCAGAGCTCGTCGAGCCAGGTGGGGCTGTAGGCGCCGAGGCGCCGGGGGAGCACGTCGCGCTCCCAGACCTCCGGCGTCAGCGCGACCCCCTGAAGCGGCACGAGCGCCTCGCGCAGGCGATCGGGCCCGGCGCCCGCGGGGCGATGTGCGTCGACGTTCTGCCACGCGGGGAGGAAGCGCGCGAGCTCACGCTGGTCGACCGCCTCGGCCTCGGCCCGCAGGTGTGCGAGGCTGGCGCGGCGCACGCGCCGCAGCACGTCGCCGTCGCACCACTCGCGCTCGGTGCCGCCGGGCAGCAGCTCGCCGCGGACCAGCTCGCCGGAGCGCTCGAGCTCGCGCAGGGAGGGAAGCGGGTCCACGCCGTAGCGCGCGGCGAGCTGCGCCGTCGGGAAGGGGCCATGCGTGCGGGCGTAGCGGCGGACCAGGGCCAGCATCGCGTCGGGCATGTCCTCGAGGAACGACTCCGGCAGCCCGGCGGGCGGCGGCACCCCGAGGGCGTCGCGGAACATCGCGGCGTCCTCGCCCGCGATCCAGCGCTCCTCGCCCGCGATCCTCACCTTCGCGGCCCGTCGCTCGGAAGCCAGCTTCTCCAGCATCGAGGCCGCCGAGTAACCCTCGGCCGTCCGCGCCTCACACTCGTCCGCCGTCAGGTCGCCCAGGCGGCGAAGGATCTGCTGAAGCGCGTCGCGGTCGCCCGCCTTGGCCTGCTCGTTGAGGTGCTGGAGGGAGGCCTCGACGTCGACCAGCGCCTCGGGGTCGATCAGCTCGCGCAACTCCTCCTGGCCGAGCAGCTCGCGCAGCAGGTCACGGTCCAGGGCCAGGGCGGCGGCCCGGCGCTCGGCGTTGGGCGTGTCGCCCTCGTACATGTAGGTGGCGACGTAGTCGAACAGCAGCGAGGAGGCGAACGGCGAGGCCGTCGGCGTCTCGACCTCCACCAGCGACACCTTGCGCGAGTGCAGGTCGCGCAGCAGCGAGACCAGCGCCGGCAGGTCGAGCACGTCGCGAAGGCACTCGCGGTAGGTCTCGAGGATCACCGGGAAGCGCGGGAAGTCCTTCGCGACCTCCAGCAGGCTCTGCGCCTTCAGCCGCTGCTGCCACAAGGGTGTGCGCTTGCCGGGATAGGCGCGCGGGATCAGCAGCGAACGCGCCGCGTTCTCGCGGAAGCGCGCCCCGAACAGCGCCGAGCCGCCCAGCTCGCGGACCACCAGGTCCTCGACCTCGTCGGCCTCGAGCAGGACGATGTCGGCGGGCGGCGCCTCGTCGGCGTCGGGAAGGTGGACGACGATGCCGTCGTCGGACCAGATCGCGTCGGCCTCGAGGTCCTGCTGGTCGCGAATCCGCGCCGACAGAGCCAGCCCCCAGGCCGCGTGCACGCGGCCGCCGAACGGCGACAGCACGCACAGCCGCCAGTCGCCGATCTCGTCGCGAAAGCGCTCGACCACGATCGACTGGTCGGAGGGCACCACTCTGGTCGCGGCCTGCTGCTCGCGCAGGTAGGCGACGAGGTTCTGGGCGGCGAGCTCGTCCAGGTCGTATTCCGCGGCGAGCTTCTCCGGCTCGGCGCTCACCGCCTCGCGGGCGAACTCGCCGATCGCGCGCCCCAGCTCGGCCGGGCGTCCGACGCCGTCGCCGCGCCAGAACGGGACCGCGCCCGGGACGCCCGGGGCGGGCGTGACGATCACCCGGTCGCGGGTGATGTCCTCGATCCGCCACGTCGTCGCGCCCAGCAGGAAGGTCTGGCCCGGGCGCGCCTCGTAGACCATCTCCTCGTCAAGCTCGCCGACCCGCCGCCCGTCGGGAAGGTGGACCCCGTAGAGGCCGCGGTCCGGAATCGTGCCGGCGTTGGTGACCGCCAGCTGGCGCGCGCCCTTGCGGCCGCGAACGGTGCCCGCCGTCCGGTCCCAGGCGACCCGGGGCCGCAGCTCGGCGAAGCGCTCGGAGGGATACCGGCCGTCGAGCATGTCCAGGACGTTCTCGAGCTGCTCGCGGCCGAGGTCGTGGAAGGGCTCAGTCGCGGTGACCACGCGCTCGATGTCCTCGACCGTCCACTCGTCGTCGGCGACCATCGAGACGAGGTGCTGTGCGAGGACGTCCAGCGGGTTCTGCGGGATCACCGTCTCCTCGATGTCCCCGGCACGCATCCGCTTGGTCACCACGGCGCACTCGAGGAGATCGGCCCGGAACTTGGGGAAGATCCGCCCCTTCGAGACCTCGCCGAGCGTGTGGCCGGCCCGGCCGACCCGCTGCAGGCCACGGGTGACCGACTTCGGTGACTCGACCTGGATCACGAGGTCGACGGCGCCCATGTCGATGCCCAGCTCGAGCGACGAGGTGGCGACGAGGCAGGGCAGCTGGCCCGACTTGAGCATCTCCTCGACTACCAGCCTCTCCTCGTGCGCCAGCGAGCCGTGGTGGGCACGCGCGACCTCGACGAAGCCGTTTTCGCTGGGCGGCGGCTCGATGTCGTGACCGGCGTGTTCGGTCGCCGGGAGCTCGCCCTCGGGGACCTCGTTCGCCAGCTCGTTGAGGCGCTTCGCAAGGCGCTCCGCCCCCCGGCGGCTGTTGACGAAGATGATCGTCGAGTTGTGCTCCTCGACCAACCGCAGGAGCTCCGGGTAGATGGCCGGCCAGATCGAGCGCGTGTTGGTCGCCGGGTCGAGCGAGGCGTCGATGGGGCCCGGGTCGATGCGGTCGGCGCCGTCGGCCGGCTTGTCCTCGCCGCGCCCGGGCGCGTGCGTTGCGTCGGCGCCGGGGGCCGTCATGTCCTCCACCGGGACATGGATCTTCAGGTCGAGCTCCTTCGAGCGCCCCGCGTCGACGATCTCGACCTCCCGCCGGGGCCGGCCAGGAACCGCCCGATCCGCTCGAGCGGTCGCTGGGTGGCGGAGAGCCCGATGCGCTGGACCTCCCCCGCCTCGAGCCCCTCCTCCTCTCGCGTGGCGGCGACGAGGTGCGAAAGGCGCTCGAGGGTCAGCGCCAGGTGAGCGCCGCGCTTGGACTGCGCGACGGCGTGGATCTCGTCCACGATCACCGCCTCGGCGCCGGTGAGGATCTCGCGGGCCCCCGAGCTCATCATCAGGTACAGCGACTCGGGCGTAGTGATCAGGACGTCCGGCGGCTTGCGGCGCATCGCCTGGCGCTCGCGCTGCGGGGTGTCGCCGGTGCGCAGGCCGACGGTGATCCCGACGTCGCCGATCCCCTTCAGCGGCGCCCGCAGGTTGCGCTCGACGTCGTAGGACAGGGCCTTGAGCGGCGAGACGTAGACGAGCCGCACCCCCTCGCCGAGGCGCTCGGGCTCACGGGAAAGCCGGTCGATCCCCCAGAGGAAGGCGGCAAGCGTCTTGCCAGAGCCCGTGGGCGCGCAGATCAGCGTGTTGGCGCCGGACGAGATCGCCGGCCAGCCCCGTGCCTGCGCAGGCGTGGGCGCCTCGAACGACGCCTCGAACCAGCGCCGCACGGGCTCCGAGAAGGGCGTCAGGGGTGATTCGGCACTCTGTTTTCCGCTGGTGGCCAACCGATCGACTTTACCGGTCGGCGAACCCGGCCTCGCGGCGCCGGCCGGCGCGAGTAGCGAGCCGGCTTGGCCGGGGAGGGCAGCTGAGGGCTAGCCCAGCGGGCGCCCGTACTGGCGCTCGTAGTAGGCGCGGTACTCGCCGGAGCGGATCGGGCCCCACCACGTCTCGTTGTCGCGGTACCACGCAACCGTCGCCTCGAGCCCGTCGTCGAAGCCGGTGCCCGCCTCCCAGGCGAGCTCGCCCGACAGCTTCTCGGAGCCGAGCGAGTAGCGGCGGTCGTGCCCGAGCCGGTCGTCGACGTGGTCGATCAGCGACTCGTCGCGGCCGCACAGCTCGAGGATGCGGCGAACGACGTCGATGTTGGGGAGCTCGTCGGGCCCGCCGGCGTTGTAGACCTCGCCGGGCTGGCCCCGCCCGAGCACGAGGTCGATCGCGGCGGCGAAGTCGTCGACGTGCAGCCAGTTGCGCACCTGGAGCCCGTCGCCGTACACCGGCACGGGGTCGCCGGCCAGGGCATTGAGGATGCACAGCGGGATCAGCTTCTCCGGGTGCTGCCGCGGCCCGTAGTTGTTGGACGCGCGGACGATCAGCGCCTCTGCGCCGTAGGTCCGGTGGAAGGCCGCCGCGATCAGGTCGCCGCCCGCCTTCGACGCCGAATACGGGGACGACGGGTCCAGCGGCGAGGCCTCGGTGAACGAGCCCGACTCGATCGAGCCGTAGACCTCGTCGGTCGAGACCTGCACGTGGCGGACGCCCGCGTCGCGCGCCGCCTCCAGCAGGACGAAGGTCCCGAACACGTCGGTCCGGATGAACTCGCCGGGCGAATGGATCGAGCGGTCGACGTGGGACTCCGCGGCGAAGTTCACGACGGCGTCGCAGCCCTCGACGGCCGCCGCCACCGCCGCCTGGTCGGCGATATCGCCCTCGACCAGCTCGCAGCGGTCCAGGCCCTCGAGGTTCTCGCGGCGCCCGGCATAGGTGAGCTTGTCGAGCACGCGTACCGAGCCCCCGGGGTCGGCATCGAGGCGGCGGCGGACGTAGGCGGAGCCGATGAAGCCGGCGCCGCCGGCGACGAGGACCCTCACGCGGGCTCCGGCGCGGCGCTCTGCTCGCGTTCGGCCATGTACTGCGCAAGCCCGGCCCGCCACTGCGGGAGCACCAGAGCGTTCGGACGCTCACTGCCCAGCACCGAGTAGGCGGGGCGGCGCGCCGGGCGGTCGAGCATCTCGGTGCGGGCCGCCATCACGCGGGTCTCGAGGCCGGCCTGGTCGAAGATCTCCTGGGCGTACTCGAACCACGAGCAGTACCCGCCGCCGGCGACGTGATGGATGCCGTAGTCGTCGGACTCGGCCAGCAGCACCAGCGCCTCGGCGAGGTGGCGCGTGTAGGTGGGCGACCCGACCTGGTCGGAGACCACGAGCACCTCGGGCTGCTCGCTCCCCACGCGCAGCATCGTCTCGATGAAGTTCGGGCCGCCCGTGCCGAACAGCCAAGACGTGCGGACGATGAGGTGCCGCGAGTTCGCCACCGCCACGGCCGTCTCGCCGGCCAGCTTCGACCGGCCGTAGGCGGAGATCGGGCTTGGGCCGTCGGACTCGACGTAGGGCTCGGCCTTGGCCCCGTCGAAGACGTAGTCGGTGGACGGGTAGACGATCTTCGCCCCGACCACGCCGGCGGCGACAGCCAGCAGGCCGGCCCCGGTGTCGTTGACCGCCATCGCCTCGCGCTCGCGCGATTCGGCCCCGTCGACGTCGGTCCAGGCGGCGCAGTTCACGACCGCGTCCGGCTCGAACCTGGTCACGGCCGCGTCGACGCGTGGGCCGTCGGTGACGTCGAGCTCCTCGCGGGCCAGGCCGATCGCCTCGTGGCCCCTCAGCGAAGCGCCCTCGACGACGTCGCGCCCAAGCATCCCGCCGGCGCCGGTTACGAGGATCCTCATCGGCTCGGTCACGGGATGTGGATCTCCGAGTTGTCGCCCACGATCATCCGCAGGGTCTTCGGCACGCCGTCGCCGCGCGCGAGGTTGACGTTGCGGCCCAGCAGGCTCGCCTCCACGCGCGCCTCGAGGTCGGCGATCCGCGCGCCCTGCAGCAGGATGGAGTGCTCGACCTCGCACCGCTCGATGACGACCTCGCGGTCGATCGACGTGTAGGGCCCGACGTACGCGTCGCGCACCGTGGCTCCCTCGCCGATGATCGCGGGGCCGCGCACGGTCGAGCGCTCGATCACGGCGCCCGGCCCGATCGCCACCTTGCCCTCGACGTTGGCCTCGGTCAGCTCGCCCTCGATCTTCCGCTCTATGTCCTCGAGGACCAGGCGGTTCGCCTCGAGGATGTCGGCCAGCTGGCCGGTGTCCTTCCACCAACCCGAGACGGTGTGGCTCTCGACCCGGCTGCCCCCGTCGATCAGCGTCTGGATCGCGTCGGTGATCTCAAGCTCGTCGCGCCAGGAGGGCTCGATCCGCTTCGCCGCCTCGAAGATGGACGGGCCGAACATGTAGACGCCCACCAGCGCCATGTCCGATGGCGGGTCCTTGGGCTTCTCGACCAGGCGCACCACCCGTTCGCCGGCGAGCTCGGCGACGCCGTAGTGCTGGGGATCGGACACTTTCGTCAGCAGGATCAGGGCGTCGGGCTCGGAGCTGCGGAAGCGCTCGACGAGGTCGGTGATCCCGTTTCGCAGGAGGTTGTCGCCGAGGTACATCACGAACGGGCCGTCCTCCAGGTACTCCTCCGCCGTCAGCAGCGCGTGGGCCAGGCCGCGCGGCTCGTCCTGGAGCACGTAGGTCACGCGGGCCCCGAAGCCCGAGCCGTCGCCGACGGCGTCGCGGATCTCGTCGCCGGTCTCGGGGGCGATGATGATCCCGATGTCCTCGATGCCGGCGTCGACCAGCGCCTCGATCCCGTAGAAGAGCACGGGCTTGTTCGCCACCGGCACGAGCTGCTTCGCCGACGTATGCGTGATCGGCCGCAGGCGCGTGCCTGCGCCGCCCGAGAGGATCAAACCGCGAAGGTTCTCCATCGCCGCCGCAGCGTACCCACGGCCACTCGCGGGCAGTGACCCTGGCTAGTAGGTGCCGCCGAGCTTGCGGTGGTCCCAGGTCGCGACGTGCCTGGGCTCGAACTCGATCGCAACGCGCTTCGGCGCCTGGGCCTCGAGGGCCTTCGCGGCGTCGCCCTCGACCGAGTCGATCCCGGCCGAGTAGCGGATGGTCAGCTCCTTCGCGAACCCGACGATGGTGTCGAGGTCGCGGTGCACCTGGGCGTCGGCCTCGATCTGGACGCCGCGCAGCTCGGAGTACTCGACGCCGGTCTCCACCAGGAGCGTGGCGCGGGAGTCGCGCTCGAGGTTGCGGACCTTCTGGGACTTCGCGTAGGTCCAGACCCAGATCCGCCCGTCGCGCAGGACGTACCAGAGGGGCATCAGGTGCGGCCACCCGCGGGGGCCGTGGGTGGCGACCGTGACGACGCGCTCCGACTCGAGCAGCTCGCGCTGCTCGTCCTCGGTGAGCTTGATCTGGTCGCGCCGGCTGCTCACGAGGTGCCGTTTGGCGCGAGCTGTAGCAATGACCACGGCCCCTCGCCGGTCATCGCCTGGGTCTGGCCGGCCACCCAGCGCGGCTGCACGTCGTCGTAATGGGCGCTTCCGGGCTGGCCCGACTGGCCGGTGAACTGCTGCCAGCGCGAGCGCTCCGGCGCGTTCGGCTCGGCGATGATCCGCGAGCAGGGCGCCCAGATCGCGGCGAACGGGTCGCCCGGGTCCCAGCCGACCTGCGCGACCGTCTCCTGCCCGCCGCCCACCTCGAGCGTGCGGTTGAAGATCTTCCCCAGCAACGGGTTGACGCCGCCCAGTGCGTGCTGGAACTTCAGCGCGTGGACGCGGCCCCAGCGCCAGCCGTCCGTGTCGGGGCCGAAACGGTCGGCGAGGTCGTCCATCGCGCCGCGCAGCGAGTCGAGCGCCAGCTCGTCCCAGGAGCGGCCGATCAGCTCGTCGTCGCCCTCGTCCCACAGCGCCAGCAGGTGGGACTGCCACCGCCACGGCGAGGTGATGTGGTCGATGAACCCGTTGTCCGCGCGGTCGAGCCAGCGCTCGGCGAGGTCGCGGTCGCCGATCGCGGCGCGGGCGACCTCGCGCGCGAAGCGCAGCGTGAACGCCTGATAGATGGTCGCGGCGATCGAGTCGGGGCCCATCCGGCCCTCCCAGCTGCGCAGCCGCTCGATGGCCGCCGTCTCGCGCTGGTCGCGCGCGGCCAGCCGGGAGAGGCGGCGCACGGTCTCGACGCCCGGAAGCGAGTGCAGGTCCATCTGCATCGCCGCGAAGTCGAAGAGGTCGTGCTCCGCCGCGCTCTCGATCATCTCGCCGATCCGGCGCGCCCGGTACCCGTCGAGATAGTCGCTGGAGACGTGGTGCTTGAAGTCGTCGGGTGTGACGCGGTTGTTGGCGGTGACGAGGTAGCCGGAGTCGGGATCGATGACCTCGGGCTGCTCCTCGTAGGGCACCCACCCCTCCCACTCGTACTCGCCGCTCCAGCCGGGCTTCGGGACGTCGGGGCAACCGCCCCTGCGGATCGGCAGCCTGCCCATCGTCTTGTAGCCGATCGAGCCGTGGCGATCGGCCCAGACGAGGTTGGAGACGGGCATCGCGACGCTGTCGAGGTGGTCGACCGCGTCGGGGCCGCTGGCGAAGTCGAGCACCTGGAAGCTGGCGGCGCCGACGCCCGGGAACCTCAGCCCGGTCCAGCTCAGGGCCAGAGGCTCGAGGTCGTCGGCCTTCAGCGGGCCATTGACGATCGGGCCGTGATGGGTCTCGCGGACGACCAGCCGCTGCGGGTCGCGTCCCTTGACCTCGATCTCCTCCTCGGTCACGGTCAGCGGACGGCTCTCGCCCTCGAACTCGTAGGAGTCACCGTCGATGCGCTCGACGAAGAGGTCCATGACGTCGGCCATCGTGTTGGTGAACGTCCACACCACGTCGTTGTTCTGGCCGAAGGACACGCCGGGGAGCCCGGGCAGCGATGCGCCGCGCGCGAAGCGGTCCTCGTGATAGAGCGCGACCTGGTAGGTGATCCCGGGCATCGAGGGCGGCAGGTGGGGGTCGCCGGCGATCAGCGGCGCGCGGGTCGCGGAGCGCTCACCGGAGATGGCCCAGTTGTTGGACCCCGTTGCCTCCAGGGCGAGCCCCAGGTCCCCGCGCAGCCGAGAGATCTGCTCGGCGATCGCGGGCCCGTCGCCCTCGTGCGCGACGCCGGGCGTCAGCACCACCGGGTTGCCCTTCGGATACCCGGGATCGAGCCTGGACGCGAGCTCGTCGCCGAGCGCCCTGGCCATCTCTGCGCGCAGCAGCTCGTGCTCCCAGTTGGTCGACAGCCCGTACGCCAGGAGCTTCGACACGGTCAGGGAATCGACCGGATGCCACGGCTCGAAGCCGATCCGCAGCAGCTGGAACTCGGCCGGCAGCGCGGACGATGCCTCCGCTGCGGCGTTGATGCCGGCCGCGTAGGCCTCGAGGCCCTCGGCGACGAGAGGCTCGACCTCCGCGACCTCGGCCTGAGCCACGCGGCGCAGGCCAAGCGTGCGCATGAAACGGTCGAGCTGCAGGCCCTCGGAGCCGCCGATCTCCGAGATGCGGCCGCAGGACAGCCGGCGGTAGAGGTCGAGCTGCCACAGGCGGTCCTGCCCCAGGCAGAACCCCTGGGCGAACCACAGGTCCCGGCGGGCGCGGGCGCGGATGTGCGGGACGCCCCAGCGGTCGCGGCTGATCTCCACCGGGCCCTCGAGCCCGTCGACCTCGATCCTGCCCTCGGTGCGGGGCAGCGGGCGCTTGAACAGCTGCCAGCGCAGGCCGGCGGCGGCCGCCGCCGAGAGCGCGGCGAAGCCTGCGGTGAAGAGTCCCGCCCCTCGGAATACCTTGCCGCCGAGAGCCATGCCGGGTGAATAGCGGATCGGCGCCTAAGCCGTCAGCCCCTCGGGCAGGCGGCCCTCCGCCGCCAGCTTCTCAAGGTGGGCCTGCATCGCCATCGCGGCCGCCGGGCGCATGGCGCCGGGCACGTCGTCCCAGGCGGCGTCGAGCAGCCGCTCGCGCGACCGCTCGCCCGCGTCGAGTGCGCGCACCAGCTTCTCCTCTCGCTCGAGCCGGTGCGCCGCGTACTCGTCGACCTTCGCCTTCGGGTCGGCGATCCACGGCCCGTGCCCGGGGCACATCAGCGAGACCTCGAGCTTCTCCACCGTTCGCAGCGACTCCATGTAGTCGGCCAACGACCCGCCGCTCGCGGCCGGCGGCACTATCGACGACCCGAACCCGAGCACGAGGTCGCCACAGAAACAGACGTTCTCCCGTACGAACACGACGTGGTCCTCGGCGTGCCCGGGTGTTGGGATGACGGTGAAGGGGCCTGCCGTTGCGCCCGCGGGTCCTGACGGGCTCTCGGCGGTGTCCGAGCGACTCGCGGAAAACTCGTCGGTCGATCCAACCTTCCCCCACAAGAGGGGCGCGTCGAGATGGGGGACTGCCTCGGAGTGGTCGGAGTGCGAGTGCGTGAGGAGGATGCCGGCGATATCGGGCGCGGCCTCACGAATGGCGTCCAGGTGCGAGTCGGTCGCGGGCCCGGGATCGATGACGTACGCGGGGTCGCGGCCGACGAGATATGTGTTCGTCCCATCCAGCGTCATCGGCCCGGGATTCGGGGCGACGATTCGCACGATGTCGTCGTGGCCGGGCGCGGTCTCGATCCGGCGACTATAGGCGCGGCGCGCTGGCTAGAGTCGCGGCGAATGAGCGATCGCTGGGCGACCTTCGACTGCTACGGGACCCTGATCGACTGGATGGGAGGCATCCGGGATACCGTCGCCGAGCTGTGGCCGGACGCCGATGCGCAGCGCCTGCTCGAGCACTACCACGCGGTCGAGCCTCGAGTGCAGGCCGGCCGCGACCTCACCTACCGCGAGGTCATGGCCCGCTCGCTGGCGGCGGTCGCCGCGATCGACGCGCTCGAGGTCCCTGCCGGCCGCGAGGACGCGCTCGGCGAGTCGCTGCCGAAATGGCCGCCGTTCGAGGAGGTGCCCACCGCGCTGGCGGAGGCGCGAGACCGCGGCTGGCGCCTGGCAGCGCTCTCGAACACCGATCCCGACCTCCTCGCGGCATCGGTCGAGGCGATCGGAGTTCCCTTCGACCTCACGATCACCGCCGCCGATGCCGGCTCGTATAAGCCGGCCCCCCGGCACTGGGAGGCCTTTCGCGAACGCGCCGGCGACGTAGGGGAGCACGTTCACGTGGCCGCCAGCCTGTTCCACGACATCGAGCCCGCCTCGCGGATGGGCCTGCCCGCGATCTGGATCAACCGGCTTGGCGAGACCAGCGGCCTGCCGCGCGCAGCCGAGCTGCCGGACCTTCGCGGCCTGGCCGACGCCCTCGACGAGGTGGGCTAGGCCGCGAGGGCCTTCGCGACGGCGTCGCGCGCGTCGTCGGGCTCGAGCACGACCAGGTCGCCGACGCCCTTGAGCGTCTCGCGCACCAGCCAGTCGACCGAGCCGTAGGGAAGCTCGACGACCACGGCGCCGTCGGAGAGCTCCTCGACCACCCGCCGCCTCTCGCGCAGCCAGCGCGCCCGTCCGGGCGAGACCCACACGCGGGCGACGCCGGCGCTCGCCACCTCACCACGGGTGAGCCACTCCTGCTCGGCGAGGCGCTCCTCGATCCCCTCGCGGTGCTCGAAGTGCTCGTCGGTCAGCTTCGCCTGCTTCATCCGGTCGAGCCGGAAGTGGCGGGTGTCCTCGCGGGCGGGGTCGAAGCAGCCCAGGTACCAGCCCTCGTGGCCCTTCGCGAGCTTGTACGGCTCGACCCGCCGCTTGGTGAACTCGTCCTCGTTCTCCTTGTAGTAGTGCAGCTCGAGCACCCGGCGCTCCTCGATCGCCTGGTGGACCGTCTGCACCACCTCGAGGTCGTCGTTCATGCCCGGGGCGATCTCGAGGCCCTCCTCGGAGGGATCGTGGCCCAGCGCGTCCACGATCTTCTTGCGGGCGGTGCCCAGGCCGGACTGCGGCAGGTGATCGCCGAAGAGGTCGATGGCGGCGACCAGCGCCTTCGCCTCCAGCGGCAGCAGCCGCGCGGGGCGCGCGAAGTTGTCGCCGTAGGTGTCGGCGTCGACCTCGATCCCATCCTCGGTGATCTCGGCGTACAGCACATAGGTGCCGCCCCCGAAGTTGACGACGTTCAGCACGTCGATGTCCTCGCGCAGCTCGTCCATGGACACGTTGAGCTCGTCGATCGCCTGATCGGTAGGCAGCCGCGTGCCCTCGCGGGCCGCGCCGATCAGCAGGCCGGCGAGGGTCACCAGCCGCGCGAAGCGCTCGGGGCGGATCACCGACTCGGAGCGGCCGTTGGAGCGAGCGCGCCCGTTTCCGTCGGGGGCCGGCCGCGAGACCACCTTCGCCACGTCGAACTCGCCGCGGTGCCGGTCGCGCAGCAGGCCCAGGCGCGTCTTGCCCTCCGTCGCGAGCTCCTTGGGCTCGAGCAGCGCGGCGTTGTCGCGCCAGCTGAGCACCCACGAGACGAGCTCCCGGCCCGACGCGTAGTCGGTCTCGTAGACATAGCCGCGGCCGGAGGCTCCGTCGGACTTCGTCGCCCGGCGAACCTCGCCGTACGTGCCGTAGTCGCGCTCGACCAGCCAGGCGATCCGCTCGCGGAGGAAGACTTTCGCCGAGCCGGCGATGGTGCCCATCTGCCAGTCGGCGCGGGAGGCGTAGTCGCGCCGGTCGAAGTCCTCCGGCGGCGAGAAGTCGTGCTCGGCCTTGGTCGCGTAGGAGACCTTGCCGCGGATCCGCGAGAGACGGAAGACGCGCACGCCGTCGCGCTCGTGGGAGTGGGCGATCAAATAGAACTGGCCGTCGCGGAAGACGAGGTGGTACGGGTCGACCTTGCGGTCGGAGACCTCGTCCCGCTGGAGCGAGTAATAGCTGAACTCGATCGTCTTGCGGCGCGAGATCGCCGTCTCGATCTTCGCCAGGCGCTGCGAGACCTCCCGACCCGACGTCGGGTCGGCGAGGCGCACGTCGATCGGGGCCCCGTCGCCCTCGGTCAGGGGGCTCGGGCGGCCCCACGACACCTGCTGGAGGGCCAGCCGCAGCGGCTCGGCGTACGCGAACTCGCCGTCCAGCAGCCCGAGCGCGGTGCGCAGCGCGGCAAGCTCGGCGTCGGTGAACTCGATCGGCCGCAGGTAGTAATTGTCGGGAGGCAGCGCGTAGAGCTCCGCCTCGAAGAACCCCTCGGAGGGCTTCTCGACCTGAAGCGAGATCCCTAGGCTCTCGAGCTCGGCGCGGTCGGCGTAGAAGCGCCGCGCGAACGCGTCCTCGTTCATCGAGCTGTAGCCCTCCACCTCCCGCTTGATCTCGAGCGCCGAGACGGGACGCCCGTTCGCCATCAGGAACGAGATCAGCGACAGCTGCCGGATCAGCTTCTCGGTGTCCTTCGCCATCGCGATGAGAATAGTGAGCGGGTGCAGGCGCCCCCGGCGCCCCTGCCCGGGAATGCCGCATTTTGCGACGCGTCGTCTACGGGCCTCAACTCGGTCGATGCGAATTCGCCGGCCACCGCGAATTTTCGGTTAGAGTCGCGGCGCTGCCACCTCGGCGGGACGCATGATCGGCGCCGGCACCTTCATCAACCCACTGATCAAGGTCATCACGACCGTGGCTATCCTCGCTGCCGTGTATTTCTTCATCGTCAAGCCCGCGCTCGACACCACCGAGAACATCACCGACAGCGTCAACGACTCGATCAGTCAGAGCTTCAACGGCTTCGATGAGCTGTCGCCGCAGTTCCAGCAGCAGATAAAGCAGGCCGAGAAGCTCTCCCACAATGCCCAGACGGCGTCGAGCCAGCAGATTCAGAGCGCGAACAAGCTCCTGAACTGCATCCAGAACGCGAACAACGACGTCGCGACGATTCAGGCCTGCAACAACAAGTTCTCGCCGTAGGGCGCGCTCAGGCGGCGCGGCTGGCGAAGTACGCGGCCGAGTCGATGCCGCGGTCGAAGCGCGACCACGACTCGCCGTCGGCGAGCTCGCCCTCGATGCGGTCGAAGCTGCCGAGCTTGCCGCCGAGGTTGTCCATCGCGTGGACCAAGGTCGCCTCGCGGGTGGCCGGCACCACGGGGGAGCCGTTCTCGTGGGTCCCGTGGTGGGACAGGATGATGTGCAGGACCGCCTGGGCGGTGGCCGGGTCGAAGCCCGGGATCGACTCGATCGTGGACCGCACGAGGTAATAGCCCATCGGGATCTCGCCCTGTAGCCGGCCCGAGTCGGTGAGGTCGATCGCCACGGGGTCGTCGTTGTAGGCCATCGTCTTGCCGATGTCGTGAAGCAGGGCGCCGGTGACGGCGACGTCGCGGTCAATGCCGGGGAAGGCGGCCGCTGCGGCACTCACGGCCTGGGCGACCGAGAGCGAGTGGTCCAGCAGCCCGTGGCGAAAGGCCTGGTGGTAGTACTTCGCCGCCGGCGCCTCGCGAAAGCGCTCCCAGGTCGGGGTGCCCTCGCCGAGCAAAGCCTCCAGCAGGCTCCGCACCTCGGCAGTGCGGATCGTCCCGATCAGCTCGCGCAAGTCAGCCTCGAGCCGCTCGACCGGGACGTCGGGCGTGCCGATCAGGTCCTCGACCTCGTACTCGTCCGCCTCGGCGGCCCTCAGCTCGCGGATCGTGAGCGTCGCCCCGTAACGCTGATCGTCCTT
>Ga0126311_10000385_pt1 | contig 20899 bp, 18 predicted proteins | sample Plot61_FD_92539 | JGI IMG/M metagenome (GOLD analysis project Ga0126311, IMG submission 92539) | Serpentine soil microbial communities from UC McLaughlin Reserve, CA, USA - Plot61 | ecosystem: Environmental > Terrestrial > Soil > Grasslands | place: USA: UC McLaughlin Reserve, Lake County... | reverse complement strand
TTGGAGATAACTATCAAGAGGTCGCCCTCCTCGAAGCCGTACTTGTCGGCCACGATCGGCGAGTACCCCGGCAGCTTCTCCAACCTCGTCGATACCGCCGCCCCCTCGTGCAGCATCAGGCCTGACTCCAGAATGGCGTTCACCGGGGCGAGCCCCCCGGCCCGGTAGAGTCCTTCCTCTGCGAGCATGTGCGAATGTCCGGTACCGAACACGTGGACCAACCGGTCCGCGCGCAGGACTTCGGCCACCAAACTGCCGGCTTCGCGGATCGGTCCCAGCTGCTCGTCTTGCAGGCGCTCGACCATAGCGCCAATCTGCCCAAGGTAGCCGTCCGCACCCCTCACGGGGGACCTCCCTTCCTGGCTTTGCGCTTGAAAAGCATCGCGGTGAACCGGTAACGATCCCCCCTGTACAGCGATTTGACGTACTCGATCGGTCTGTCTCCCTCCGTGTACGTGGTGCGCTCTATAAGCAGAGCCGGGGAGCCTACCGGCACGGTGAGTAGCTCGCTCTCCGTCTCCCGTACCACGGTCGCCTCCAGATGCTCTTCCGCCCTGACGAGCTCGACACCGTGGCTCTGGAGCGCTCGATACAGAGAGCCCGATTCGAGGTCTTCCTCGAGCAGCCAGGGAACGTAGCTCCTGGGCAAATAGCTCGTCTCCAGACACATGGGCTCCTCGTCGGCGGTCCGGAGCCTGTGGATGCGGATCAGGTCTTCCTCCACGGGAAGCTCCAGGGTCCGGTAGATCTTCTCCGAAGCCTGGTCAGTAACGCCGATATCCAAGAGCATGGCGCCGGGCTTGAGACCCCGGTTGCGCATGTCCTCCGTAAAGCTGGTTAGCTCCAGGAGCTCCTGACGCATCTTGGGGTTGGAGACGAAGGTGCCCTTGCCAGGCACGCTGTAAAGGTAGCCATCCGCGACGAGACTGGACATGGCCGCCCTCGCGGTCATGCGGCTGATGCCCAGCGTCTCAGCGATCTCCCTCTCCGAGGGAGCGCGCTGGCCGGGCGAAAGCTTGCCACTGTCGATCATGTCCATAACGATCCGTTCGACCTGAGAGTAGATAGGTACCGAGCTGTCCTTCTGGACGTCCCTACTACCGAAAGGTCTCACCATCACCCTCCACACTAGACTGGTATAGTCCGGTATGGTCCAGCACTATAACAAGGCTCGCTTCTGGTGTCAAACGAGGAGAGGCGAAGACAGCGGCGGGCGTTCGCCTATGGGGAACAGCGATGATCGGCGGATACGGCTTGATGAACGATAGCAGTGTAAATAGCCCTGACTACTATGACCGGAGCTTCCATATCCCGTTATTTTGCAGGCACTCGACCCAGGTGCCGGACCTGGGTTCCAATAAGGGCTAACTGATCGGGATTGGCTACCGCACGTTACAGCTCGTACTGTCGCGTTCCGCTATCTAGCATGTATAAGGGGGTTATGCTTGGTCCGACGTGAGTGCTGTCCCGTTGCGTACGGTCCTGTACCAGCCCGGTTGCAGTACAAAGATCCGGATGAGGCGTCTGGCACCCGCTCATTTATCCGTTATTTGCAGGTATTTCTTTGGCTGCCAGAGAAGGATTCGAACCTTCACTTACTGATCCAAAGTCAGGCTCGGTACGTTCATAGCTGTTGCTGAGTGTTTCTAGAAGGGCTTAGATAAGCCGTTTTCTCGCCTGAAGTGTTTCCCGATGTTCAGCGGTGTTTCTGGCGGGTTGGTGTACTGATGGGTGGTAGCCGGGCGTAAGCAGCGGGTTCCTACTCCTTGGTGCCCAGGCGGTGGCCCAGTTTAGTAAGTAAAGGAATCTGGAACAGTCGAGTTGCGCGAGTAGTATCCCGTGCAGCCGTGGCGACCAGTTTGCAGCTTTACGCGCAGGAGATAATAGTGGCACTATTACTAGAGTCTGAGTCTGCTTCGGAACCAGAACTCCACTTCGGTGATATGCATAGTGGCCGCCGCCCGAGCGAGCTCGGCGTCTCTATCTTCGATAGCTTTATAAATAGCGGCGTGTGCACGCTTGGTCTGTTCCAATGCGCCTTCGTCGGCGAGTCCCCGCCATATCCGCGCTCGGAGTGTGCGCCCGGCGAGGCTCTTGATCAGCGAAGCCAGGGTGGCTTGTCCGGTGGCGTCCACGATGACATCGTGGAACTCGTCATCGGCTTCCACAAGTTCTGCTACGGTGGAAGCAGAATCCATGCGTCTTCTGCATTCCAGCAAACGCGACAACTCTAGTTCGCTAATCCTTACCGCCGCTAGTGCCGTCGCCGTAGGCTCGAGCAGGCGTCGCACTTCGAGCAGTTCCAGCAGAGCCCGGTGGTCCTGCAAGAAATCGGCAACGAAACTCGTCGCTTCTAGTAGTAAAGGGGGTCCCAAGCCGGTCACATAGGTTCCGTCGCCCTGCCGAGTGTTCAGCACGCCGATCAGCGCTAACGCCCGCACCGCTTCGCGAAGGGAACTGCGAGAGAGACCTAGCTGCGCGGCGAGTTCGCTTTCCCTCGGCAGCTTTTCTCCTGGGCCAATCCGACCGGAAATGATCAGTCGCTTGATTTCTAGTATGGCGTCGTCAGTAACAGACATGCGCTCTTCAGCGCTCCCTGTCCGAAGCGAGCAGCTCGCAAGCCCTATTCCAGCACGACCACCGCATGAGCGCCGATCGGCGGCATGTCGATAGTCGCGTACTCGCCCTCCTTCTCCAGAGGCAGTGCCTCGCCGTCAGGAGCCAGGTAAGCGTTCCTGACCTCCCGCTCGCCACAGAGAACCTTGACGTTCAGCCCGGAGGTACTCCAGGCCTGGTCCACGTGCTGGATCGGCTGCATCGTGCGACGAGGGTGATAAGAGACCAGGTGGAGTATGTACCGCTCGGGACGATCGTCACTCGCCGACTGTGTGTGGAGCGTGGCTTCGACCCAGCCCGGGCCGGTAAACTTCACGAGCGGCTGCGGAAGGAAGGCTCGAAGAGCATTCAAAGCGATGGCACGATAGGCCCAGTAGTCGTGCTCGCGGTAGGCGCCGAACAGAGGGCAGGCGAAGTAGAGTATGTTCTCGCCCTGCACCGCGAGCGGCGCGTCGAGGTAGTCGCCCACTGGGGCCTGAGCATGGCTGGTGAAGTGTTCCCAGGTTCGGTTGAAGAGGGCTCGACGTAGCTCCCCGTGCGTCGTCGCGTTTCCTGCGGGGCTGACCCGGTGTGCCTGCTCGTAAAACACGTAATCGTAGTCGCTCGCCAACTCGGTATAGCCGACAAGTGCCTCGTCGAGGCGGAGGTAGCTGGGAACCGTGGGAGCCGGTCCCTCGTAATGGACGGGAGCCTCGATGTCAAACTCCCCAGTATCTGGATTGAGCGCGGCCGTACCGCTCATGACGAGCTTGCCTCCCGCATCCAAGAAGCTCTCCAGCCTGCCACGCAACTCAGGATCTACCCTGGTACCGTCAGGAAGTACCAAGGTCTTGTAGCCGTCGAAAGAGTCCGTCGCTGTGTCCACGATGTCGAACTGGATGGCCGCCTCCAAGAACAGCTGCGCCGCACCATCCACATCGGTCACGTTAGCATTTACGGGTATGCTCCCTAGATATCCCGGCTCATGTCTCGACAGGATCGCCACCTCCGCCAGTGGGGTCGCTTCCCTCAGCCAGGGCTCCAGCTTCTCGATTTGTCCGAAGGAACCTTCCAGCAACCGGTAAACGGCCGGATCCAGCGCACCGCTCGGGTGTAACTGGTCCCCGACGGATATCTCGCCTCCAGCGGCAATGATGGTGCCACACTCGTAGTCCAGTTGGTCCCGCGTTTTCAAGCCGCCGAAGTCGGCCCAAGCCTTGTGGAAGCGCCCGGTCATCCCCAGGAACGGAACGCCGTACGTGCGAGTCTGTCGAGCCATGATCGGGTAGTGTAGATAGCCCCACAATCCCGACGACGTCGGCAGGCTCTCGATCTCGAAATGGGTCTGGTACGACAGCGTCTCGGCCATCCTGGGGTTGACGGTCCCGTTGTAGAAGATGGTGGCCTCGGGTGCCCTGGCGCGGACCGCACTACTCATCCGGTCGAGAAAATTGGCCAGCTTCTCCTCCGCGAACCGGAGCACCTCTCCGTTGTTGTCCAAACGTATGCCAGCCTTGCGCATCTGCGCCTGGCCCCAGGGCGAGTAGTTGGGGATCGGGAAGCATATGTCGAAGAAGAACCCGTCGACATCGTAGCCGTCGCAGATCTCCTCGACCTGGGCCACCAGATAGTCGCCGTACTCTGTCGACACGTCGAGCGTGGTCCAGCCCCATCCCCCGGTAAGAGGGGATTCGGCCGAGAGTGGAGGACGGATGAGCAGGCTGCCGTCTTTTCGGGCTATGACCCAGCTGGAGTGCTGTTCGCCGGCAAGGTCGTCCCACATGATACTTACGTAGATGGGAACCCGCACGCCTGCAGAATGCAACGCCTCGATTTGCTGCCCCATAAGGTCGAATCCGAGGTTGGGGTGCGTCGTGCCGACCTTCGTCGGGTAATACGAGAAGCCGTGGTGGCACTTGGCAAAGATGGTCATCGAGTCCACGTGCCCTGCCCGGACCATCCTTGCGAAAGTCTCTGGGTCGAAGCGGGCCCCGACATCTTCGCAGTCGGCCGAGGTGTGGAAGTCCAAATGGACCTGGCGGTACCTGCGCTCGCGTCCGTTACTCATGTCGCCTACCCCTTGAGGAACAGCTCGATGACGGGCACTTCGACCGGCGGCCTCGTCACCGGCAGTTCGAGGGTGAGAGTGCCTGGCGGTATGCCGCCCATCGTGGTGTTCTGTGCCCTCTGGTTCGGGTCTACCACGAACATCCTTACCTCGGAGGCGTCGTTGAGGAGTTGAGCGTACTCGACCCTGTCGGCTAGTCCTTCAAGGTGAATATGCTTGAACGGCCAACCGAAGAGGTGCAGATAGAGCCTATCTCCGTTCTGCGTGTAGCGGCAGTCGGGCGGCGGGTTGAAGCTGCTCGCCGTGCAGCCGCGGATCGAGCGCTCGTGCAGCCGCATCCACTCCCCGACGCCATGCAGCCTTTCGACAGCCTTCGGCTCGAACTCGCCGCGGGCGTTGGGGCCGACGTTCAGGAGTAGGTTGCCACCCTTGGAGACGGTGTCCACGAGCATCCGGACCAGCATGTCTGTGGGCTTCCAGTCGAGATTGTCACGGTCATAGCCCCAGGAGCCGTTGAGGGTCTGGCATGCCTCCCACCTGAGCGGTCGACCGTCGAGCTGCGGCCAGCTTCTCGGCTGGTACTGCTCGGGGGTGACGACATCCCCGCCGATCTCGAGCCGGTCGTTAACGATAATGCCCGGTTGCAGCTCGCGTACCATCCGCATCAGCTCGTCGGAACCCCAGTCCTCCTTACCCTTGCCGCCCCAGGTGCGGTGCGGGTAGGAGAAGTCAAACCACATAATGTCTATATTGCCGAACCGGGTGAGGAGCTCGCGAGTTTGGCCGTGTAGGTACTCCCGGTAGCGGGCGATGTCGCGGCCCCTGTTCGCTTCAATAAAATCGCGGTTGTCGCGCATGGGGTGGAGGCCGTCCACGGGGAACTCGGGGTGGTGCCAGTCTATGAGGGAGTGGTAGAAGCCCACCTTAAAGCCCTCGGTGCGGAAGGCATCGACCATCGGAGCGAGCAGGTCTTGTCCCCAAGAGGTGTTTGTCGCCTTGTAGTCGGTGAGGTCCGAGTCCCACAGGCAGAAGCCGTCGTGGTGCTTGGTAGTGACGACGAAGTACCTCATCCCCGCCCTCTTCGCCTCGCGGGCCCAGGCTTGCGGGTCGTAGAGGTCGGGGTAGAAGGCGTCGAAGTACCTCTGGTAAGCACCGTCGTGGATGCGCTCGCGCTGCTTTACCCACTCGTGGCGGGCCGGCAGGGAGTAGATCCCCCAGTGGATGAACAACCCGAACCGGTCTTGAACGAACCAACTCGTGTCGGCGTCAGTGGATTCCTGCAACTGTTGCAAAACCCTCCTCCTATTCATAGCTTCACCAGCTGCGGCCTCCGTGAGCCGGAGCACGTCTCTCCTAACGGCCTCCGAACCCCGACATAGTTATGCCCCGCACGAACCAGCGCTGCGCCAGCAGGTAGACGATTATGGTGGGGATGGTGGCGATGGCGGCCGCAGCCATCAGCAGATTCCAGTCGGTGCCGTACTGGCCCTGGAAGTCGCGCAGGCCGACCACGACCGGGATCGTCGCGTCGCTGTTGGAGACCACCAGGGGCCACAGAAGATGGTTCCAGTGAAACAGAAAGGCGAAGACTGCAAGCGTTGCGAGCGCGGGGCCTGATAGCGGCAGAATGATGCGCCAGAAGCACCCGAAACGTGTGGCCCCGTCCACGCGGGCCGCGTCTTCGAGCTCTCGAGGAATCGCCAGAAAAAACTGCCGCAGGAGGAATACCCCGAACGCCGTGAACGCCTGCGGGATGATCAAACCCTGGTAGGTATCTACCCAATTGAGTTCCTTTATCAGGATGAACTGCGGGATGACGGTAACCTGCGGCGGGATCATGAGGGTGGCGAGATAGAGCAGGAAGATCAGATCCCGCCCCCTGAACTGCAGCCTGGCGAAGGCGTACGCCGCGAGCGCCGAGGTCACGGTCTGCAGGAGGCTGATCCCTCCCGCCATGATCAGGCTGTTCATCAGGTAACGCCCGAAGGGCGCGAAGTTCCACGCCGCGACGAAGTTCTCCGGGTGCCACTCCCTGGGCCACCACGTCGGAGGTCTGGCCGCGACCTCGGGGGCTGACTTGAAGGCGGTCAGGATCATCCAGACGATCGGAACGAGGGTCAGGAAAGCCGTCGCAACCAGGGCGGCATAGATTATCACGGGCCAGTACGTCGTTGCTCCCGGCGAGGCTCCCTTGCCCTTGAGGACTGCGCCCACGGAGTCGAGTACGCTCATTGCCACTCCTCAGTCGTAGGTGACCCAGCGGCGCTGGAACATGAACTGCACGACGGTAAAGATGAAGATCGCCGCGAAGAGCACCAAGGCGACCGCCGCCGCGTAGCCCATCTTGAAGGACTGGAACCCGACCTGGTAGATGTACAGCACGAGCGTGGTCGTGGCGGTCCCCGGACCGCCATTGGTCATAATCAGAGCCTGATCGAAGACCTGGAAGGAGGAGATGATGGAGATAACCACGACGAAGAAGGTCGTGGGCGAAAGCATGGGGAGCGTAATGTGCAAGAACCTCCGCCACCCCGTCGCGCCATCGACTTTCGCCGCGTCGTAGAGGTGCTCCGGTATGTTCTGGAGCCCGGCGAGGAAGAGAACCATGTTGTACCCGAACGACTTCCAGACGGTCATGATGATCAGGCCGGGCATCGCCCACCTCTCGCTGGTCAGCCAGGCGGGACCGTCTATGCCGATGATCCCTAGAGCGGAGTTGATCAGGCCTATATCCGGCAGGTAGATCCACTTCCACACCAGCGAGAGCGCGACCGTAACCGTGACGTACGGCAAGAGGAAAATGGAGCGGAAGATGACCACGCCCCGCAGAGCCTGGTTCACCAGCATGGCGGTGACGAGGCCCAGCACGACGGAGAGCGGCACGCTGACGGCTGTGAAGTAGACCGTGTTGAAAAAGGCTTCCCGAAACACCTTGTCAGTGGTGAACAGCTCGCGGAAGTTCTCCAATCCAGCGAAGCTGGCCCCGAGCAGCAGGTCGTAGTCGTAGAAGGCAAGCAGGAAGGCCGCCCCGACTGGTATGGCCGTGAAGATCAGAAAGCCGACCAGGTTGGGCAGCAGGAAGAAGACGGCCGCGAGTCCCTCCCGGTCGCGCTTCGGCCTCCACTGGAAGATCGACGAACGCCTGGTGCGTGTCGTATTCGCCATAGAAACCTCCCCTGCTCAAACCCGCCGGAATTCGCGGTTAGGACTGCTTCTCCAAAATCTCCTGGTGCTCCTGAAGAAGCTCGTCGAACTGGGGCTTCACGTTCGCGATGGTGTCCCGGACGCTCTGCTTGCCGAGGAACACCGGGCTGAAGTCACGGCTCAGCATCACCGACGTCTCCTGCCAGGTAGTCGTCGTCTTGAAGGATCTCGCCTCGGCGATCTTGTTGGTGAGTATGTCCTGGACGATACTATCGTTCGGCGGTGGGGCGTCGGGATCTTCGAAGGCAGGTACCGCGGACTTGCGGGCCGGGTAGCCGCGCCCGGCCTTTGCCGTCTTCTTCAGGGATTCGGTGCTCGTTATCACCTTGAGCGCCTCCCAGGCCGCATCGGGGCTGCCGGTGGTGTTGGATATGCCGAAGCCAGATCCGGCAGCCCACGTGACGCTGCCAGCCGGGCCGGCAGGCATGGGCGCGATGCCCCACTCGAAGTTGGAGTTCTCTCCTATGTTTATGAACTGCCAGGGCCCGTCGATATGCATGCCGACCTTCCCGCTGTAGAAGGTTTCGACCCCGATGTTCGGGTTCGCGAGGTCGGTGATAGGTGCGGCGATCTTGTCCTTCGTGAACATGCTGACCACAAACTCTATGGCCTCGATGGACTCCGGCGTGTCGAGCGTGCACTGCGTCTCCGCAGCGTTCATGTAGTCTCCGCCACCCGACCACAACCAGGGGACCGTGAAATCGAACACCGGCTGCATGACGTACCCGTACTCCCTGGCGCCAGCGTTCGTCAGCTCCGTAGCGTTCTGGCGAAACTCTTCCCAGCTGATCGGCTCGTCCGGCGGAGGAGTAGGGATGCCCGCCTTGTCGAAGAGGTTCTTGTTGTAGTAGAGCAGGATCGGACCTATGTCGTAGCCGAAAGCGTAGATCTCCTCGCCGACGGAGAGCCCCTGCCTTATGGGCTCGAAGAAGTCGTCGACGTTGACGGCGGGATCTTCGTCGATGAAGGGCTGCAAGGGCTGTAAAGCCCCGCGGGCAGCGAAACCAGGCATGCGTAGGGATTGCATGGCGACGATGTCCGCCTCATTCTCACTGGCGAGCTGCGTGGACAGCTTGTTCCAGTAGTCGTCGAAAGTGACGGTCTCCAGCTTTACCGTGATGTCCGGGTGCTTTTCGTTTACGTCTTTGGCAAGCTCCTGCCACACCGCGGTCTCCTCCGGCGAGGCAGACCACATCGACCAGCGCAGGTCTCCGGAAGCCTCGCCACCACCGCCACCACAGGCCCCGGCGCCCAGCAGACCAACCCCAGCCAGCCCGAGACCTCCCAGCCTCAGAAAGTCCCGACGATCCATCGCCCTTCCGGTGAGTCCCCCCGCGAACGGCCGTGCTGCCCCGACGCTCACCCTCTGTTCGCCGCCCATCCTTCTCCCTTCGCCCGTACCCAGCCAAGTTCTCGAGCCGGACGCACCGCGAGAGAACACCGCAAGGGTAACCATCCGAACGCCCGGTTCCCCACTCGTGCGTCTATCACCCTAGTAACAGACATTACTCGGCTCGATCACCCCAGTCAAGCGATATGTTGGATGTTTCTTCACTAGAGTGATCACAGCGGCACGAGAAGCGAGGTCTCGAATGCTAAACATCCGTTCTTTGACTCGATCATTTTGCTCGGCTTCCATTTGACTCGGCGCGGAAGTGCCGCAAATATTGGCTCTGGGAGAACCGGTGGACACTGCTAGGGGCGAACGAGGACGGTAACTACTCTTGGGGTATTCGAGCACCCGAAGCTCCACGACCGAAAATGGAAGCGGCTCGCGGGTCTCGTCGGCGGGGCCCACAGATGGCCCCCATCCGCACACAAGAGGTGTGAACGCCGAAGTCCGAAAGCCTATGGATCTTGCTGGAAGGCGGCCCGATGTACGACCCTCTATACAATCGACTCGGGGAGGTCGAGAAGCGCGAGGGTACGAAGGTCGAGACGGTCGTCCCTACCCACCCCGATCTCAACGAGCGCATCGAGGAGGAGTTCGGCTCGGGGAGGGCCTCTTACGACCTGATCTCGACCCACACCAAGTACGCCCCCAGCCAGAGACGATGGCTCACCCCGCTCGACGAAGATCTAGAACTCTCGGAGATCGAGAACTTCACACCACGGACCCTGGAGCTGGCTACCCACACCATACCGGATGAGCTGTGGCCCGAGTTGGACTCCCTCGTGCAATTTCCACTTTTAGCGACTATTGATGCAGAGTCAGGCTCAAGGCGTTCATGACTGTTGCTGGATGTTAGCCAATCGGCTTGTCTAAGCCATTTCCTCGTATGAAGTGTTCCACGATGTTCAGCGCTGTTTCTGGTGGGTTGGTGTACTAACTGGTGTAGTAGCCGCCAAGCCTGCTCCTGCGGGCAGGCACTGAACGCGGGTCTGGGTAGGCCGCTACGCCACTTGGCCGATCTCCTGGTCTGAATAAGAGCTTGCGCGGATAGGCTGGCAACGTTTCGCACATGACTTAGCCATACGCGATCAGACAGCAGCTCTACCGTCGTTTGGCATATTTGCTACTCGCCTATCCGCGCAGCCTCTAACTACACATCATTCGTCTAAGTAGGATAGGGGTCTCTCAGCGTGCGATCGAGAGAGCCGTGCGGATGGCCGCTACAGTTTCCTCCGGGCCCTCAAAGGGAACGAAGTGTCCCGCCCCCGACACGAACCGGAAATTCAGGTGTGGGAAGGTCTGCTCGATCCCTTCTGCCCATGACGCGGGCTTGACGGGATCCAGCTCTCCCCACCTCACGACGGTAGGGATGCTTATCGGCCCTTCGAGGGGGCGGACCGACGGGCCCTTCACTTCTTCGTACGTAGCCCGGTACCAGCCGAAGCTAGCCCTTATGGCGTCGGGCCGCGCGAAGGTGTCCACGATCGCCTCGAACTCCTTCGGGCGAACGCTCTCCTTGTTTCCCACCCAGTGGTCGTAGAAGTGGCGCAGGTACAGCTCGGTCGTGTCCCGGTTGTAGCCGACGAGCTCGTGGGACCACGGCAGGGCGTGGAAGTGGTGGTACCAGGACTCGCGCTGGGCGGCGGGCTCTTTGGGCTTGTCCGCGATGGCCGCGTGGGGAGTGTTGAACAGGGCGAGCGCGCGGACGCGCTCCGGCACCTGCCGGGCCAGGATCTGAGTTATGACCGCGCCGGTGTCGTGGCCGGCGACGACGAAGCGCTCGATGCCCAGGTAGTCGAGCAGGTAGGGCACGTCGGCGGCCAGGTGGTCTGGGGCGTAGAGCGCTTTCGGGTCCCCCTCAGGCTTGTCCGAGTCGCCGAACCCGCGGAAGTCCGGCGCTATGACGTCGGCTTCTTCGGCGAGGGGAAAGACGACGTGGCGCCAGTCGTACCAAAAACCCGGCCAGCCGTGCAGCAGGACAACCGGTTCGCCGCGCCCGCGCCTCACGTAGTGCAGACGTACCCCCCCGACCCCCGGTCCGTGGCCGTGTCCCCACTCTTGGTCCTCGGGACGTCGATCCAGCGAAAAACCCGACCTCATAGCACAACCTCCTGCTTCGCGCGTGTCTCATCAGGCGTCGACCGCCTCATGCGGTACCTCCAGTCTCTGTTCGCTTTTCTGACCTTGTTCAAATCTCTGGCAGCACGAGATCACCGGCGTCGCGGATGGGAACCGGCAGGTCTTAGGGCCTCACGTGCACGGGCCAGATGCCGAAGCCGATGATCCGGGCCGGCAGGTTACGCACGATTCGCAAACCGAGGAGCGCCCTCACCGGCGGGGGCGGCGAAGGGAGGCCGCCCCCGCCGACGGCCGGCGCCACGATCCTCCGGTGGGCCAGGGACTGTAGCCCCTGGAGGATGCGGATCGGCAACTCGCGCCGCCGCTGCACCGCCCTCAGGTGCCGAAGCTCCACCCTGCCCGCTCGCAGCGGCTCGGCCAACACGTTCGCCGCGGCGACGGCGTCCTGGATCGCGAGGTTTATCCCGACCCCGCCCACGGGCGACATCGCGTGCGCGGCGTCGCCGATGCATAGGAGGCCCGGCCGAAACCAGCGCCTGAGGCGGTTTACCTGCACCGATAAAAGCTTCACCTGGCCCCAATCCTGTATCTCGTCCGTGCGATCGGCGACCTCCGGCACGGCTTCGCCGACGGACCGCCTGAACGATTCCAGGCCGGCAGCGCGTATCCGCCGGTCGGCGCCTTTGGGGAGCACGTAGCCTACCTGCCAGTAGTCTCCGCGGTTGATGAGGACGACGAACCGGCCCCCGCCGATGTAGCCGGTGGGCTCCTCGGGGTCGCCCTTCCGGCGCGAGATCCGGAACCAGAGCACGTCTATGGGCGGGGCCGTCCCGACCACCCTTAGTCCGGCCTGCTCGCGCAGCCGCGAGTCCCGGCCGTCTGCGGCGACGGTCAGGAGAGCCCGCGCCTCGCGGGTGCCGTCGGGTGTCTCGTAACGCACGCCCCGGACTAGGCCGCCCTCCTCGACGAGCTCTCGTACCTCGGCGTTCATCTCCAGCTCGAAGTTGGGGTAGCGCCTAGCTTCGTCGGTGACGAAGTCGAGGAAGTCCCATTGCGGCATGAAGGCGAGGTAGGGGAAGCGCGTCTTGAGATGCCCGAAGTCGGCGAGCGTGGCGCTCCCGCGAGGCGTGCGGAACCTGAGCCGCGACGTCTTGGTGTGCGGCAGGTTCAGCAAAGGGTCCGCGAGGCCGAGCTCGTCCATGATCTCCATCGTGGAGGGATGGATGGTGTCCCCTCGGAAGTCCCGCAGAAAATCGGCGTGCTTCTCCAGCACCAGCACGTCCACGCCCCGTCTGGCCAGCAGCAACCCCAGCATCGCCCCCGCCGGACCGCTGCCCGCGATAACGCAGGTGGTGTGCCGGACGTCGTGCTTCTGTCCGGAGGGTTCCCGTGCCCGAGTGTCTTGCCCGACTAGCGAGTCACCCATCGGTCCTCCTTCGTCTTCTGTCCTCGGCGAGCTTCCATCTATGCGTCTCCCCCGCGACGCACTCGTTCCAGTTCGCGGGGCTCGTCCCAGCGCGGGATCGGGACGCCGCCCACGTCGGCGAATAACGATATGTGGTCACTGGCTAGGTAGCAACCCTCCTACTCGCCTAAAGTCCTCCTTCCTCCTTGATGTAGCCCGCATGGTGGGGTGCCTTGAGCACTCCGGACTCCGCCTTCGCCCAAGACACGCCCTGAGACCTTGTGTCCAGAGATAACTGCCTAAATCATCATCGCACCGGAGCTCCCAAATGGCTGCACCGACGTATTCTGACTCTTTCCGCCGCCCCTAAGGGAGGGGGTTGCGGAGGAAAGTGACTTGCCGTCCAGCCGCAGGGTTTGTCGTAGCCAATCTCTCCTCAGTGCAGGTGCGCCGATGCTACGGACGGTATCTGATGCTGTCTGACGCCGTAGACGAGACGTTGCCCATCAAGTCCTTGTACTGGACGTAGACCGTCTTGCTCCCTCCGCCAACACTCAGCTTCCATGCCTTGCTCCGCTCGTAGGACGACCACTGGGTCTAATCACCTCCGGCGTTCTTGAGGCGCATCCTGGATACCCCGCTGCTATCGGGCCCAGGGTCCTTGGCCTCCAGCGTCAATTCGACAGTCCTGTCCCTGGTCGAAGCTCGTCCCCCGTCTATGGTGACGCTGCCCCTGGGCTTCGTGTTGTCTTGGAAGGCGGCGCCCAGGTAGCGTGACAAGGCAAAGTCGTAGGATCCGTTGCCGTCTTTAAGGGATCCCGCCAGGACGATTTTGCCGTCGGGCTGCATAGCCAGGGCGTTAGCTCCGGGAAATGCGTCCTGCCCCCAACCGAATTTGAACCTGAGAGAAGGATCTATGCTTCCGTCCGAGTTGTGTCTCGTCATGCCCCATTGTTGCCTATGCCGCAGGAGCCGGAGGAGTTGCGCGCCCCTATCTTGCCGTCCTCCTATATGACTAGGTCCGTGTATAGCTCGGTGGACGAGTTTATAACCGTGCCTCCGAAGTAGGATCCGAAGGAAGTATCCAGCGAGCCGTTAGCCTTGAAGCGGGTCAGTGCTGCCCCAGACACTAAGCCACTGGAATCATAGTCTGCGGCATACCCTGCCACGACGATCTTGCCGTCGGGTTGGACAGCCACACTCGTTGCATAGTCGTCATGCTGGCTTATCCTGACACTTCTGTTGAAAGACTCGTCTAAGGACCCGTCTGGGTTGTACCGAACCATGCCGGTGTCATTATAGTGGTCGTCGTCTTCGTCGCCTACAACAAGGATCTTCCCATCTGGCTGGATAGCCAAGTCGTAAGCAGTAATGGAGCGGAGTTGTCTGACGGAGTTGTCTGAACGCGAGGGCAAGCTGGCTGCATAGGCTGGTCCGCGCTGTTACGTCTTCAGAGCTATCGGGGGTCGTATTGGGGGCTGCTTATCCTCCGATTCATCGGCGATTCATCGCCACCTGCTCTAATGCGGGGGCCCTGCGGACCTAACATTCTCAGGACGATGCGGACTCCGTACATGGGAGGAGACGAGATGACGGCCTTCAGCGCGATGACGTGGAACGTGGAGAACCTCTTCAGGCCCCAGCAAGACGCTACGGAGGAGGAGAAGCAACACTATCAGGACAAGCTCGGGCTTCTCGCCGGGGTGATCGGCAACCTCTCCCCTGACGTCGTGGCGCTGCAGGAGGTGGGAGGCGATGGGGCGCTGGCGGACCTACAAGGTGCTCTCAACGGGACCTACCCCCACCGCGAGGTCTCCGCATTTTCCGACGGGAGGGGCATCCGGGTCGCGTTCCTCTCGAGACACGCGGTGGAGGAGCGGGAGGACGTGGTCGACTTCCCTGAGGGTCCGGCGCTCGACATAAACGACATCACGCCGACAGGCGAGGCGAAGCCCATCGATCGCATGGGCCGGGGCGCCTTGCGGGTGCGCGTCGCGAAGGAGGGGCTTAGAGTGGATTTGGTCACGGTCCACCTCAAGTCCAAGTTGCTCTCCTTCCCGCGGCCCTGGGGCACGAGCTTCACTCCGCGCGACGAGGGAGAGCGAGCTCAGGTCGCGGGGATCGCTCTGATGAGGAGGACGGCCGAAGCGGTGACTTCGCGCATGTGGGCGAACGAGCTGCTGGGGAGCGGCGAGGCGGTCCCTTTGCTAATGCTCGGGGACCTCAACGACGTGCCTGAGGCGCAGACCTCCTTACTCCTCAACGGCCCTCTGGGCAGCCAGATCGGCACGCTGGGCTTTAACCGCCCCGACAGGGGAGATACCGCGCGCCTCTTCAACCTGGCTCCGCTCATCAAAGAGGAGCGGCGCTACTCCCGTATCGAGGCCGGGCGCAAGGAGCTTCTAGACCAGATCCTCGCCTCAGCGGACCTCCTTCCGGTAGGAGACGACGGCCACCGGGCGCTCCCCGAAGTCGACAGCCACGTGGATTTCCGGGACGGGCTCCCCTCCGTGGAGAACAACCCCGGCAGGCGGGAGGAGGACGTGGCGCCAGACCACGCACCGGTGACGGCCCGCTTTTATCTGCCGAGCGCGTAGCGCGGCGCTCTTCCGCCTTTCGCGATGGGAGCGGCGGCTAGCGTTCTAGCTTGCCGCCTCTAGCCCTCCGGCTACTCATGGATACTCGCCAGGGGCCCAGGGTGCGCCGTTGTCCTTCATCGCCCTGCTATCGTCCGGAGACTTCGTCGGGCCGAGCAAGGAGGCGCTCGTCGAAGGTGAAGGGCTCCGGCTCTCCGATGACTATGGAGGAGAAGTCGGGATGAGCGGGGTTCAGCAGGTAGTTGCTTTCGCGCTCGACGACGGCGCTCGGAACCTGGAGCACGGCGCTCCTCTGGCTCCGGACCCACTCGTCGCCTATCCGTTGGAGCTCTGGTGGAGCCGGGTAGGAACGCCAGACGTCGGGCAGCCTGGAGTGGTCCAGGCTCTCTATGAGGGCGTCGTCGAAGCGCGCGGCGATGAGCGAGTAGGAGGAGAGGAGGGCCGTCTCCCGCAGATGGACCAGGACCTGGAGCACGGCGAGGGATAGGCTTCTGGAGGTGTAAATCATCCGCGTGCCGGGACTATTCCAGCGTCCGCCGTATAGCCTGGCCCCCTCGCCGTCGAAGGCGGTGCTCGCGTGCCGGCTCTTGACGATCCTCCAGCCGGTCGCCATCGCCTAGGCGTCGCGATGGCACATCAGGAGAAGACGCCGTGCTCGAGACGGCCGATCAAGCCCTCCACCTCCCTGGCCCCGATCTCGGTACGGGCCATCTCGAGCGGCAGTGCCCCGCCGAGCGCCCCCTGGGGCGAGGAGAGCCACCTCAGCGCGCCCTCGGCGTTCCCCTCGAAGAGCGCTATGGCCCTGCCAAAGACCCTGGAAGCGCGCAGGAGCCTGTCCGACTCGTCCGGATGGAGCCGGCCCTCCTTCTTCCTCCGGTCGAGCGTGCGCGGCCTTATCTGGACGAGCTCGGCCATCTCTTCCCTGGAGAGGCCCATGTTCTGTCTCAGGTGCTCCAGCTCCCTGAAAGAGAAACCCTCCTCGACCCGCTCCACCAGCCGAGGGGTATCCACGGGATCGAGGCCCAACAGAAGCAGGTAAGGATGGTCGGCCCCCCACCCCCCCGACTCTATCTCCCCCCAGAACCTCGAGAGGTCCGAGCCCTTCTCAGAACCCGATCTCGCCGTCTGCGCCATCGTTGCGCCCTTCGTAGCTTCCGATCAACCTGGTTGTTTGCCATATGGCGATATATTATACGCCGTGTGGCAACAAGATGAGCACGGTCGCTGGTCTCCTACAGAGACTAACCTCCCTGGCGACGCGGACGAGCAATCTTCCTTGCGTATTGCGTAGTGCTCAATCTACAAAAGCGTCTGCAAGTTGAAGAGTCGTGGTGTTTCAAAGTGCGTTGTGTGGCTTGGACACGAGCATCACCGCTACCGCGACGGCGATCAATAACACGGATCGCCTCATCACTATGTGCTTCTTCACTTCGGCACGTTCCTGGTCATCCCCTGGCTCTTCCTTTCTCTGTCGAAGCGCCCTATCCAAGCGAGATGTTCATAGTCTTCGTCTCCGCGTCGCCCAGGTCTATCCGGAGCCGGTAGGTCCCCTGGGTGAGATCTTTCGTGCTCAGGTTGAAGACGTACTTGTCCTCGGAGGGGTCGTAGCGGAAGAGGTTGCCCTTGGTGGCCGCCGCGGTGGCGACGGCTTCCTTTTCGGTGCCAGCGACATTGTTGGTGATCTTAGAGAGGTAGAGCCTGGCCTCGGCGTCGGTGATGCCTGCGCTCTTACCCGTCAGTTCGAACTGGACGGGGATCGTCCTGCCCAGCTTGAAGACGGAGCTGCCGTCGGCTTTTATCGGCTGGAGCACGCCCGACCACGCGTAATTGACGGTGACCTTGAAGGTCCCCGTGGCCTCGTTGCCGGCCTTATCCTGAGCCGTGCAGGTCACGATCGTCTCGCCCAGCGCGAAGGTGCCGCCCGAGGAGGGTGTGCAAATCACCTCAGGCTCGGCCGGGTTCTCGTCGGTTGCGGTCGCGGCGTAGGTCACCTCGGCGCCACCGGAGCTCATGGCTTCAGCCACGATGTCGTCCGGGGGTTGTAGCTCCGGCGGCGCCGTGTCCGGGGTGAGGAGGAAGGCTTGCAGCTGGTGGTCCTTGAAACCCGAGCCGACGATCTGGCCGCGTTCGTTGATCGCGTAGGCGTCGGTGAGTTTCCAGTGCGAGTCGGCGGGGATCAGGTTGTTCAGGTCCTTTACCTGTTCGTCCTCCCATAGAACGGCCGAGAACTGCTGCTCCTGATTCGCGCCGGTGTCGTTCCGTGACCATCCGACCGCCCGACCAGATTCGTCGATGTCGCGCGCCCTGCTGAAGGGATCACCATCCAGAGGGTCGAGGGATTGTAGCCTCGCCTCCCCGACTTCTTTAGTGTCGTAGAGGAATGAGCGGCCTCGGGGAGGGTCTTGGGGGTTCACAGAGGGGGTGTAGGACCACCCGATCACCTGGCCGGAGTCGTTGAGGTTCATCGCCTCGCTGTAGGGATGCACGGAATGATCGAGCAAGGCACCGAACCTGTCCACGACGCCGTTGGCGTAGAGGAGGAAGGCCTGGCCCCCCTCCGCGCTACCCGACTCCCCAACCACCTCACCGGAGTCGTTGATGCCCCAGGCTTCGCTGAAGGGGTCGCCGAGTGGCACACCGAGATCTGTTGCCGTGCCAAGCTCATCGGGATCGGTTTCCGTTGCAGGCTCATAGAGAAAGGCGTGCGTCTGGCCGTTTATGGTGCCGGAGCCCACGATCTGGCCGGACTCGTTGATCGCCTGGGCACCGAGCAGATCCCATCCCGAGCCGGCGGGGAGCAAAGCGTTGAGGTCCTTCATCTGGCCGTCCTCCCAGAGAAAGGCCTTGAACCTCTGCTGCCCGTTGACCGAGATCCGCCACTCCCCTACCACGTCTCCGGCGCCGTTGATGCTGCGGGCACGGCTAAGGTTTCCTCGGGTGGGGACGCCGAGGTCCTTCATCTGGCTGCTCTCCCAGAGAAAGGCGCGTGGTTGTCCGCCAGGGTTTTGCCCCTGCCCAGGGATCTGGCCGGACTCGTTGATGTCGCGGGCGATGCTGCCGGTCCAGAGCGCGTCGAGGCTCGTTACGTTGTAGTAAGTTGACCCTGCAGCGTCCGCCGGTTGGGCGACGAAACCCGCCAAGCCTACCGCTAGGGCGGTGGCTACAGCCAGCGCAATGATCGTTGCGTGCTCAAGTGCGCGCGATGCCCCGATAATGGTCCCTATCATCTCTTTCCCCTTTCCTGGAGTGCTTGTCCGGTACGGTTTGCAGATCTCATCCTCTTGTTCTTACCGGGCCCGGACGACAGGCGGTTCGCTCCGGTGTCCCGCCGCCAGCACTTTCTTCAGCGGGGAGTGAGCAGCTGTCCCTCACCCCTTCTTGGGGGGGTGGGGAACCTACCCCGGAAGCCTCGACATGGGCCGGTGGGACATTCCTTATGGGCCAACTGGTCATTCATTTTCGGTAGTACGTGGGCCAGGTAGACACTAATGGGCCGGTGCCACCAAGGGCGGCGGCAGAGCTCCAGAGCCTCTCGGCCATCGCCTGCTTCCCCGAGCACCTCGAGGTCAGGTTGCCTACCCATCATTTGTCTCAATGCGGATCGAAACAGGGGATGGTCGTCGGCTATGATGAGCTGCGACGGGCCAGCGTCACGGCTTACTACCGGCCCATTGCCTATTATCTTTCCACGCTGTGCCACTCCCAAGAGCATCACAACCTGGCAACCGCCCCGTGACTGTACAATAGCGCCGTATCTTGCCTGAGCAGCCTTTCTGCTTCTGTCTCATCGCTGGCATATGCACACAGCCTGCCCTACGATGATGAAACTCGAATGAATCTGCGGTGAATCCTGAGGCTTTCCTCTATACATATTTCCCATATCCGCAGAGCGGCTCTTACGTCCCATAGGGGTACCGTCAGGTGTCTACGCGAGAAATCTCCTTGTCCCACGCATTAGCCAGTTCCACGCGCGGGTGGCTATCCCCAGTCAGCATAGCCCGGAAACGTAGCTCTAACGGCTGGGTGTTTCTGGACTCACGCGTCGGTTCTAGCCCCTCCGTCCCCAGATGAGCTTAGAACCGAAGGGCCGGGAATTGTCGAACGTTTTGTGCTCCCTAAGCTACCTCTGAACTGGTTTTGTTACGCAGATGCTGCCATAGCAGATGCTGCAATAAATAAGGTGCTATCACTCGGACCGGGATCGTATACGCGTTCTACCGCGGACGTCCGACCAGTCTATCGCTTCTGGTCCGAGTCTCGTCTTCTCGGTCAGCGAGCGTGAGCAGCTGCCCGCATTCGCACTCGAAGAAGGTACGTGCGGAGCGCCAGACAGACTCGGGACCACCGAGCACCACCTTTTCGCCGCACTCTTCGCAGAGAAGGACCACGCGCCTCGAAGAACCGACCACGACTACCCCCTCCAGGTCGTTATTCCGTCGCGGGAGACACGCTCTCACACCCGCGCGGTGGGCACAAGGTGAACCTGCCTCGACCACACGCGACCTCTACTTCACCCCACTGCTGCCTAAACCCTTGGTCGAGGTTTGGCCTTGAGTGATGCCAAGGCATCGCGCAAAGCGGCCAAAGCCGTGCTCAGGCCAAGGGTCTGCCGATCCTGTCGGGCGCGTCGCGAAACTCGAGTTAGGAGAGTTTGTACTCCATCTCCGGCTCCTCGCCCAGTGTTGCGGAGAAGCGAAGGTCGGGGATGCGTTGCCCCGACGCAAAACCGGCCAGGCAAATCTTTCGTACAACCGTTCACTATAACAAGGCGGCTTTAGTGCCCACCTAACAGAGGAGATGTGATGCGTCAGCCAGTTCGCCACATAGAAGACACGGTGACATCGGTGGTCGCGCTGTTCGGCTCCGCGGTGTTGGGTTGCTTTGTCGTGCTTGTGCTGGTACTGATGCTCGCACTCGGCTTGTAGGGCTCCATTGGTTTGTGAGTTTGAGGACAGGAAGTGAAAGCCTTCTCCGGGGCATCCAGGTCCGGCTACCTTATCTGCCCGGTCTGCGAAGGGAGCGAGCTGCTACCCTTCGGCGCGGACCGTGCACGCTGCGGTTTGTGTGAGCGCATTCTTGGTGCAGCGATGTTGCTGACTCTTGAGCAGATAGGCGCCCTGCCAGACGCTCTGGGCAGGCACGCATGCGAGTGCGGACACCCGGAGATGCGCCGCCTGCCCGATGGGGCGTTTCACTGCCCCGCCTGTGGCTCGGAAGTGCTGCCTATACTTTATTAGAGGCCATCTCGGTTTGTGTCCTAGAGAGCTATGGCCTCTCGCCCTTCAGGGCCACCTCTGTGCTGGGAGCAGAGGTGTTGCCCACATGCTCCTCGGTGATGAGCAAAGTGCGGTAGTTTCGGGCCTCGGGTGCGACGTTGAGCGACACCCTGGTCTCGCCTTTGCCGACACTGGTGAAAGAGCCAGCGCTTATACGGCTCTCTCCCGAGACGAACCACAGCTCGTAGTAGCTGTTTGGTTTGGGCTCTTCGAAGTTGTTTAGCTTTAGCTCCACCTGCTGGTTGCCTGAGGGCTGCGGGCGGATTTCGGCCACACCCCAGT
>Ga0126311_10000384_pt1 | contig 20979 bp, 13 predicted proteins | sample Plot61_FD_92539 | JGI IMG/M metagenome (GOLD analysis project Ga0126311, IMG submission 92539) | Serpentine soil microbial communities from UC McLaughlin Reserve, CA, USA - Plot61 | ecosystem: Environmental > Terrestrial > Soil > Grasslands | place: USA: UC McLaughlin Reserve, Lake County... | reverse complement strand
GTCGACCTGATCTTCGGTAACTACTTTCCAGACGGCTCGCGCATTCTCGATTCGAACTCCGATAGCCCCGAGCAGATGCAGGATTCCATGTCTATGGCTCTCAACGGGGGCCGGAATCGGTTCTTTCTATGGTCGGCACAACCCATTCTCTGGGCGGGACAGCCGCTCCCTCACGACCCCTCCGCACTTTTTCGCGAGGCTCAGGCCGCGCTCGATGATGATCTCGTTTGCGGGTGGACTCTCGCGGTCGGGGCGGCGGACCTCGACGGGGACATGCTCCCGGAAGTATATTTCGCCAACGACTTCGGCCCGGACCGCCTGCTACATAACCTTTCTCGGCCCGGCGAACTCAGTTTTCAACTATTGCTTGGGCAATCGACCATCTCGACGCCTAAATCCAAAGTGCTCGGGCGCGACTCTTTCAAAGGGATGGGAGTTGATTTCGCGGACCTCAATGGGGATGGGTTTCTCGACATCTACGTAAGCAACATAGCGAAGGAGTACGCCCTCGAAGAGAGCCATCAACTCTTCTTGAGCACCGGCTCTCCCGAGTTGATGAAAGACGGCATAGCCCCGTATCGCGATCACAGCGAGCCGCTCGGCCTCTCGCGTAGCGGGTGGGGGTGGGACGTCCGATTCGGGGATTTCAATAACGACGGGGTGCTAGAGTCGATTCAAGCGACCGGATTTCTTAAAGGACAGGTGAACCGCTGGCCCGAACTCCACGAGCTTGCGATGGGCAACGACCAGCTCTTGCATTCGCCCGGCAGCTGGCCTCGATTCCTCCCCGGTGACGACCTTAGCGGTCATGAGCACAACCCGTTCTTCGTGCGCGCGCGGGACGGCCGTTATTACGACGTGGCGGCCGCGCTGGGATTGGACCAGCCGGAAGTCAGCCGGGGCATCGCTACGGCTGACGTTGACGGCGATGGGCGACTCGATTTCGCGGTAGCAAACCAGTGGGATAATTCCTACTTCTACCACAATACAAGCCCGAATCCCGGGGCCTTCCTCGGGCTGCGCCTCCTGGTCCCTCTTCTGAAAGAAGAAGGCGAGACGATCAGCGTCGGGCGAGCGGCAATCAATCACATGGTGCGACCTGCGATAGGCGCGTCCGCGACAGTCCACCTCCCCGACGGTAAGCAGCTCGTCGCGCAAGTAGACGGGGGTAATGGTCACTCCGGAAAGCGCAGCCCGGAATTACATTTCGGCCTGGGCGCGCTGCCGCCCGATATACCGATTAAAGTAGACCTTCGGTGGCGAGGCCCGGGAGGTCGACTTTCCATGAGAACTGTATTTCTGATGCCAGGCTGGCACACGGTACAGCTCGGCTGGTAACGAGCAAGGAGGCTATTGATGACCACACAGGATAACTGGTCTAAAGCGAGTCGTCTGGGAGGCCTTCGGCGCTTTGCCGTAGCCATCACAATATTAAACATCCTGGGGCATACGGTTCTCGGGTTCGAGCAATCCCTGGCCCAACCTCTGGCTGCGCTGGCCGCTGCCTATGGCGTGGAAATCCTGCTGGAGCTGGTCGACGCCAGGGCCGGGAGGCGGACTCCGAATTTCATCGGAGGGGTCGGGAAACTCGTAGATTTTCTGCTGTCGGCTCACATCACCGGCCTCGCCGTGTCTATGCTGGTTTATTCGAATGAGCGGATCTGGCCCATAGTGTTCGGGACTACCGTCGCGCTTGCCTCGAAGTCCGTACTGCGCGTTCCGACAGGGGGGAGCTCACGCCATTTTTTCAACCCGTCAAATTTCGGGATTACCATGACCCTGCTGCTGTTCCCGTGGGTCGGGATCGCGCCTCCGTATCACTTCACCGAATACCTGGGTAGAGTGGGCGATCTGGTCCTTCCCGCTGTCATCATCATCTCGGGCACGTTTCTCAATGCCAGGTTCACGCGAAAGCTCCCACTTATCGCGGCGTGGGTCGCCGGATTCACCGCGCAGGCCCTGATCCGGAGCATGGTTTTCGACACTCCGTTCGTAGCCGGCCTGGTGCCGATCACGAGCGTGGCATTCATTCTCTATACCTTCTACATGGTGACGGACCCCGCGACGACTCCGGCCGAGCCTCGGTCGCAAGTCTTATTCGGCCTCTCGGTCGCCGCGACGTACGGATTACTGCTGTTTACCCATGTGGTGTTCGGGCTCTTCTTTGCTCTCACGATCGTCTGCGCCGTGCGCGGGGCCGGCCTTTACGCAAAGGCGTACCTGGCTCAAAAAGAACGGGCTCAACTTTCAACACGGCCCGCGACGCGAGGCGCGGCGGTTGCCAAGGAGTTTTGATAACCATGCACTCAGTTGCCATTATAGGAATGGCCTGCCGGTACCCGGACGCGGACTCGCCCCTCCAGTTGTGGGAGAACGTGCTAGCGCAACGCGTAGCATTCAGGCGGATGCCGCAGGAGCGGTTACGGCTTGAAGATTACTTCTCGTCCGACCCGAACAAGCCCGACAGGACTTATTCGACTGAAGTCGCCGTCATCGAAGGTTACGACTTTGACCGCGTGCGCTTCAGCGTCGCGGGAAGCACCTTCCGCTCGGCGGACCTCGTTCACTGGCTGGCCCTCGATGTTGCCGCGCAGGCGCTGGCCGACGCCGGATTCGAGCGCGCCGGAGACCTGCCGCGCGAAATGGCCGGTGTGGTCCTGGGGAACACCCTTACCGGTGAGTTCTCAAGAGCGAGCGGCATCCGGCTGAGGTGGCCCTACGTGAGCCGCGTAGTCGAAGCCGAACTGAGAGAGCAGGGATGGGACGAGGCCCGGCGCCTGGGTTTCTTGAAAGACCTGGAGGCCCGCTACAAAAAGCCTTTCCCGCCTGTGACCGAAGAGACGCTCGCGGGCGGGCTGTCAAATACTATCGCGGGCCGACTGTGTAATTACTTCGACCTCAAAGGCGGAGGCTACACCGTCGATGCGGCATGCGCTTCTTCGCTACTGGCCGTCGCCACTGCCTGCTCCGCCCTCGCTTCGGGGGACCTTGACCTCGCCTTAGCCGGAGGCGTGGACTTGAGTCTCGACCCGTTCGAGCTGGTCGGCTTTGCCAAGACCTCCGCGCTCGCGCCGGAGGAGATGAAAGTCTATGACCGCAACTCGACCGGGTTCTGGCCCGGCGAAGGGTGCGGTTTCGTCGTATTGATGCGGCACGAAGACGCTATCGCCCAGGGGCGGCCCATTTACGGAGTCATTCGCGGGTGGGGAATTTCCTCGGACGGAAGCGGAGGCATCACGCGCCCGACAGTCGATGGCCAGTCCCTCGCCTTGCGGCGCGCTTATCACCGCGCCGGGTTTGGCATCGAAACAGTCTCTTATTTCGAAGGGCATGGCACGGGCACAAGTGTCGGGGATGCTACGGAGCTCAGGGCATTATCAAAGGCTCGCCGCGAGGCGGCTCTCAACGCCTCACCTGCCGTCATCGGCTCCATCAAGGCAAACATCGGTCACACGAAGGCCGCCGCCGGGCTGGCCGGGCTAATTAAAGCCACGCTCGCTTTACACAGGCAGATCCTTCCTCCCACGTCAGGGTGTAAGGACCCTCATCCTGAACTGACGAGCGAAAGGCCCGCGCTGCGGGTGCTCGATAAGGGTATGGCCTGGCCGGTCGACAGGCCTCTCCGCGCAGGCGTGAGCGCGATGGGATTCGGGGGAATTAATACCCACGTGGTTCTGGAGAATCTGCCCGCCTCGCGCCGGGAGATGTTGAGCGCGGGCGAGCTCGCCCTCCTCTCTTCCGCCCAGGACGCGGAGCTGTTCTTGTTCAGCTCCGGCGACGCAGACGGCCTGCAAAAGCAGATAGAACATCTGTCGACAATCGCCCCCAGGCTTTCGAGGGCGGAGCTGGCGGACCTGGCTTCGGAATTGGAATCGACGCTCGAAGTCAATACTGTGCGAGCCGCAATAATAGCCTCGACCCCGAAGGAGCTGGCGCAACGCCTGGAGCTACTCGACTCCTGGCTGAGAGCAGAAGCGGGGACGCGCATGGATAGCCGCTCAGGAATTTTTCTTGGCAGTAATACCCATGCTCCGCGCATAGGGTTCATGTTTCCCGGCCAGGGCTCCCCTACATACGCCGCCGGCGGGCGATTGCGCGCCCGGTTTGAGTACGTTGAGGAACTTTATAGCCGCGCTTCAATTCCCGAAAGCCCGGACGGCATAGCCACGGAGACAGCTCAACCGGCGATCATAACCGCTTCTGCGGCGGCGCTGCGGGTACTCGAAAGGCTCGGCATCAGTGCCAGTGTTGCCATCGGGCATAGCCTCGGAGAGCTTGCCGCTCTTCACTGGGCAGGCGCTTTCGACGAAGAGGCGTTGCTTCGCATAGCTACAGCCCGAGGTAAGGCGATGGGTGAATTGGCCGGCCCTGACGGGAAAATGGCCAGCGTCCTCACTGGGGAGCGAGAGGTCGAAAGCCTTCTCAATGGCGAGCCTGTCGTAATAGCGGCGTTGAACTCGCCTCGACAGACCGTGGTATCAGGAGAGGCCGGCGAGGTCGAGGCGTTCGTGAATCGCCTCCGGACTGTGGGAGTAAAGGCAGTGAGCCTGCGCGTGTCACACGCCTTCCATTCTCCATTGATGATTGGCGCGATCCCCGCATTCGAGGAAGCCCTCAGAGGAGAAGAGTTTTATTCCTTGCAACGTAAGGTCGCATCGACCATCACCGGCAGAGTGCTCGATAACTCTGTCGAATTGAGATCGCTGCTCTGCCAACAGCTAACCTCTCCCGTCAGGTTCACCGAAGCTTTCGCCAACGCGGCGCGAGAAGTGGATCTATGGCTGGAGGTCGGACCCGGGCGCGTGCTCAGCGATCTGGTCGCGAGGTCTACGGATGCGCCCGTCATACCGCTGGACGCCGGGGGGAGTTCGCTAAAAGGGCTGCTGCTTGCGGCAGGCGCGGCTTTTGCTCTAGGAGGATCAATCAATCCCGCGGCAATTTTTGCCGGGCGCTTCACGAGGCCATTTGACCTTGACTGGCGGCCCCGGTTCTTCGCCAATCCATGCGAGTCCGCGCCATTGCCGGAAGCCGTTGCGCCCGGCGAAAGCATAGGGACACACGCACGCGAGGGCGTCGACGTAACCGCCGCCGTAGAGCGGACGGACGATTCAGGCCTTGAGTATCAGGCCGCGCCCTCACCCGACATGTCGCCTTTAAACATCGTGCGGCATCTGGTAGCGGAACGGGCAGAGTTGCCTCCCACCTCGATTAAAGATGAGAGTAAGCTGCTTAGTGATCTGCACCTGAATTCGATAACCGTGGGCCAGCTCATAACCGAGGCCGCGCGCCGTATGGGGCTGAGGCGACCCGTCTCTCCGACGGATTACGCTGATGCATCGGTGACCGAGATAGCTCTGGCACTCGACGAGCTTGCGCGGACGGAAACCGCGGCGCCGGTCGAAGAAGATTATCAAGTGCCGGGCGTGGCTTCCTGGGTGAGGACGTTCACGGTCGAACTGGTAGAACGCGCTTTGCCCGCGACAGAAGTTCCGAATTCTAACGGAGCTTCTAACGGAGCTTCTAACGGAACATGGAAGGTGTTGGCGTCGCCGGGCTACCCTCTCGCCGATGCGGTGAGACAGTCGCTCGAAACGTCAGGAGTAGGAGGCGTCGCCCTCTGCCTGCCTGCAGATGTTGATGAGCGACATTTGCGGCTTCTGCTAGACGCGGCCAGGGCCGTGATCGACGTGGAGTCTCCGACGAGGTTTGTTCTCGTCCAGCACTCCGGGGGCGCGGCATCTTTTGCGCGGACTCTTCATCAAGAAATGCCAGGGCTGACGACCTGCGTGGTCGATCTCCCGATGGACCCGAAGGCCGTCGAGCGGATAAGCGCTGAGGTCAGAGGGGCGAGCGGCTACAGCGAGGCTCATTACGATGAAGAGGGCCGGCGTTATGTGCCTGTGCTCAAATTACTCAACCCGGGTCAGCGAGCGGAAAAGCTGCCTTTCGGGCCTGAAGACGTTTTGCTGGTGACCGGGGGCGGGAAGGGGATTACGGCGGAGTGCGCCATTTCCATCGCCCGGCAGACGCGGACGAGACTTGTTTTAATAGGCCTGTCGAAACCGGAAAATGATAAAGAGCTCTCTACCAATCTCATGAGGATGAAACAAGCCGGGCTCCGATTCATTTACATCTCAGTCGATGTCACCGACGCCGCCGCAGTCCGGACCGCAGTAGCTAAGGCGGTAGAAGTCCTTGGCCCTGTCACCGGAGTCCTTCAGGGGGCTGCTATAAACGCGCCCCAGTTATTGCGCTCTCTCGAAGAGCCGCAACTTTCACAGACCGTAGCGACCAAGGTGCAGGGGCTCCGCAATATCCTCTCTGCCATCGATACATCCCGGCTGCGGGTGCTGATTAGCTTCAGCTCGATCATAGCCCGGATCGGGCTGCCGGGTGAGGCGCACTACGGCCTTGCTAACGAGTGGCTCACACGGCTCACGGAAGAATTCCAGCGCGAGCACCCATCCTGCAAGTGTCTGGCAGTGGAGTGGTCAGTCTGGTCCGGTGTGGGAATGGCGCAACGCCTCGGCGGGATAGATTCTCTCGCGCGAGCCGGAATCACTCCCATAACGCCCGACGAAGGCGTATCTATTCTCTGCCGCCTGCTTGCACAGCCACAGCCCACGGTCGCCGTGGTCGTCACCGGGAGATATGGCGAGGCCCCGACCTTGAAAGTAGAGAGGCCTGAACTGCCGCTGCTTCGTTTCCTTGAGCGCCCGCGCGTCTATTATCCCGGCGTAGAGTTGATCGCCGAAGCGGACCTGTCATCCGACACGGACCCTTATCTTGCCGATCATGTATATCAGAACGAAAGGTTGCTCCCCGCCGTGGTCGGCCTCGAAGCGATGTCACAAGTCGCGATGGCTCTCAATGGCTCGGACCTGCCCCCGGTATTCGAGGATGTGGAGTTCTCAAGGCCCGTAGTAGTTCCGGCCGGAAGGTCCATAACCATACGAGTCGCGGCATATATTAGAGAACCCGGACTAATCGAAGTGGTGCTCAGGAGCGAGGAAACCGCTTTTCAGGCAGACCACTTCAAGGGCGTCTGCAGGTTCACGAAACGTGAGCGAGGACCGGAGGGAGAGCCCTCATTCTTGCGCGACCTCAAGCGCGAGGCGACGCGGGTGGACATTGACCCGGCGCGTGACCTGTATGGAGGCATTCTATTTCACACAGGAAGGTTCCGCCTCCTGAAAGGTTACGAAATGCTGACGGCTACCGAGTGCGTTGCGGAGATAGGCATGCCTTCAAGTAACCCGTGGTTCGGCGCCTTCCTTCCTCCGACTCTGGTGCTCGGGGATCCGTCAGTGAGGGATGCGGCAATCCACGCGGTGCAAGCGTGTATTCCTCACGCGACGCTTCTGCCGGTCGGGATAGACAGGCTCGCTCCTGGTAGCGCATTACGCCCGAAAAAAACTTTCGTGTGGGCTCGCGAGCGGTCTCGCCAGGGCAATCTTTTTATCTATGACCTGGAGGTCGCCGACGAGCAGGGGCATCTACTGGAGCGGATCGAGGGCCTGAGGCTCAGGATGGTTGGGCAGTCGGCTCCCATCAGGGAATGGCCGGAAGCGCTCCTGGCGCCATACGTCGAGCGCCTGGTGCGGGAGATGGTTCCGGGGCCGGAAGTTGCAGTGGCCATAGATCGAAACGAGGGCGCTGAACGCCGGGCCGTCGGCGACCGCCTGATTCGCCGGGCTCTCGGCGAGATGGTCACGGTGTCGAGGCGTTCGGATGGTAAGCCGGAAGTCGCGGGTGATAAGGATGTCTCCGTTTCCTACGCGCAAGGCCTCACGCTCGCGGTCGCGGGCGAGGGGCCACTGGGTTGCGATATCGAGGCGGTGGTAAGCCGGCCATCTTCGGCCTGGTACGACCTGTTAGGCCCGGAGCGTTTCGCGCTGGGCGAGGTCATCGCCAAAGAGACCGGTGAAGAGTGGAATGCCTCTGCCACGCGCGTCTGGACGGCCATCGAATGTATGAAAAAGGCCGGAGCGATGGTAAATGCGGCGCTGGTATTCTCTTCCTCAATCGACGGGTGGGTGCTGCTCTCGTCCGGCCCCCTGCTTATCGCCACGTTAGCGACAGCCGTGCGCGGCGCCGAGGACCGGCTCGTGTTGTCCATTCTTGTAAAGGAGCAAAAATGCGGGCATATGAGTACAGCCACGTAGTTGGATTTGAAGAGACCAATCTGGTCGGCAATGTCTATTATGCAAACCACCTGCGATGGCAGGGCCGTTGCAGAGAAATGTTTCTCCGCGATAAGGCCCCGTCCGTCCTGGCCGAGTTTGAGCATGGACTGTGCCTGATAACCACCCGCTGTTCTTGCGAGTACCTGGCTGAGGTCTCGGCATTCGACGAGATTTTGATACGTATGCGGCTCGGGAACACGATGCAGAACCGGGTCCTTATGGTATTCGAATACTGGCGGCGGACGAGCGACGGCGAGGAACTCATCGCGCGCGGCGAGCAGCAGATCGCCTGCATGCTGCGCGAGGGCGGGCATCTGAAACCGACCATAATTCCGCACGCGCTACACGAGGCATTGCAGATGTACGCGCATTAGCGCTCGGACGCCGTAGTGAGCGAACGCGCAGCGGTCGAAGAGAGATCGCCATTGATTCTGCTTTTATGTAAGGAGGGACTAGATGCCGAGAAGGTTTTTCCCAGGGAGCGCCGGCCGCGCCAGCACCAGCGCTTCACACCACCGGGCGGTAGAGCGGGTTATCCGGGCAATGCGGGCAGAGTTGTGTGAGCACCTCTCGCTGCAATCGCTGGCTGAGATCGCCATACTCAGCCCCTTTCACTTTGACCGCATCTTCCGACAGATAACAGGGATTCCGCCCTGCCAATTCCTGGGCGCGCTCCGACTGGAGGCCGCGAAACGCCTGCTTCTGACCACTCAGATGAGCGTCACCGACATCTGTTTCGAAGTCGGATACAATAGCCTCGGTACATTCATCACGCGTTTTACCCAGCTTGTCGGCCTCCCGCCGCGCCGGCTCCGACACCTGGCTGATGTCGCACTCCATACGAGCCCGGTAGCATTTAACAGGCATAAGAGAAGTTGGCCCCGGAGTTCGGCGCGCGAGCCGGGCATAACCGGGCGGGTCGAGTCGCCGGACGGCTTCTCGGGCCCCGTCCTCGTGGGCCTGTTTCCGACTCGTATCCCACAGGGCCGGCCCGTCGCTTGCGCGCTCTTATCCGGGCCCGGCCAATATCAAATGGATCAGATACCTGACGGGCGCTACTACGCCTTTGCGGCGAGCTTCAAATCTTCGCGGGACCCGCTCGCTTACCTTTTACCGGACGACGAAAACATACGCGTGGGGGCCGGCCCCGATCAACTCGTGGTGAAGGATGGGAAGGCCGGCGGGAACCACGATATCGAGCTGCGCTGTTTAGAATTGACCGATCCGCCCCTGTTGATCGCCTTGCCTTTCTTGCTATCCGAGCGTCGCGACCTCAGTTCGAGCCTGAGGGAGGCGCGGGTCGAGATTAACGAACAGATGGGCGGGGGGGCCGCAAATAATGAGGCCGCTAAGATCGCCAAAGTCGGCTAGATATTGTCCCGTGATGCGAAGCGGTAACGGAACTTAGCAATTTCAGATAATAAAATCAGCAATCTGGAAGAAGCTATACCCCCCGCCTTCACGTATCATCGAACCTGATTAGGGCACATCATAAGGAGGAAAGCAAACAATGGCTATTGACCTTTGTAATAAGCAGGAACACGTCCGCATTGTCGGTGATACTGCCACGCTTGAGGATCAGTTCGGGAACGCCGTGAATAGCGCTTCCGTCCCGCTCGATGCGCTCACAGTCGATCAGCGAGAAGTGGTCGAGCTGGCGTATTACTCAGCACTGAATCATCCTAACCCCTTAATGCACGTCGTTGGGGACCCCGCCGCATGGGAGAGCTATTTTGGGCAGGCATTAGATCGCGTCGCCGTGCGACTCGATTCGCGCTCTAACCCCGAGTTGCGCCGGGAGGCCTTGAGTAATCCTGATCCCGCAATGCGCGAGCAGGCACTTTACGAGTACACAGACCGCAACCACGAAGATGCGATTGAATTGCTGAGCGAGGCGGTTGCGAACGACCCTGACCGTCAGGTGAAATGGGATTCGCTGTGGGCTATCGAGAAGATGGGCGGAGTGAAAGCCATCCAGGCTTTGCGCAAGTTTCAGAAGGACGCCGATCCGGAGATAGCCGAATGGGCCCGCCTCTTCATAGGCGAGCTTCAGACCGGCGACCCGAGTTTCGACAACCGCGAGAGCCGCTCCACTCCGGGGCGCACGTTTGACGAAACCATCTTCCTCCTGATCCATTGTGACCTCTACATACGGCTCGACCAGTCCAACCAGCGTTGGGGCAAGCTCTCATTGGCGCCCCAGGGGCTGGCGCGCGTCTACGGTCAGGCACACGCCTGCCCGAATGTTGAAACGCGCGAGAGGCAGCTGGTAATCGCCAAGCAGATCGCCGGGCTTCACGCCGATCAGAGCCTGCACCATGATAATTATCTCTTCCGCGGCTTTACCGAGAGGACGCGCGTTGACAGGGGCAACTTCTACTTCGAGTCGCACGTCAACCGCCCGTTCTACGTCTCGGGCCACGCGGACGACCCGTCGCAGGGAGTGCAGGACAGCCACATAGGCTTCATGCGCGAAGGCTGCTGGTACCTGGATAACCGCTTCAAGATTCGCGGCGCGGATGCTATCCGGTACGTGCGCGGCCGCTTCCAGGGCTGGGGATATACGAACCTGGCGAACATCGCCGGGAAGTCTCTGAGCGAGATCCTTACCCCGGGCAATGGCATCCTCTCGACGCTGCACAATCCGGTGGCGGGGCCTCTGACGAACGTTTTCATAGCGGGCACCTTCAAGGGCAAGCTCAACGACTGGGACGGGGACGGCCAGATTGATCTCAACTCACGCAACGTCTACTCGACGACGGAAGGCGAGGTTGACAGCAATATGGACGGCATAGCGGACGCCCCGGGCGTCGCCTGCTGCCCCGGAGTCGAGGGCGGCATTCTATAAGCCGGCAAGCGTGTCGACTTAATGCCCGCGTAGCACGGCCGGAAGTTCCCGGGATGATCGCTCCGGATTGACCGAAGAGGCGAACCCCGGGCCCGGCCGCGAGTGAAGTAATTTCGATGCAATTATCAAATCCGAAAGGAAGGAGTGTCAGGCAATGTCAACTTCAGCCAATAACAGTGCGAAAATCGAATGGGGCCCCAGAATCGATCTATCCAAGCTGCAAGATGTGTTTGCTCCGCAGACGGTCCCGGCATTTACGCCGCCGCGTCCCGGAATCGACAATCTTGGTATCAGTTCCACCGATACTTTTATGGTCCCGGGTAAGGGCGAGTTCAGGGTTCACTTCAAAGGGTATGTTCGAGTGGCGCGGTCGGTTCCCACCACCAACGAGTGGAACACCTCCGAGGTCTACACGAACCTGATCGAGATGCGCATGCGCGGAACGGCGGAAGGCATCGGCACGATCAACGTGACGCTCAACTCGGAATGCCTCTCGACCGGGATGCTCAAGACTCCATTCGAGGACGTCGAGTGCGAGCAGCCGGAGAAGGCTTGCAGGATGGCCGTGTCTGCGGTTTTCGATATACCGAGCCTAGGCGTCAAGCTCGTCAACAAGGAGCCGATCCTTTTGACGATCGATAACGTCAGGGCGATCCCGCCCGCGGGAGCCCCCGGCCAGGCGCAGATATACCAGCTGCTACCGCTCTACAACGCGGCGGACCTGGACGGCTCTCCGGCGGCCTACATAACGGCTCTGAAATTCGCCATGGGCACTTACCTTACCGAAGCTGAACTCGAAACTCTCCGCAACGCGAACTGAGAGCGTCAGAGCCTCAGCCCGGATCTTATAAACCGCGCCGCGCCACCTCCGGTGGCTGCGCCGCCTTCAATCTACTTGAGGGAGGTTTTATGGGAGTCTTAAGTTTACACAACGAGGGCCCGCCGGTGGAGTTTGGCAATGACACCAGAGCCATCTGTCAGGGCATGGTAATCGGCGAAGAAGGCACGTCCGCTTTGCTGAAATCGGTCGCGGATTGCCTCAACGCGCTGGCCGCGATGGACGATACGGTGGGAACGATCGTGGCGATATGGGGGGCCGGCCCCCAGCCGACGGGCGAGGCCCCTCCGAGCGGGGGCGGCGGGATCAATCAATTCGCCACGAACCTGAGGCAGAGCTACCTTCGCAGCTTCGAATGCCTCGCGCCCACGGTGGAGAGGATCAATTTCTCGCTTCAGAAGTATCGCGAGCTGAATGCTTACGCTCACAGCGCGACGGAGGCGGGCCGGGGGAAGGAATTCCAGGCTGCCCTGGTACAGACGGCGGGACAGGATTTCGAGACCCTCGTCAACAGGCGTATCGAGCTCCTACGGAAATTGAAGGTGCGAATCAAGGTGCTCCAGCGCCTGCAGGATGCAGGCATCCAGATGATCGAGTCCTTCGACTTCCCGGAGTTCTTCCTGACCTTCATGGCGCCGATCAGAGACGTCGCCATAGCTAGCAATGAGCTGTACGGCGAAGTGCTTCGAGGCGCGATGGCTTCTCACCAGGCGCTATTCCGCGTAGGCCGTCTCCAAGGCGAAGAACCCGAGGTTCAATCGTCGATTGCGGACGCTTACTCAGGGACGCGTGCCGCGGCAGGTGATTAGCTTCTCCAGGGCAAGGCCGGCCATCCCGAGCCCGCGTGGCGAGGAGCCGGCTTTGCCGAAGTTTTAGCGCAGAAGCTACGCACTCTGTTACCAGGAACTGTCGAAGCCTTCCGGCACGAGCTGCTCTCTTCATCCGATCATCACAGCCCAGGAGCAGCGCGTCAGACCCGGCGCGCCACGATCGGTCCGCTTTGAGAGGCGCGGATTCGGCGGAATGCTTCGATGCCTTGTGAAGATGTGCCACGCGAGTAGTAGCGGTGAGCAACATCGGAGTTGTTATTCCGAAGGAGGATTAAAGATGAAGTTTAAGAAGATGACTTGGGGTATAGCAGCGCTGCTATTGCTAACGTGCCTGCCGGCGGCAGCAAGAGCGCAAAAGGTAGTCGATGTAAGGCACACTCGGATCGTCATACCGGGCTTCGTCGAGCCGAACACGCCGGGAGCTCCCGGCGTGGCAGTTGACCCGAGGCTGGCGGCGGTCGTTACGGACCCGGCGGCATTCAATCCAAACGGATCATTGAATCTCAATAAAGCCATCTACGTCCGCTTTTTCGACAACAATCGCAAGTCGCCCGCACAGACCATCTTGATTTTAATACCGGAATTGGAATCCGGCGCGGGAAGCCTTGGAATACCTGCCACTGAAATAGTCAAGCAGACGGGCGGGAAGACGGAAGTGTGGATCATTGATCGGCGCTCGAATCTGTTGGAGGACCTTAAACCGATAGTGGACGCGTGGAATCAAAGGTCCGTCGAGGCATCATTGACGGCCCTTCGGGGCTACATGGACCATTCGGCGGGGCGCGGTGGATTCCTCGCCAATAATCCCTATGTCCTCAGCAGCTTCATGACCGAATGGGGGCTGGACGTTCACCTGCGCGACATCAAGGCCGTAGTAGAGAAGGCGCGGAAGACCACTCCGAACGTATTCCTCGGCGGCCATTCACTCGGCGCGACGATGACGCAGATGTTCGCCGCCTATGATTTCGGCGACACGGCCGGCTTCAAGCTATTGAAAGGGATGGTCCTCATCGAGCCGACCCTGGACCCGCTCGCGGCAACGCCTATCTCCGATCAGGTCTACTTCGAGGGAACGCCGCGACTGCCGGGGCTCAATAGCATACGGAACCAGGCCGACAAGTTCCCGCCCTTCTTCGCGGACGGGTATGGCTTCGGCATCGTGACAGCGGTCCTGTTCCAGATATACGACCTGGGAGTACAGGTATCTACGCTCGACCCTCAAGGCACCCAGCTTTATGACTCGGGCTATATGAACTCGGTGCTCAAGTACCCGTCCACCAATCAGGTCTGCATGGCGATCAACATGGATGACGAGTTTCAGTTCCAGCCCATCGCCAGGGTTTCGGTCGGGTTCTTGAAGATACCGCCCGGCAAGACTCTCGCGGACGTAGCGACCCGAGTCAGGGATGATCCTACGGGCGTCAACCCGAACGGCATCTGGGTCCCGAAAGACCCGGGGCCGGGCCAGGTCCTGCAGTGGGGCGAAGTAACCGACCTCAGCACGCTCGGGCCGGAGCTCACCGGGAAAGAGGTGAACCGGATCGAGAATATTCTACAGCAAAAGCTCCCCCTTACCGACACAGCCGGGTCCAACATCGGCGGCGGCGCCGTAGACACGCTCGAGTGGTACCTGCCCATCCGGCTGCGCCTTGACGTTAAGAAGATACAGGATCTCGGAAGAGCGCCGCTCAGCGATGAAGTGATCGCGGCCCAGAAGGCGCGCGGCGGCAATGCCTTGACGATGACGAAGAACGACCGGGTCAACAGGCCCACGCTGTTCGTCCGCGCGGCGGCCGGGGGGTTCATCCGGAACGATTCCGGCTACCTGCGTTATGCCTTGAGCACCTCGATCCCGAAGAACAAGGTCTCGATAACGACGCTGGATGATTACTGTCATACGGACGTGCTGTCGAGCCTCGAGAAGACTGCGACCAGCCGCGACGGAAAGAAGATGGACAAGAATCTGCCGAGCTTGATCGTAGACTTTATGCGAGAACAGCGGTAGGACTCCGCGCTCCCGCCTGGTGATCAGTGGCCGGTTCCAATACTGGTTTGATCGGCCACTGATCGCGGAGAGGGACGCTCTTTTCCAAGCAAGGGAACAAACGCCCGACGGAAGGTGCCTTATGTCCAAGCCACAGCCTCAATTCAGTCCGCCTGCCGGCCCGCCTCCCGCGGCCGGAGAATCAGCCGAGGGGAAGCTTGATCGTCCCGGCTTTCAAAGCCTGGAACGGGCGGATGAGAACCTGCCCCGGTTGCAAGTTCCCGGAGCCTGGACCGTCGCGAGGGATCGATGGGAGCGGCTGGTTTCGACCGGCATCATTCCCGCACCCGTGGAACAGATCTGGGCCGCGTTGACTGACCCCGCCGAATTGAAGAAGTGGCTGGCCGTGTGCCTCGGCTCGCTGGAACAGCCGCATTGCGACTGCGTGCTGGACTTCGAAGACGGAGAGTTTTTTCTCTGCCGCTCTACCGAAGTGCGCGCGCCTTACCATCTTCAATACCTCTGGCGGTGGCTCGGCATCGGGCAGGCGACCTCGGTGACCTGGGACATGGAGCGACTGAACGGCGCGACGAAGGTCACGGTGACCGAGGAAGCGTTGAATCCGCCGTGGGATTGGCAGACGTGGAACGGAGGCGGCTGGCCCGGGATACTCGACCAGCTCGCTTCGTACTTGAGGACCGGCCTTGAGTCGCGGTGGCCCTGGCGCCGGATGGGGCCGTACGTGCAGGTTGAGCTACCCGTCTCGGTCTACGAGGCATGGGACAGGCTCACCAACCCGGCGGGGCTCAAGTACTGGCTGCTCTCTATGGAAGGCAGCCTGACACCCGGCGGGTCTCTACAGGTTCTCATGGGCGACGCGAGCGGCTCCGTCGAGATGAACGTGCGCGAGCTGATACAGCCGGGCCAGTCCGCCCCCTCGTTCCTGCCCTATATGACGTACTCGTTGACGAGGCACGCATGGGATTGCGAAGTCGGAGGAAGATTATGGATCGAGCCGGCGGGGTGGGGGCGCAGCCTCCTTCAAGTATTCCACTTCAACTGGGAAAACTTGCCCTCGGGATTACAACTCTCCGAGCGCCGGATAATGACTGGCTACTGGGCGGGCGCGTTAGCGCGAGCCAGAATGATGTGCGGCGGCGCACCGGTCATCGCCGCGCCGCATAACTGGTAATGCCGTTGCCCGGGCTTGTGGAAGGGCCGCTGCATGACCTTCAGGAAGCTGACATAAACTCATTCGCCGAAACACAGGAGGAATACTTATGACACTTGAAGAGAAAAATGAGCAAATAGTACGAGGATGGATTGAGAAGGTCTTTAACGCGAGGTCGACAGAGTTTACGGCCGATTATAAAGATCCGGTTACCTATAAGTCCCATTCCCCTTTCCCCGGGACTACGCCCAACCTGGGCGGGTTTATGAATGCCTTCGGTCAAGTCCTGCAGGCTTTCCCCGATTTCAGGTTTCACGCCGACGAGATAATCTCCAAGGGAGACATCGTAGTCGTGCGCGCGACCTGGACGGGCACGCACCGGGGTACTTACATGGGCATAGCTCCCACGAACAAGAAGCTCTCGGTGACGAGACTCGACATGCTGCGGATCGAAGGCGACAAGATAGTCGAGCATTGGGGCTTCGGGGACGACTGGAATAAGATTCGGCAGCTCACGGCCAATGCGATCTAATCCGTAACGCTGATCAGCCTCTGGCCCCTCAAACCGAGCGTCCCGCCGGGAGGGTAGCCCGCCCCTGCTACCCCCTCGACCGGGGCCTGTGTCGTAGAGCGGTCGGAGCGCAATGCGCCGGACACCAGCCTGAAAAAGTGTCTCTGGCGCTTTGCTTGTAACCGGGCCGGGGTCACGATCAATTCACTATGAGTCGGTCCTCCCGAGTGGCGGAAGAAAATCAACTTGCGAGGTTTTGAAATGATTACAAGGCTAGGAGCCGTCCCGGTGTTCGTAAGCGATCAGGAGAAGGCCCTTGAATTTTACCGCGACAGGCTGGGGTTCGTCGTCGTGGACGACCAGCAATACGGGGATTTCCGCTGGGTCACGGTCGCGAGGCAAAAAGGCGAGACGGAGATCATATTATTCAAGCCCGTGCCGTCTCTCGGCCCGGGGGCCGAAGCTCTGAAAGAGCGCATCGGAACCTGGACCGGCATAGTCTTTCACTCGGACGATGTCTGGGGCGATTATGAAAGGCTGCGTGAAAAGGGCGTGAGGTTTGAGGCGGAACCGACCAGGCAAGGGTGGGGCGGCGTTGAGACGTGGTTTTTCGACCCCGACGGGAATCGCTTCCACCTCGGCCAGTTGCCGGCGGGCAGGGACTCGTGATCGGTTCTTTTGTGAGCCATCGGCCCGTCTGAACCGCCTCCGGCTGAAACGTAATGAGCATCATCTTTCTGATCGGCAGAAATGATGATCCGGGCCACCTGGGCCGGAGCCTGGCGATTTGCGACGAACTGAGCAGGGCGGGCGAGCCGCCCGTCTTGTTTTCGGAGGCCGCCCTCCCGTTAAGCGTGCTGCGCCGTTACCCCTGCAAATGGGTTTTGCCATTTCCTCAAGCTTCGGCAGCAGAGGCATCGCGAGTCGTAAGCGAGCTGGTCAACTACGCGGCCTTATCCGACCCTCCGATCGTTTTCGAAGATACGTACCCATCCGGACTGAGCCTTCCCCGTAGCATGCTGCGACTGCTGGTCGTGGCTCCCGGGGACTTCTCCCACCTTACCTGGCTTCAAAGACATCAAGGTGAGACGTACGATAGATTTCTCCTGGCCGGATCCCCGGGCCGTTCTACCTGGCCGTATGACTCTGTCCAGACGGATGAAATATTGAGCTGGCCCCGATGGAGCCTTATCAGCTTGATGGGCCAAACAGCGCCAAAGATCGCGGCGTCGAGGCCGGCCCAATCGCGCTCGCGTAGGGCAAGGAATCATAACGCGACCGTGGCGGAAATCATCAGAGAGGTCAAGGCTTCGGCCGCCCCTATCAGCCTCTGTCCGCGTTCGATTCCAAGGGTCACACAAGCCGCGAAAGTATCTGCATGCCTTATCGGAGCCGATGCGCCGCGCGCGCGCGATATCGAATCCGGCGGTCTTTCCAGAGCCCGCGAATCACTCTCGGGCTTGCGAACGGCGAAGCTCCTGGCGATAAGAGTGGACCAGGTCATTGAATTGGATGAGCGCATGGATTGGCTTTTGCGCCTTCTCGCCAGGCTGAGACTCTGCGCTGCTCTCGAGGTAGTCCCGTACCTTTGCAGGATCGCCGAGCCCGACCTCCTGAAATATGACGATTCGGCTGCCCTGTTTGAAGTTTCGCAACACGGCTATGCCCAGCTCCCCATGACTTTTGGTAATGATAGAACAGGCGAATTCTCATGCGAGTCCGATGAGCCCACCTACCTGGAGATCGATAATCTCAGGGAAGGCTTCGAGAAATTATCCAGGCTGTTCCCGCACCGTTTTAACCGGGGTCTTTCGCCGCCTTTCGACTCTATCCCGGATTGGTTGCCGCAAGTTTGGAAGGATTTGAATGGGCGCTTCATCTCTTCCATAACATCCCGGCCTCGCGGCTCGACGCTGCCGGTCGTGCGCCTGTACACGGATTTCTGGAACGGGTCCACGGATCGGCCCCGGCCGGCGAAAGCTGTTTTAAGCGAGACGTTCTCCCAGTTTGTCAGACATGGGTACGCAGGCCTGATCATTCGCCCGCAACAACTCTCCGACCTGCCCGCGAGACAAAGCCTGGAGCGGATACTAGAGACGCTCGTGAAGGCGGGAGCTATCAGCTGCCCGCTGAGCGCTCTGGCTATCAGGCAGGGTCACGCCGCAGAGAGCGGCGCGGCGAGCACGGGCCGGCCGGCAGAATTGGCGATCGATGCGACGGCTTGCAAGGCCCGGAAAGAGGGAGAAGAGCCGGGACCGGCACACCTGAAAGAGAAGCTCGACCTCCTGGCCATGGGGCGCGACCGGACCCGGCAAAGACTGGTGTTTGATTTCAAGTTGAGAGGCGACAACCTTGACGAGGCTCTCGATTTCTTAGACCTGTGTGAAGAGTATCGAGCTATGCCTCGTTATCAATTGGATTTTGGAGGTGAAGGCTTATTCCCTTCATTCGCGCGAGACTCTGCCGAGGTCGTGCAACTCTACGCGACCCTGGAGAGGCTGGACAAAGAGATGTGGTCACGCGGCTTCTCTAACGACTTGCTCGCAGATTCTTTCTCCTACTTGAGCCGGGTGAGTCCCTCGCGCTCCTTGCGGAAGCTGCTCTGGCCTCAACTCATCTACGGAGACTCGACCGGCGAGGGGGCCCTTCAAGTGGCGCGAGGAATTGCGAGGGCGGAGTCTTCCGGAAGGCCTGCGGTCGTCTTGCTGAGTGATCGCGCTACGAGGAACGATGATCGCTGGGCCTCCAGAATAGGCGAGGCCGAAACGGCGTACAGCGCAGGACCGAGATCGACTGACGACTCGGAGATATCGCTTAGTGTTGCCGAGGGCGCCGGCGTCGAAACTATACTCCGTCGATGCTCGGCAATAATCGATACCTCGAAGGCGAGAGGGAGAGAAGACAATTGCCTCGTTATCCGCGCGACGAGTGGGCTGAAAAGGCACCTGGGCCCCGTACTGGAGCGATTGAAGGCTGCCCAAATCGGCCGGTATTTAATACAGATTCCCTATTTTGATGGAGGGGAGCGCACCTCCGCGCTCGAATGGCGCGGCTTCGTAACCCGGGTCAAAGACGCGGCAAACGAGATGGGATGGGAATTCCTGGGCGGCAGGCCCGACCCTTGCGCTCTTGGCCTCGACATCCGCAACCAGTACCCCGAAGCGACCGTGAGGTACGCGCGGCAGTCGAGGAATAACATTGAGCTCAGTATAGTTTCATCCATTCATAACCGCCGGTCTCAATTGCCCGCCTTCCTGGAGTCGATCAACAGACAAGGGGCCGCTGGCTCGTTTGAGATAGTTCTTGTCGATGACGGCAGCTCTGACGGATCGTTGGACGTTGCCCGCAAGCTATGCTCGCAACTGGAGCCGCGAATCGACGTGCTACTCATCAGCCTGGAGAGGCCTCTTCCCTACCGGCAAGAGACCTTCACTTTCAGGGCGGGCGCAGCTCGCCAGCGCGGAGTCGAGCTGGCACGAGGAGAGCAGATACTTTTTCTCGACCCGGACCAGGAGGCAAGGGCCGATTGCGTCGCGCAGCATCGGTGGTGGAACAAGAGAGGTTTCGATGTGGTGATCGGAGACCGCGCTTACGCCTCGAATGGCGCTTACGACCCGGAAAGCATATACAGGGCGCGTATGAGAAGGCGCGCGCTCTATGACTGCCGCGACTGGTGGCTGGCGTTCTATACGGGTAACTCGTCCGTCAGCCGAGCCGCTCTGGATGCGGCGGGCGGGTTTGATGAATCTTTGCAGTACTGGGGGCTCGATGACACGGACCTCGGGTACAGGCTCGCGCTGGCCGGAGCGACCTTCTGGTACACGCTCAGAGCCTGCGTTACCCATGTCGATAAAGTCGAATCCGGCGGGGGCTCATCGCGTGAAGCCCGGGAGCGGTCCTGCTGGCTGCTGATGGAGGTCCTCTTCCGTAAATACCTCGATGTCGAGATCCTCGACGCCTACCGCTACCTCTGGGCCGAAGGCAGATCCTGGGGCGATCTCTTTCAGAGAGATAATAAAGCAAACTGGAAGAAGTAATGAATCCAGCAATTTGGTACCCTGAGCCAACTTGCCAGAATGCAAGACCGGCTTTGCCTTCTAGTCAAGGGCGGTCTTGCCCCATTTCTTGGGATAAGGGTATCTGGCGGAGCGGAGCAGACTAATGAAACGTTTTATTTTATTGTTCATATTATCTTTGGCAGTCGCGATCGGCCTGACGGCGAATCAAAATTCTAACACCTCGTCGTACCAAACCGCCGAGGTCGCGGCTCGGGTGAAGAGGGGCAAGATGGTCGTCAACAACCTGGCCTCCGGGACGATCACGGTCATCGATGTAAATTCCGATACCCTGCTGGGGACTTTCAGCTTGCCGCCTGCCGGCCGCGCGCCGGAACCTATGTATGTCCTGTACTCTCCCGCGCGTAACAGGGTATTCGTGAGCGACCACGCCAACGAGAGAGTGATCGTATTCGACGCCGAGGACTTCGCCATCGAGTCCATAGTCTCCGTGGGGAAGGGCCCATTTCACATGTGGGCCGATCCGAGCGACTCTCAGCTCTGGGTAGTTAATGAGGACGACAAGAACTGCACGATCATCGACCCGATCAGCCTC
>Ga0126311_10000382_pt1 | contig 21045 bp, 27 predicted proteins | sample Plot61_FD_92539 | JGI IMG/M metagenome (GOLD analysis project Ga0126311, IMG submission 92539) | Serpentine soil microbial communities from UC McLaughlin Reserve, CA, USA - Plot61 | ecosystem: Environmental > Terrestrial > Soil > Grasslands | place: USA: UC McLaughlin Reserve, Lake County... | reverse complement strand
GGCGCCGACCTGAAGTCGTGGGCGGACGAGTACCTCGGCAAGCCGAACGAGTACTGGAAGTGGTTCGGCGCCTTCAAGGACGCCCACGACCGCTTGCGGGAGATCGGGAAGCCGACGCTCGCGCGCATCAACGGGATCGCCGTCGGCGGCGGCAACGAGCTGCAGATGGCGTGCGACCTCGCGGTGATGGTGGACGACGCCTTCATCCGCCACGTCGGGCCAGAGCACGGCTCCGTCCCAGCCGGCGGCGCGACGCAGTGGCTGACGATCATGGTCGGCGACCGCCGGGCGCGCGAGATCGTGCTGATGTGCGAAGAGATCCCGGCCGCGCAGGCGGCCGAGTGGGGGCTCGTCAACTGGGCCGTCCCCGCGGGCGAGCTCGACGCGAAGGTCGACGCGGTCGTCGAGAACCTCGCGCGCAAGCTTCCACAGACGACGCGGTATGCGAAGCAGCACCTCAACTTCTGGCGGGACCTCGCGTGGCACGAGACGATCAACCACGCGCGCGACTGGCTGGCCCTGTCGATGGCGACGGAGGAGCCGAAGGCCGCGATCGAGCGCTTCCTCGACAGGAAATGAGCCACCGGTGACAGTCACAGTGACAGTCACAGTTGGAGCGGCCGGACATGCCTGAGCTCGTGCTCACCGGGCGCGAGGGCGCCGTCGCCGTCGCCTTGCTTAACCGCCCCGAAGCGCTGAACGCGCTCTCGGACGAGCTGATGGAGGAGCTCGTCTCGAAGCTGCAAGAGCTCGACCGCGATGACGGCGTGCGCGCGATCGTTCTCGGCGGCAGCGAACGCGTCTTTGCCGCGGGCGCCGACATCGGGGAGCTCGCGCGGGCGTCCGCGATCGACCTCTATTACCAGCGGCGGGTCGAGCGCTGGGACGCGATCCGCGCGCTCTGGACGCCGCTCGTCGCCGCCGTCTCCGGCTTCTGCCTGGGCGGCGGCTGCGAGCTGGCTATGGCGTGCGACCTGATCATCGCCTCGGAGAGCGCGGAGTTCGGGCAGCCCGAGACCGGTCTAGGGATCATCCCGGGCGCCGGCGGCACCCAGCGCCTGACACGCGCCGTCGGCAAGTCCGTGGCGATGGACGTGATCCTCAGCGGCCGGCGCCTGTCGGCGCGCGAGGCGCTCGAGGCGGGCCTCGTCGCCCGCGTGGTGGCCAAGGAGGCGTGGCTCGACGAAGCGAAGCGCGTCGCCCGCGAGATCGCCGACAAGGGCCCGGTAGCTCAGCGGCTGGCGAAGGAGTCCGTTGACAGGGCGTACGAGACGACCCTCGCCGCCGGCATCGAGGCCGAGCGTCGGGCTCTCTACCTCGCGTTCGCAAGCGATGACGCCAAGGAGGGGCTGACGGCGTTCACCGAGAAGCGCAAGCCGGACTTCCGCGGCCGCTAGTAGGCGAGCTCGTCCGGGACGAGCGAGAGCTCGAGCTCCCGGCCCTCCCGCAACACGCGCACCGGCACGGGCGAGCCGATCCGCTCGACCACCAGCAGCCGCTGGATGTCGCCGACGTCGGCGACCGCCGCTCCGTCGAGCTCGACGATCAGGTCCTCGGGCCGCATGCCGGCAGCGGCCGCCGGTGAGCCCTCGACCACCTGCACGACCTCGACGCCCGAGCGGCGCCCGAGGCGGCGCGCGAGGCGCGGCGGCAGCGGCCTCGAGCCGCCGGCGATCCCGACGTACGCGCGGCGGAAGCGGCCCTCGGTCATCAGGGCGCCGACGATCTGTCTCGTCGCCGAGTTGACCGGCACGGCGAGGCCGAGGCCGACGCCGGCGACGGCGGTATTGATCCCGACGACGTGGCCCGCCCCGTCGGCGAGCGCGCCGCCGGAGTTCCCTGGGTTGAGCGCCGCGTCGGTCTGGATCACGTTGTCGACGATGCGGCCGCTCTGCGTCGGCAGCGACCGGCCGAGCGCCGAGACGACTCCGGCTGTCACGGAGCCCGCAAAACCGTTCGGGTTGCCGATCGCGACCACGAGCTGACCGACCCGCAGCCGCTCGGCGTCGCCGAGCTCGGCCGGCACGAGGTCGTGTCCCTCCACGCGCAGCACCGCCAGGTCCGCGTGCGGATCCGCCCCGACCACGTCGAACGCGAGCTCGCGGCCGTCGACGAACGAGGCGCGTCCGCGGCGGGTGCTGCCGTTGACGACGTGCGCCGAGGTCAGCAGGAACCCGTCCGGCGTGATCACTACCGCACTCCCGCCGCCGCTGCGTCGACCGCGCGTGACGCGCAGGTTGGCGACGGACGGCGCGAGGCGCTCGGCGACCCTGATCACCGCGTTCGAGTAGGCGTCGAGCGCCTCTTCGTCCGACGAGATGTACGTCAACCCGGCCACGAGCCGAAGCTAGCAACGCGGTTGTAGGCTGCGTCGGTGGCCGAGGTCGAGACCAGTCGCGACGGCGGCGTCCTCAAGATCACGCTCAACCGTCCCGACGTCCTCAACGCGTTCACGGCCGAGATGCACCGCCAGCTGGTCGGCGCGTTCAGGGAGGCCCGAGACGAGGCCGTGCGCGCGATCGTGGTCACCGGCGCAGGCCGCGGCTTCTGCGTCGGGCAGGACCTGAACGAGTTCGGTGAGGCGGCGCGCGACATCGCGGGCCGTCTGCGGACGAACTACCACCCGACGATCCGCGCCGTTCGCTCGCTCGAGAAGCCGGTGATCGCGGCCGTCAACGGCCCGGCCGCAGGAGCAGGGCTCTCGTTCGCGTGCGCCTGCGATCTGCGCGTCGCCGCCGAGGACGCCACCTTCGTTCCGGCCTTCATCAACATCGGGCTCGTGCCTGACATGGGTGGCACGTTCTTCGTGCGCCGCCTGCTCGGAACCCAACGAGCGTTCGAGTGGATGACGTCGGGGCGGCGGCTGAGCGCGGCCGAGGCGCTCGACTGGGGCCTCGTCTCGGAGGTCGTCCCGGACGACGGCCTGGCGGCTCGTGCGGCGGAGTGGGCTGCCGAGCTCGCGGCGCTGCCGACGCGCGGGATCGGCCTCTCGAAGCGTCTCTTCGACCACGCCGAGCAGACGACGCTCGAAGAGCAGCTCGAGCTCGAGGCGCAGCTCCAGGCGGCCGCGACGCAGACGGATGACTTTCGCGAAGGAGTCGCGGCGTTCCTGGAGAAGCGGGAGCCGCGTTTCGAAGGCCGCTAGGGAGGTTCGCGACATGGAAAGCATCGAAGGCACAGCGGCAAGCGGCGCCGCAACCCACCCGATCCGCATCGTCGTCAACGACGACCTGCAACGCGCGCGGCTGACGGTCTTCTTCCGCCTGCTGCTCGCGATCCCGCACTTCATCTGGGTCACGCTCTGGGGCCTGATCGTTGCGCTCGCGTGGATCGTGGGCTGGTTCGCCGCGCTCGTCACCGGCCGTCTGCCCGACGGCTTGCACGATTTCATCGCGACGTGGCTGCGCTACGCGACGCACGTCCGGGCGTACACGCTGCTGGTCGCCGACCCGTTCCCGCCCTTCACCGGCCGGGAGGGCAGCTACCCGATCGACCTCCAGGTCGATCGGGCACGGGAGCAGAGCCGCCTGATCGTCTTCTTCCGCGTGATCCTTGCGATCCCGGCGCTGTTCGTCTCGAACCTGCTCTCGCAACTCAACCAACTGCTGGCCATCTTCAGCTGGTTCATCGCCCTCGTCACCGGGCGCGTCCCCGAGGGCCTGCGGAACTTCGCGGTGCTCGCCATGCGCTTCGAGACCCAGTCGTACGGCTACGTGCTGCTGCTCACCGAGCGCTATCCGAGCTTCAACGTCGGCATCGAGTCGTAGCGCACGCCGTGGTGAGCGAGTAGCCCAGGCTCAGATCGTCTTGAACTGCTCGAACGGCTGACGGCAGTCTTGGCAGTAACGCAGGGAGCGGCACGGCGTCGGGCCGAAGATGTTCTCGAGCGCCGTGTTGCGCGAGCCGCAATACGGACAGCGGAAGCCGTTCGACTGCAGCTGAACGAGCTGCGGCCCGCCGACCTCACGCGGCGCCGGCGGTGCGAACCCCGCGGCGCGGAGCTTCTCGCGGCCCTCCGGCGTGATCCGATCGGTCGACCAGGAGTCGTCGAGCACCACCTCGACCTCGGGCTCGCCGCCGAGCTCGACGATCCGCTCCGCCATCTGCGAGCGCATCACCTCGAGCGCCGGGCAGCCGAGGAACGTCGGCGTGAACTCGACGTGCACCCGCTCCTCCTCGACGTGCACGTCTCGCACGACGCCGAGGTCGACGACCGAGATCACCGGGATCTCGGGGTCGGGAACCTCGGCGAGCGCCTCCCAGACCTCGGCCTCGGTCACCATCTCGTCCCCGCAGGTTGGGAGCGGCGCACGCTCGTCATCGCGTCCCAGAGCTCGGCCAGCGCCGGGGAATGGGCGGCTCGGCGGTCGACCAGTGGCCGCAGCTCTTCCAGCGCGCTGAGGAAGCGAGGCTCCTCCTTGAGCCGCTCTTCCCACATCTGCGCGTGCAGCCGGTGGTAGACCTCCTCGCGGTCGATCTTCGCGGCGAGGCCGGCGACCTCGGCGTCGTCCGAGGCCTTCAACCGCTCGAGCCGCTCCGCGTCGGCCTGCTCGTAGAGCACGTGCCGCGCGATCGTGCGCTCCCACTCCGGCAGTCGCAGCTCGACGAGCGCACTGCAGCGGTACTCCTCGGGTTGCCGGTCGAAGGCGAGCTCATCGGCGGTCGTGCCGAGCTCGCGCGCCGCCAGCTCGTAGAGCGCCCGCGCGTGCCCGACCTCGTTCTGCGCGATCGACGAGAAGGCGACGTCCTCCTCGAGGAAGGGCGCGATGCCGGTCCACTCGGAGTCGCGCCAGCCGAGGATCAGTTCGTCGTCAGCGATCTGCAACAGCAGGTCGGCTCGTGCCGGCACGCTCCCGCGCCTCCTTCAGCTTTTCCTTCAGCGGATACCCGTCGACCCGGTGGTAGTTCCGATTCAGCTCGTCGACGAACTCGTCGATCTGCAGGATCGAGCTGCGCGCGACCACCCACAGGGCCTGCGACTCGCCGCGGCGGCCGTACTGCTCCCGCGCGTACGACTCGGCGAAGCGTTCGTCGGCGGCCTCGATCGAGCCGGCGTGCTGGAACGCCTGTCCCTTCCGCTCCTGCCTGAAGACCTCGTAGATCAAGCTGCGAGGAGGACCGAGCGCACCCACGCCGAGTTCTCGCGCGCCTGCCGGCGCAGGTCGAGGCGGTCCTCGGTCTTGGGCCCGTGCCCGGTGACGACGCTCTTCAGCTCGTCCCAGTCGGGCTCCGTGTACTGCCAGCGGCGCGTCTGCTCGTCCTGGCGCAGCGCCCGGTCGGGGACGGTCAGCCCGAGCTCCCAGATCTGCGGCACGTAGCCGTCGAGGAACTGCTGCCGCGCCTCGTCGTTGCCCTGGCTCTTGATCCGCCAGACGAGCATCGGGTCCTGGTCAGCCGGGATCGGGTTGCCGTGGAACTGCATCAGCGGGCCCCACCAGCGGTTCAGCGCCTCCTGCACGAGCTCACGCTGGTCGTCGGTGCCGTTCATCAGCGTCAGGATCACGTCGCGGCCGTGCAGGATGTGGAACGACTCCTCCCAGCAGATCTTCTTCATGATCCGCGCGTAGGGCGCGTAGGAGCATTTGAGCAGCGCCTTCTGGCTGATGATCGCCGCCGCGTCCACGAGCCACGCGATCACGCCGACGTCGCCCCACGTCTTCGTCGGGTAGTGGAAGACGTTGTGGAACTTCGACTTGCCGGAGATCAGGTCGTCGAAGCACTCGTCGCGGGGCTTGCCGAGGTCCTCGACGACGCGGTAGATCAGCTGCGCGTGGCCGACCTCGTCCTGCACCTTCGCGGTGAGGGCGAGCTTCCGTTGCAGGGTGGGCGCGCGCAGGATCCACTCGCGCTCGGGCAGCACGCCCATCAGCTCCGAGTTGCCGTGCATCTCGATGAACTTGCGCAGCCGCGTGCGGTACTCGTCGGGCATCCAGTCGCCGGCCTCGACCTGGCCGCCGCCTTGGACGTACTCGAGGAAGTCCTGCTCGCGTTGATCCATACCGAACGGTCGTTAGGGTACCACCGTGTCGAGCAGGCGAAACGAGCTGACGCGGCAGGCGGCGCGGCTGTTCGCCGAGCGGGGCTACCACGGCACCTCGATCGGCGACCTCGCCGAGGCGCTCGGCGTCCAGAAGGGTTCGCTCTACGCGCACATCGCCTCGAAGCAGGACCTGCTCTACGAGACGATGCTCGAGGGCGCACGTGCCTTCCACGGCGGCCTCGACGCGATCGACGACGGCCTGCGGCCGGCGGAGAAGATCCGGCTCGCGCTGCGCTCGCACCTGCGCGTCGTCGCCGAGCAGCTCGACGTCGCCACCGTCTTCGTGCAGGAGTGGCGCTACCTCGAGGGCGAGCGGCGCGGCGAGATCGTCGGCGAGCGGCGTCGCTACGAGGAGCGCATCCGCGCGCTCTTTCGCGAGGGACGGGAGCTCGGCGAGCTGCGCAGCGACCTCGACGACACGACCGCCGCACTGCTGGCGCTCTCGGCGTCGAACTGGGCCTACACGTGGCTGAGACCCGGCCTCGACACGGACGCGCTCGCCGATCGCTTTTACGCGCTCTTGCTCGACGGGATCCGCGGCTACGCGACCCTGACCGATTAGTCAGTCAGGAAGGCAAGGTTTGCAGGCGGAAACGTTGCGGTGCAGGAGGCGGGGCATGTCGATCGATTCCAAGGACCACGGATCGACCGGAAGCGTGTCGCTGTCTTCGGAGTGGCCGCGGCCTTCCTCGTCAGTGGCCGGCGAGGACGACGCGCGGCGTCTCACGCGCCCTCCGCCAGCGGCAGGCGGGCGTGCTCGTGCCAGCGCGCGTCCTCGTCCTCGACGAAGACGCTCGCCGCCGTGACCGCCGCGACGACCGGCAGGTGCAGCTCGACCTCCGCGGCGATCGAGCGCAGGAGCGCCGCGTCATCGGACTCGGCGACCGTCAGGTGCGGGATCACGGTCTCGTGTGCGCCCTCGTACGGCGGGTGCTCGGGCCATTCGCCGGCGATCGCCGCCGTGAGCTCGGCGAACGGCTCCGCCGGCTCCGGTTCGAGGTAGAGCACCTCGGGCCACAGCGCCGTGCTGCCAAAGCTGACCTCGAAGCACCTCCGCCTCACGATCAGCCGGGCGAGTCTCTCCTCCGCCTCGGGCACGCGTGTGGCCGGGACGAAGGGGAAGAGCAGCGTCACGTGAGCGGCGAGCCCGAGCGGCGCGTCGTGGGTGTGGCGCCGCCGCCATTCGCCGACGATCGGCTCCGCTTCCGGGACCGCCACGAGCACCGCCGATCTCACGGGCGGCGCGGGTCGTCGCCGCCGAAGTAGGTGATTGCCTCGACGGTCCGACCGTCGGGGTCGCGAAAGAAGAGGCCGGTCGCGATTCCGTGGTCGCGCTCGCGCCACTCGATCCCGGCCTCGTCGAGGCGCTGCCTGATCCGCTCGCGCTCCTGCTCGTCCACGCGCACGCCCACGTGGTCGCCCGGGCCGCCCCGCTCGTGGAAGGCGAAGGCGGTCGCTCCCAGGTAGGCCATCACGGGGTGACCTTCTGCCTCCACGACCCGCGCGCCGAGCACCCGCTCGTAGAAGGCCGCGACGCCCTCCGGGTCGGGGCTCTCGAAGGCCGCGTGGTCGAGCCGTGGCATCCTCGGGCAGATTATGGACGTCGCCTTGATCGTGAACCCGTTTGCGAGCGCGGTCAGCGACGAGCGGGTGCGGGCGGTCGAGGAGGAGCTCGCGCGCGTCGCATCCGTGCGGACGCTGCTGACCGACGGTCCGGGTCACGCGGTCGAGCTCGCGGCGGGCGTGTCCGGCGACGCGCTCGTCGTGTACTCCGGAGACGGCGGCTTCAACGAGGTGCTGAACGGAGCGTCGCCGGGGCTGCGGCTGGGCTTCGTTCCCGGTGGCGGAACGAACGTGCTGCCGCGGGCACTCGGGCTGCCGCGGGAGACGAGGCTCGCCGCGCGCCAGGTCGCCGACGCACTGCAGGCCAACCGTACGCGGACGATCTCGCTCGGCCGCGTGAACGGGCGCCGCTTCGGCTTCGCGGCCGGGATCGGCCTGGACGCGGAGCTCGTGCGGCGCGTCGACGCCCTCGGGCGACGAGAGGACGGCAGCCGGCCGGGCGACCTCGCGTATCTCGGCGCGGCGGCGCGGCTCCTCGGTGGGAGGCGCGGGCGCCTCGAGCCGACCCTCGAGGTACGCGGCCTCGGCCGAGCGGCCTTCGCGCTCGTCGCGAACACCGACCCGTACACGTTCGCGGGGCCGTTCGCGCTGCACGTCGCGCCGGAGGCGCGGTTCGAGCTCGGCCTCGACGTGGTGGCGCCGAGGCGGGTCCGGGCAAGGACGCTGCCGCGCCTGCTGCGCTACGCGCTCGGCGGCGGCGACCGCGCACGCGAGGGCCACCTGCTCTACGCGCACGACCTCGACCGGATCGAGGTCGCCTGCGACCGGCCGCTTCCGCTGCAGGCCGACGGCGAGGATCTCGGCGACGTCGAGACGGCCGTCTTCGAGGCCGAGCGTGGAGCCGCGGCCGTGCTTGTCTAGGGTTCCAGCCATGAGCGGCGCTCGCAGGCTCGTCCTGAGCGGGGTCGCGCTGACGATCCTGCTTGCGCTCGTTGCGGTCGCCAGCCACGCCCACCGGCCCGGTGGAGGTTCGGGCGGAGGCAGCGCGCACGCCCCCAAGCTGCTCTTCGAGTACCTCGCGAGCATGATGTTCGTCCTCTTCCCGCTCGGGGTGGTCGTCGTCTTGTGGGTGATGTCCCTGCGCCGCCGGCAGCAGCTGCTCGAGGGCGGACACACGCGGCGCCAGGTCTTCGGGCTGCTCGCGCTGGTGCTGCTCGCCCTCCCGCTCGCGCTCCTCGTCCGCTACTACGCGAGCCGCGGGAACGGCGCCGCTCCGCCGCAGCCGCCGCGGCCGGCCGGGACGACGGGCACGGACGCGCTTGACCCGACGCACGCTGCCACGGCGCAGTTCCAGTGGCTGCCGGCGCTGGTGCTCGGGTCGCTGCTGGTCGCGCTCATGCTCGGCGTCGTGGCGGCGCTCGTCTGGCGGCGGCGGCGCGGCGGCGACTGGGACCGCGAGGCGGCGCTCGCCGCGGCGCTCGACGAGGTGCTGGCTGACACGCTAGACGACCTGCGCGCCGAGCGCGACGCGCGCAAGGCGGTGATCGCCGCCTTCAGGCGGCTCGAGCGGACCTTCGCCGCGCACGAAGTCCCGCGCGAGGAGGCGGAGACTCCACGGGAGTACGTCGACCGGGCGCTCGACCGCCTCGGCGTCAGCACCGCCTCGGTGCGCCGTCTGACGGCCCTCTACGAACGTGCGAAGTTCAGCCGCCACGAGATCGACGCGACGATGAAGGACGATGCGATCGAGGCGCTCGCCGGTGTCCGGGCGGAGCTCGAGGCGAAGCCCGAGGAGCGCGCGGCGGCGTGAAGCGCCTTTTCTGGGCGTGGCTCTTCCTGGCGGCGCTCGCAGCGTTCGGCCTCCTGTTCGCGCGTCTCCTCGCGCCCGGCTGGTTCGAGCTCGAGCTCGACGTGTACATCCTGTTCGTCGGCTCGCTCGCGTTGCTCGAGGTCGTCCTCTTCGCCCGCGACTCCTTCCCGCTCGAGGGCCCGCCGGAGATCGCCGTCGCGCTTGAGCACGAGACGGAGGCGCCGGCGAGGCCGCCCGAGCTCGAGCGGCTCGAGCGGGAGCTGACGATGGCGACGGCAACGGCCTTCGACCTGCATTTGCGCCTGCGGCCACTTCTGCGCGAGGTGGCGGGGGCCCGGCTCGCGGCGCGCGGCCTGCAGCTGGACGAATGCGAGGACGTCGTGCGCGAGGAGCTCTGGGAGCTCGTGCGACCCGATCGTCCGATGCCGCCGGACCGCAACGCTCCCGGGATCCCCGCCGCCGAGCTCCGCCGCGCGGTCGAAGCGGTGGAGGCGTTGTGACCCTCGACGAGGTCTCGCTCCGCGCGAACGCGGTGCTCGACGAGGTCGAGCGGGCGATCGTGGGCAAGCGCGAGGCGCTCGAGCTCGTACTGCTCGGGATGCTCGCCGACGGACACGTCCTGATCGAGGACTTCCCCGGCCTCGCGAAGACGCTGATCGCTCGTGCCTTCGCGCAGGTGACGAGCATCGGGTTCACGAGGATCCAGTTCACGCCCGACCTGATGCCGTCGGACGTCACGGGCGCGTCGATCTACAACCAGCGCGAGGCAGACTTCGAGTTCCGGCCAGGCCCGATCTTCACCAACCTCCTCCTCGCGGACGAGATCAACCGCGCCCCACCGAAGACGCAGGCGGCGCTGCTCGAGGCGATGCAGGAGCGGCAGGTGACCATCGAGGGCATCACGCACCCGCTTGCGCCGCCGTTCCTCGTACTGGCGACGCAGAACCCGATCGAGTACGAGGGCACCTACTCCCTCCCGGAGGCGCAGCTCGACCGGTTTCTGCTGCGCATCGGGGTCGGCTATCCGGGCCGGGAGCAGGAGTGGGAGGTGCTCGAGCGGCGTCTCGAGCGGACGGTTGACGACGTCGAGCTGGAGCCCGTCGTCGGACGCCAGGAGCTGCTCGAGATGCAGCGCGCGGTCGAGCAGGTGCACGTCGACCGGAGCGTCGGGATGTACATCGTCGACCTCGTCGCCGCGAGCCGGTCGGCGAACGGCGTGCAGGTCGGAGTGAGCCCGCGGGGCTCGCTCGCGCTGCTGAAGCTCTCGCGCTGCCGCGCGGCGGTCGTCGGACGCGACTACGTGACGCCGGACGACGTGAAGGCCGTGGCCGTCCCGGCGCTCGCGCACCGGCTCTCCCTGCGGCCGGAGCTGTGGGTGCAGCGGCTGCGTCCGGAAGACATCGTGGTCGGTCTGCTCGACAGGGTGCCGACGCCCACGGCCGAGCCAGAGCCCGAGCCCGCGGCCGAGTGACGCGCGCGGCGACGCCGAAGCTCGGCGCCTACGCGGCGCTCGCCGGAACCGGCCTGGTCGCGGCGCTCGTGCTCGGGCGGCCCGAGCTCGCCGCGCTCGCTGCCCCGTTCGCAATTCTCCTCGTCGCCGGCCTGTCGCTCGCCCAGGAGCCGCGCGTGCAGGGCGTGCTCGAGCTCGACCACGAGCGGCAGGTCGAGGGCGAGCGCGTAACCGCGCATCTGGAGCTGCGCGCCGACACCCCGGTCGAGCGGCTCGAGCTGCTGCTCGATCTACCCGACGGTCTCGTGAGCGAGAGCGAGAACCCGCAGCTCGCAGCGCTGGAGTCACAGGAGCGGCTCGAGCTCGAGCTGCCGCTGCGCTGCGAACGCTGGGGCGCGTTCCTGGTCGGCGAGACCCTGCTGCGCGCGCAGGACCGCTTCGGGCTGCTCGCGTTCGAGCAGACGCTCGACCTGCGACGACCGCTGAAGGTCTACCCGCGCGGCGAGGCGCTCGAAAAGTTGCTCCGCCCGCTCGAGGCGCAGGCGTTTGCCGGAAACCAGTCGCCTCGCACGCGTGGCGAAGGGATCGAGTTCGCCGACCTGCGGCCGTTCGTGCCGGGCGACCGCGTGCGGCGCGTGAACTGGCGTGCGACCGCGCGCCGCGGGGAGCCCTGGGTCAACGAGACACATCCGGAGCGGAACACCGACGTGGTGATCTTCCTCGACACGTTCGCGGAGGCCCGTCACGGCGCGAGCGGCACGCTCGACCTCGCGGTCGAGGCGGCAGGCTCGCTCGCTGCGCACTACATCCGGGAGAAGGACCGGGTCGGGCTGGTCGGGTTCGGCGGCGTGCTGAACTGGCTGACCGTCTCGAGCGGGCTGGTTCAGCTCTACCGTCTGCTCGACTCGCTGCTCGACACCGAGATCTTCCTCAGCTACGCGTGGAAGGACATCGACGTGCTCCCGCCGCGGACGCTCCCACCGCACGCGCTGGTGCTCGCGCTGACGCCGCTGCTCGACGAGCGCTCCGCCCGCGCGCTCGTCGACCTGCGTGCCCGCGGCTTCGATCTCGCCGTCGTCGAGATCTCGCCGTCCCCGTTCGTGCGCGCCGGCAGCGGCCCGCTGGACGATCTCGCTCACAGGCTCTGGTTGCTCCGGCGGGATGCGCTGCGCTCTTCCTATCTGCGGCTCGGCGTGCCGGTCGTCGAGTGGCGCGAGGGCGTGCCCCTGCAGGCCGCCCTCGAGGAGGTGAGGACGTTCAGGCGCCACGCCCGGGTCCTGCACGCGTAGCCACCGCGCTCGCGACGCTCCTCGCCGGGGCGGGCGTCGGCGCCGCGGCGGTCCTGCGCGAGGGCGGCCACGACCTGCTGCTGCTGGTCGTCGGCTCGCTCGCCCTGGCGGCGCTCCTCGTCGGCCTGCTGCTGCGCTGGAGCGCGGCGCTGGCGGTCGGCGTTGCACTCCTCGGCGCGCAGCAAGCGCTGCGGCTCGAGCTCGGCCCGGACGCTCTCGATGCCTGGACGCCGGTGGTGGCCGGCGCGCTGCTGCTCGTTGCGGAGCTCGCGTGGTGGTCGATCGAGCCGCGCATCCCCGCCTGGACGCAGCGGGGGCTCGCGTTGCGCCGCGCGGCGACGGTGATGCTCGCCTGCTTCGCCGCGACGATCGTCTCGGCGGCAGTGGTCGTCGTCGCCGGAGAGCCCGTCAGCGGAGGAACGGTCCTCGAGCTGACGGGGGTCGTGGCTGCGGTCGGCACGCTGGCTGTTGTCGCGTGGATCGCCAGGCGCGGCGTCGGGTAGATTCGCGCGTCATGGCTCAGGTGCTTCCCGAGTACGGCCTCCGGCGCGTGATCGGCGACGGCGAGGGTGTCCCGGACGGCGAGGTCGAGGGGCTCTCCGAGAACGATCTGCTCGAGCTTCACCGGCGGCTCGTGCTGCTGCGCACCTACGACGAGCGCTCGGTCGTGTACCACCGCCAGGGCAGGATTGGCACCTACGCGATCTTCTGGGGCCACGAGGCGATGCAGGCAGGCTCCGAGTTCGCGCTCGAGCGCGACGACTGGATCTTCCCGAGCTACCGGGAGTCGGCGATCGGTCTCCTGCGCGGGTTGCCTGCCTCGACGATCCTCTCGTGGTGGCGCGGCCACCCCGCCGGGTGGTGGAATCCGGCCGACTGGAACGTCGCGTCGATCTGCGTCCCGATCGCGACGCACGTCCCGCACGCGGCCGGCCTGGCATGGGGCAAGAGGCTCCGCGGGGAGCGAGCCTGCGCGATCGCGTATTTCGGCGACGGGGCGACCTCGGAGGGTGCGTTCCACGAGGGCGCCAACTTCGCCGCGGTGATGCGGGCTCCGCTCGTCCTCTTCTGCAACAACAACCAGTGGGCGATCTCGACGCCGCTCTCGGCGCAGACCGCGGCCGAGGCCCTCGCCGACAAGGCGGCCGGCTACGGGATCCCGGGAGTACGCGTCGACGGCGGCGACGTGCTCGCCGTCTACGAGGCGACGCGCGACGCGGTCGTGCGCGCGCGTGCCGGCGAGGGGCCGACGCTGATCGAGGCGGTCACCTACCGTGCCGCGCCGCACGCAACCGCGGACGACCCGACCGCCTACATCGACCTCGAGCGGGTCGAGGAGGAGCGGCAGCGCGAATGCGTCGGCCGCTACGAGGCGTACCTGCGCCGGCTGGGACTGCTCTCGGAGGACGCTGCGGAGGCCGTACGCGCGGAGGCCGCCGACGTGATGCGCGCCGGGATCGCCGGGGCCGAAGCCGAGCCGCCGGCCGACCCTGCGCTCGTCTTCTCACACGCGTACGCGGCACCGCCCGCGTCGCTCGAAACCGACCTGGCCGAGCTGCGGAGAGTGCTCGGTGGCTGAGCTGACGCTCGTCGAGGCCGTCAACGACGCCTTCCACGTCGAGCTCGAGCGGGACCCGGACGTGATGGTGATGGGCGAGGACGTCGGCCGCGCCGGCGGCGTCTTTCGCGCGACGGCAGGGCTTCGCGACCGCTTCGGCGCCGACCGCTGTGTCGACACGCCGCTCGCCGAGGCGGGCATCCTCGGCTCGGCGGTCGGTCTCTGCATGGCCGGTTGGCGCCCGGTGTGCGAGATGCAGTACGACGCGTTCTCGTACCCGTGCCTCGACCAGCTGATCACGCACGTCGGGCGCTACCGCTGGCGCACGGGCGGGGCAATGGAGTTCCCGCTCGTCGTGCGCATGCCCTACGGCGGCGGCGTACGCGCGCCCGAGCTGCACGACGACTCGCCGGAGGCGTACTACGTCCATACGCCCGGGGTGAAGGTGGCGATCCCGTCCACGCCGGCCGACGCCAAGGGGCTCCTCGCCGCGGCGATCCGCGATCCCGATCCGGTCGTCGTGCTGGAGCCGAAGCTCCACTACCGCACCATGCGCGGCGAGGTCCCGGACGGTGAGCACGTCGTGCCGCTCGGCGAGGCTCGGACGGTCCGGGAGGGGGACGACTTGACCTTCGTCGCGTACGGGGCGATGGTGCCGCTGGCGGAGGCCGCCGCCGACGCGCTCGCCGACGAGGCGTCGGTCGAGCTGCTCGACGTCCGTACGCTGAAGCCGCTCGACGAGGAGGCGCTGCTCGCCGCGGCGGCGAAGACAGGCCGGGTCGTGATCGTCCAGGAGGCGCCGCGCGTCGCGGGCTACGGCGCCGAGCTCGCGGCGATCCTGGCGGAGAAGGCAATGCTCGACCTCCGGGCTCCTGTCGTGCGCGTGACGGGCTATGACGTCCCGTACCCGTACTGGCAGATCGAGGACGCCTACATGCCCTCGGTCGAGCGGGCGGTCGACGCGGCTCGGAAGCTGCTCGAGTTCTGAGGACACCGCCGTACCGCATCGAGACCGAGCGGCTCGTCATCCGCTGCTACGACCCGCGCGACGCGCCGCTGCTCAAGGATGCGGTCGACTCCTCGCTCGACCACCTGCGGCCGTGGATGCCGTGGGCCCATGAGGCGCCGATCCCGGCCGAGCAGGTCGTCGACCTGCTGCGCCGCTTCCGCGGGCAGTTCGATCTGGAGCAGGACTTCGTCTACGGGATCTTCTCGCCTGACGAGTCCGAGACGGTCGGCGGCACCGGCCTGCACACCCGCTCGGGTGCGAGCTCGTTCGAGATCGGCTACTGGATTCGGGCGAGCCGCGTCGGCGAGGGGCTCTGCACCGAGGCGACCGCGGCGCTCACGCGCGTCGGCTTCGAGCTGTGCGGCGCGGAGCGGATCGAGATCCGCGTCGACCCCACGAACACCGCCAGCCTCGCCATCCCGCGCAAGCTCGGCTACGTCGACGAGGGGACGCTGCGCAGCGTCCTGCACGACCCCGGCGGCGCACCGCAGCAGCGGGACGCGGTCGTCTTCGCGCTCCTGCGCCGCGAGCTCGCGCAGAGCCCTGCGGCAACCGCCGCGCTCGAGGCGTTCGACGCGGCAGGTGGGAAGATTTTCTGATGGCGATGCACGAGATACCGCTCGAGCGCCGCACGCTGCACGGTCACTTCTCAGCGAAAGCTCGAGCCGGTGCTGGAGGTCGACCCGGGCGACACGATCGCGTTCTCCACGCTCGATGCGGGCTGGGGCGTCGAGCCGCCGCGTGGAGGACGGGTCCGAGCGTCGCCGCTTCGAGCCGCGCGACCCGCACCTCGACGCCGGGCACCCGCTGATCGGCCCGGTGCTGGTGCGGGGCGCGCGGCCGCGGCAGACGCTCGAGGTGCGGATCGAGTCGTTGAGGGTCGGCGCGTACGGGTTCACGGTCGCCGGCGGCTGGTCGTCGCCCTGGAACGACCGGCTCGGCGTCGGCGAGGGCGAGAGCCAGGTGCTCGCGTGGGAGCTCGACCCGGACGCCGGGACCGCGCGCGACCGCGACGGCCGAGAGGTGGCGCTGGCGCCGTTCCTGGGCGTGCTCGGGATGCCTCCCGACGACGAGGCTGCGCACGCGACCGGGCCGCCGCGGCCCTGGGGCGGGAACCTCGACTGCAAGGAGCTCGTCAGCGGCGCGACGCTGTACCTCCCGATCCCGCTCGACGGGGCGCTGTTCTCCGCGGGCGACGGGCACGGGCGGCAGGGCGATGGCGAGGTCTCGTCGACGGCGATCGAGTGTCCGTTCGAGCGTGCCGAGCTGACGCTGTCGCTGCGGGACGACGTCGAGCTACCGACGCCGGTGGCGCGCAGCGGCAATGCCTGGCTCGCGTTAGGGCTGGGCGAGAGCCTCGACGAGGCGGCCGCGAACGCCGTCGACGTGATGCTCGCATTGATGGAGCGCGAGCTGGGGCTCGGGCGGCGCGACGCGCTGGCGCTCGCGAGCGTGGTCGTCGACCTGCGGATCACTCAGGTCGTGAACGGCGTCGTCGGCGTGCACGCTGTGCTGCGCGACGACGCGATCCGGTAGAAACCCGCGCGTGGCCTACGAGTTCAAGCTTCCCGATCTCGGCGAGGGCCTGACCGAGGGCGAGGTCGCGCGCTGGCTCGTCTCGGAGGGGCAAGAGATCGCCGAGGACGACCCGCTGGTCGAAATCCAGACCGACAAGACGACGGTCGAGATCCCGTCGCCGGCGGCGGGAAAGGTTGCGAGCATTTGCGTCGCCGAAGGAGACGTCGTCGCGGTCGGCACGGTCCTCGTCGTGATCGGCGAGGAAGCCTCTGCCCCGGCCGAGGGGCAGCCGCGCCCAGACCCCCCGGGACCGGCACGGGGACAGACTTCGGGACGCCCGCCGGACCGCGCTGAGCGAGCGCCGGTGCGCGCGACGCCGCTCGTGCGGCGGATGGCCGACGAGCTGGGCGTCGACCTCGCGACGGTCGAGGCGACGGGGCCACAGGGCCGCATCACCGATGAGGACGTACGCCGAGCCGCTTCGACCGCGGACGGAGCTGGAGACAAAGGCGAGGGTCGGCGCGAGCGCATGCGCGGTGTTCGCCGCCTCGTCGCGGAGCACATGACCCGTGCGCACCGCGAGGTGCCGCCGGTGACGTGGGTCGAGGAGTGTGATTTCGGCGCCGTCGAGCTCAAGCGCGTCCTGCCGACGACCCTGAAGGCCGTCGCCGAGAGCCTGCGCGAGTACCCGGAGCTGAACGCGCGCGTCGAGGGCGACGAGATCGTCTACCTCGACCGTTGCGACCTCGGTGTCGCCGTGCAGACCGAGCAAGGCCTCGTCGTACCGGTCGTTCGCGATTGCGACTCGAAGAGCCTCGACGAGCTCGAGGCGGAGGTTGCGCGGATCGCCGAGGCGGCGCGGGCGGGAACGCTGAAGCCGGAGGAGCTGCGCGGCTCGACATTCACCGTCACGAGCGCGGGAAAGCTCAGCGGGCTGTTGACGACGCCGATCGTCAACCACCCCGAGGTAGCGATCCTGAGCGTCGGCCGCATCGGCGAGCGTCCGGTTGTGCGCGACGGAGAGATCCAGGCACGGCCGGTCGGCACGATCGCCGTCACCTTCGACCACCGCGCCGTCGACGGTGCCCGCGCGGCCGCCTTCGGCCTCGCGGTGATCGCGCGGCTCGAGGCCCGCTAGAGAACGACTGGAGCCCGGCGGCGAGGGTCCACCGGGCTCCGTTCGTGGAGGGCTAGGCCCCCCGGTTCAGCTGGCCGCGCATGGCGCCGGCCGGATGCTTCGCGTTGTGCACGTTCACGTAGTACGACCGCGGGTTCTTCAGGACCGTCTTGACCGTGGCCTTCGCCGCGGTCGTGCAGCCCTGGCGCTTGTAGCTCGCGCCGAAGGGGACGACGACGTTGCCCGAGACGCCGCGGCGACCCTTGTGGATGTGGGCCTGGTTCGGCTTTCCGTCGATCTTCGCGAGCTTGAACTCCCAGCAGACCTTGCCGGTGGCAGCGTTCAAGCGGACCTCGACCTGGCCCCGGTTCGGCCCCGCCCCCCTGAGCCTCGCCTCGAGCTTCTTCGTGGCCGTGTTGGCGGCCGTGGCGGTGAGGACCCCCACGAGTGAGATCGCGGCGACCAGAAGTGCGATGAGCGTCTTGCGCATGTTCCTCCTCTCGTCTGGAGGCTCATACGCCGCACCGCGCGCTGCGGTTTGACTAGGCGAGCAGGTGCGGTTCGATCATCCGCTCGATGCGCGGCGCGCTCGCGCGCCCCTCGAGCCGCTCGACCACGCGCTTGCCCTTGACGAGCGCGAGCGTCGGCACGGTGCGGACGTTGAAGCGTTCGGCGAGCTCGGGCTCCTCGTTGATGTCGATCGCGGTCACCCGCAGCCGCTCGCGCTCCTTTCGCGCGAGGTGCGCCATCAGGCTCTCCATCCGGCGTGCCGGACCAGACTCGGTAGCGCCGAAGAAGACGAGCAGGGGACGGGGGTCGTTCGTCAAGACGGGTGCTTTTCCCCTGCAAAAGAGGATTTCAAACCCGGCCGCAGGTGCGCGTCTACACTCCCGGCGCGATGTGGGAGTGGTACCGGATCGGGCTCGCGCTAGGCGTCGGTATCGGCCTCGGCGGCCTGCTTGCGGCGCTGATCGCGCCGCGTCGGGCGCTCGCGCTGGTCGTGGCGATTGCCGCGGCGCTCGCAGGCGCCGCCGTCGGTTACCTGGTCGGCGGTTGGCACGAGGCGGTCGCCGGTGCGCTCGGGGCTCTCCTCGGCGCGGTCGTGGTCGCGACTCTCGTCGCGGGGACGCTGCAGCGCGGCGGCACGCGCGGCGGGACGGCCACGCTCGTCGGGCTCGGCGCGCTCGTGGTCGCCGGCCTCGCGCTGATTCCGTTCGTCGGCTACCTCGAGGCGGTCGCGGTTCCCGGGCTCGCCGCGCGCGCGCGGCGGCGCCAGCCCGAGCGCTACGCCGGCTTGCGCAGCCTCGCGCGCGACTGACGTGGCCGGCGGGAAGAAGCTTATCCTGGCGGTCATCGACGGCCTGACGCCCGACGTCTTCGAGGAGGCGGTCGAGACGGGGTCGGCACCGGCGCTCGCCTTCCTCGCGCGGAACGGTCGCTACCGCCGCGGCGTCTCGACCTTTCCCTCCCTCACGCCGGTCTGCCTCTCCTCGATCGCGACCGGCGGACACCCCGACATCCACCGCATTCCCCACCTCGTCTGGTGGCACCGGGGCGAGCAGCGCCTCGTCGAGTACGGCTCGTCGTTTGCGGCGATCCGCGCGGCCGGTGCGCGCCGCTCGATCCTCGACGCGATCTTCAACATGAACGAGCAGCACCTCGGGCGCGACGCGGTGACGCTGTACGAGGCCCTCGAGGACGCCGGCCTGACGACCGCGGCGGTGAACATCACCTGCTACCGAGGCCGCACCCCGCACGTGCCGCTCGTGCCCGGCTTGACCCGTCCTGCCTACGGGCCGCGCGAGTTCTTCTTCTATAGCCTCTTCGAGTCGGAGGTGACGGGCGCGCCGGTCGCGGTGTTCGGCCGCTCGACCGGCTCGATCGACGCGTACGCGGCCTACGTCGGCCGCTGGCTCGTGACGCGTGACGGCTTCGACCTGCTCGTCTACTACCTTCCGGACTACGACTACGCGTCCCACGTGCTCGGGCCCGGCGGGAGTCAGGAGGCGCTCGCCCGCAGCGACGCCGCGCTCGGTGCGCTGATCGAGGCCGCCGGCGGACCCGACGAGTTCCTCGAGCGCTACGCGATCGCCGTCTGCGCCGACCACGGCCAGACGCGCGTCGACCGCGCCGTCTCGCTCGAGTCTTCGTTGGGGGACGTCGACGGCGTCCTCGTCACCGCCTCGAACCGGGCGGGGATGGTCTACCGCCTGCCGGCGTGCCGGGAGGACGCCGACGAGCTCGCGCGCAGGCTCGACGGCTCGCCGGCCGCCGAGGTCGTGCTCTACCGCGAGGGCGCCGAGGCAGTCGCACGGCGCGGCGGCGAAGAGCTGCGCTTCGCTCCCGCCGCCGGCGGGTGGGCGACGAGCGGCGACGCCGCGTTGCTCGACCAGCCCGACGCTCTCGAGCGGGCGTGGGCGGCGCTGGCGAACCCGAACGCCGGCGAGCTGCTGGTCTCGCCGCCGCTGGGGGTCGAGCTGACCGACCTCGCCGGCCGCAGCCACCTCGGCGGTGGTAGCCACGGTTCGCTCGAAGCCGGCGATTCCGAGGTGCCGATCCTTACGGTCGGCCTCGACGGGGAGCCGAGGCGGATCGTCGACCTCGCGCCGGTCGCGCTCGCGCACTTCGGTGTCGAGCTCCCGGCGTACGCCGATGCGGCCTGACCCGCCGGAGGCACGCCGCCGGATGGTGGAGCGGCAGCTGCGGGGCCGCGACATCGTCGACGAGAACGTGCTGGAGGCGATGGGGCGGGTGCCGCGCGAGCTGTTCCTCCCGGAGGACGAGCGGCGGCGCGCATACGCCGACGCGGCGCTGCCGATCGGCCACGACCAGACGATCTCGCAGCCGTACATGGTCGCGCGCATCGCCGAGGCACTCTCCCTGCGCGCCGGCGAACGGGTACTCGACGTCGGGACGGGCTCCGGCTACCAGGCGGCGGTGCTGGCCGAGCTCGGCGCCGACGTGGTGACGATCGAGCGGATCCCGGACCTCGCCGAGCGCGCGCGCGAGGCACTCGCCGAAGCCGGTCACCCTGAGGTGCAGGTGCGAATCGGAGACGGCACGCTCGGCCTTCCCGATCTCGCGCCCTTCGACGCGATCGCAGTCGCGGCCGCCGCGCCTGCGTTCCCCGAGACGCTGTACGAGCAGCTCCGCCCGCGCGGTCGGCTCGTCGTCCCCGTCGGCGGCCAGCGCGCGCAGCGGCTCGAGCTGATCGTCCGGAGCCCGGAAGGCCCTGCGGTCGTGCATTCGGTGCCGTGTCGCTTCGTCCCGTTAGTCGGCGAAGAGGGCTTCGCGCCCGGCGGTTAAGCCTCAACTGGTCGGGCACCAGCTCTGACCGGTGAGGGGTCTCACTGGAGACGAGCTGTTGCGGCGGCCGGTCCGGGTGCACGGCATCCAGCTCGGCCAGGCTGTCGACGTGTTGCTGCATCCGCGCGAGCCTCAGGCGCTCGGGCTCGACGTCCTCTGCGGTGACGAGAATCACCGGTTCCTGCCCTTTTCGGCGGCGACCGTGCGCGTCGACCACGTCGAGGCTGCCTCGCCGCTCGTGCTGCTCGACCTGCGCGACGACTCCTTCTACCGCCTGCAGGCCCGCGCGTTGAAAGAGCTGCGCGGGTCGGCGGTCGGGCGTGGCGCGACCCTCGCAGACGTCGTGCTGGGACCGGACTGGTCGATCGTCGAGCTCGTGCTGCGC
>Ga0126311_10000381_pt1 | contig 21084 bp, 22 predicted proteins | sample Plot61_FD_92539 | JGI IMG/M metagenome (GOLD analysis project Ga0126311, IMG submission 92539) | Serpentine soil microbial communities from UC McLaughlin Reserve, CA, USA - Plot61 | ecosystem: Environmental > Terrestrial > Soil > Grasslands | place: USA: UC McLaughlin Reserve, Lake County... | reverse complement strand
TGCGGCCAGTGCACGCGCGCGGCCTCGCCGAGCAACGTCGCGTAGCGCGTGCGCAGGGCTGCATCGTTCGGCGGCTCGACGCGATGCACGTCGAGCTCGTACGGGAGCTTCGCCGCGTAACGCCGCAGATAGATGAGCCGCGTCGCGCGCGCATGCGCGGCGAGCGTGCCGTCGGCGTCCTGCACGCCGAGCCGGGCGCGCAGCCACTCGGGGTCCTCGACGAGGTGGTCGAACAGGAACGCAAACGCCTCCGTGATCGCGTTGTCGCCGAGGTGGCGATACTCGAACGCGAGCGCGGGGTCGACGTGCGCGAAGTGCTCGACGTGGCCGCCCTCATGCAGCAGCGCGGTGAAGTCGTCGCGCCCGCCGATCGGCGGCACGACGAGCCGCACGTCCTGGGGGACTCTGACCGCGACGCAGAAGGCGCGCGGCGACTTGCCGGGGCGCGACTCGACGTCGAGGTGAACGTTGCCCTGCGCGGCCGGGTCGATCCCGAGGCCAGCGAGCGTCGCCTCGAAGCTCGGCAGCAGCTGCGCGCCGTCGAACGCGGCGTCGGCTTCGGCGAAGCGAAACAGCCGCGGCAGATCGGCGCGCACGAGCTCGCCCAGCTGCAAGCCCTCCAGCGTCTGCTCCACGACCGGTGCGACGAGCGGCGCGTACGCGTCCTCGGTCGCGACCGTGAACGCCTCGGTCGCGCGCGCGAGGCGGTCGAGGTCGAAGCCCTTCAGCTCCTCGCACAGCGCACGGTAGCTCGGCCAGCCCAGCTCGACCGCCGTCACGCGCGTGCGCTCCAGCATCTCTTTGTAGAGCGGGTTGAGCTGCGTCTCGGTCGCCTCCAGCCGCGCCGCCTCGATCGCCGCTCGGCGGTCGCGGTCTGGCTCGTTCGCCTGCACGATCGTCGCCTCGCGGAACGGGATCGCGGCGCCGTCGCCCTCGATCGACAAGACAAGGCCCGCCTCGCGCTGCGCGAGCTCGCCCTCGAGGTCGGTCGAAACGAGACCGAGGTGGCCGTCGACCGCGAAGTCGAGCAGCATGCGCGCGCGGCGTGCTGCGTCTTCGCCCTGCGCGGCTGCTGCGTCGGCCTGCTCGCGCAGCCGTGCGACGCCGTCGGCGGTGAACAGGTCGGCGTGCTTCGCGTAGATCGGCTCGACGTCGAACTCGGCTCTCAGCCCGGCGAAGTGGGCGTGGTACTCCTCGCCCAGCTCGGCGGTGAACGCTTCGGCTTGCAGTCGGTATGCAGCGAGGTCCATGGGCCTGGCATGCTAGACGCCGCATGTCCACCGCACTCACCAGACGACAGAGGCCGAGCCGCGGCGACGAGCTGGAGCTGACGATCGACTCACTCGCGTTCGGCGGCAACGGCGTCGCGCGCCACGAGGGGTATGTCGTGTTCGTCGTCGCCGCCATTCCCGGCGATCGCGTACGCGCGAGAATCACGCGTCCCAAGCGCGACTACGCCGAAGCGATAACGGTCGAGATACTCGAGCCGAGCCCCGAGCGGATCCCGGGGAGAGCGCCGCACCCGGGCGTGTCGTGGCAGGTGATGCCGTACGAGCGCCAGCTGGAGATCAAGACGCAGCAGGTCGAAGACGCGCTGCGAAGGATCGGCAAGCTCGACGGCTTCGTGATGGAGCCGATGGTCCCCGCCGTCGAGCAATGGCGCTATCGCAACAAGATGGAATATTCGTTCGGCAACGACGACGACGGCAACCTCGTCTACGGCTTCCACGCGCCCGGCCACTGGGAACGGATAGTCCCGATAGTCGACTGCCTGATCGCCTCCGAGCGCTCCAACAGAGCCAGCCGCCAGGTGCTCGACTGGTGCCGTGCGAAGGGGCTCACCGCATACGACCGCCGCACGCACGAGGGCTTCCTGCGCAACCTCGTCGTGCGCGAGGGTCGGCGCACGGGGCAGATCCAGGTGCGGCTCGTGACGATGCCGGGCGCTTTGGACACCGACGGGCTCGCCGAGGCGGTCGATTGCAACGGCCTGCTGTGGACGGCGTTCGACGGCGTCGGCGAGACGACCGCGCTCGGCGAGACGGAGCTGATCTCCGGCAGCGACTACCTCGACGAGGAACTCAGCGGCCTGCAGTTCCGCATCTCCCCGCACGCGTTCTTCCAGACGAACACCGAAATGGCGGAGAAGCTCTACGCGCTCGCCGGCGAGTACGCCGCGCTGAGAGGCTTCGAGCGCGTCTACGACCTCTACTGCGGGATCGGCACGATCGGGCTGACGCTCGCACCGCGCGCCTCGGAGCTGTGGGGCCTGGAGCTGATCGAGCCGGCGATCGGCGACGCGATCTCGAACGCGAAGCTGAACGAGATCGACAACGCCAACTTCTTCGCCGGCGACGTGCGCGTCGCGCTGAGAGAGCTGGTGAAGAAGGCCGGCACGCCCGACGTGGTCGTCGTCGACCCGCCGCGTGCCGGCCTCTCCTCGAAGGTCGTCAGACGCATCATCGACAGCTCGCCGAAGCGGATCGTCTACGTCTCCTGCAACCCGACGACGCTCGCGCCCAACGCGGCGCAGCTCGTCGAAGCCGGCTACATCCTGCGCAGAGTGACGCCGGTCGACATGTTCCCGCAGACGCCGCACATCGAGTGCGTCGCGCTGCTGGAGCGCGGCTAGCAGCGCGCGCGTTAGCGTCCCGGCGATGCCGGGCGTGCGGATCCACGAGCTGACGATCGCCGACGAGCCCGCGACGTGGGCGGCGCTCGGGTTCGCGCTCGACGGCGACGTCTGCCGGGTCGGCAGCGTGCCGATCCGACTCGCGGGGCGCGACGCCGGTCGCGGGATCGTGGGGTGGACGCTGGGCGGGATCGCGAGGGATCAGCTCGATGGGCTGCCGACGCGGCGCACGGACGGCGTTGTTCCGACCGCGGCCGTGCCCGCGACGCACCCCAACGGCATCACCGCATTCGACCACGTCGTCGCCATCACACCCGCACTCGATCGCACCGTCCCAGCGCTCCAGGCAGCCGGCCTCGACCTGCGCCGCATCCGCGAGGAGCCGACGCCTGCCGGCGCCCCACGGCAGGCGTTCTTCCGTCTCGGCGACGTGATCCTCGAGGTCGTGCAGGCGCCCGACGACGCGCTCGAGCGCAGCGGCGGCACCGACGGCTCGGCCTTCTTCTGGGGCCTCGCCTTCATGGTCGCCGACCTCGACGCGACCGTCGCCGCGATCGGCGAGGAGCGCTGCAGCGCGCCACGCCCCGCCGTCCAGCCCGGCCGCCGCATCGCCACCCTCGGCCGCTCAGCCGGTCTGGGCGTCCCAGTGGCGCTGATGACGGAGTGAGACGGGCTCTCGTGACCACACCACCGATGCGGTTGTCGTGTGGGCGCAAGCGACCTATCCTTGGCTCGATCGCGGTTGCAGTTCAAGCCGAATGGCGTCCGAAGATGCAAACGGGCCGGGGGCGGTAACCCCCGGCCCGTTGCGTTCCACACCGACACGGAGCCTGCCGTCGGGGCGGCTTTGCGCGGCAGTCTCTGCGTCAGCGCCGCCGGTCGACCAGCCGGTCGATGACCAGCAGTGCTACCAGCAGCGCCATCGCGGTTGCAGTTGCTGCCACGTCTCCCTCCTTTCGTTGCCGAATGGCGTCCGAAGACGCCGGGGCTGACAGGCCCCGACCAGTCCCGGCGTCCGGAGGGATCGAATGGCAGAAGCGGCTTCCGCCGTGCGCCCACGACGTTACGAGCGCGCATGCCGTTTGTCGCCACCGCATATGTGTGATCGCGTAAAGACTCTGTGCAGGCGCTGAGCCAGCTCGCCCGCCGACAGCGCCTGACAGAATCTGGCGCCATGGCAGCGGGCTCAGAGCAGCGCGGCGCCGTCGTCGTCACGGGCGCGTCCAGCGGCATCGGCGAGGCGTGCGCTCGGCGGCTTGCGGGCCTCGGATTCCAGGTCTTCGCGGGCGTGCGCAAGGCAGAGGACGGCGACCGCCTCGCAAGCGAGATCCCGGGCGTTACGCCGCTGCGGATCGACGTGGTCGATGCCGAGTCGATCGCGGCAGCGGCGCGCACGGTCGAGGAGACGGCCGCAGCCCGAGGCCTCGCCGGCCTCGTCAACAACGCCGGCGTCGCCGTCCCCGCCCCGATCGAGCATCAGCCGATCGACGACTTCCGCCGTCAGATCGAGGTCAACCTGATCGGACAGGTCGCGGTCACGCAGGCGTTCATGCCACAGCTTCGCGCCGCGCGCGGGCGCATCGTGAACATGAGCTCGATCGGCGGCAAGGTCGCCGTCCCGCTGCTCGGAGCGTACGCCGCCTCGAAGTTCGGGCTGGAGGGCTTCTCCGACACGCTGCGGCGCGAGCTGCGCCCGTGGGGGATCGAGGTCTCGGTGATCGAGCCGGGCACGATCGCGACGCCGATCTGGGACAAGGGCATCGCCTCTGGCGACGAGCTCCAGCAGACGATGAGTGCCGACGCGCAGCGCGACTACGGGCCGCTGATCCAAACCGTGCGCACCGCGTCCGAGGAGGGGGCGCGCACCGGCCTCCCGCCTGACGCCGTCGCGAAGGACGTCGCCCATGCGCTCACCGCACGCAAGCCGAAGACGCGCTACCTCGTCGGCCGCGAGGCGAAGTCGCGCGGAACGGCTGCGCGCTTCCTGCCCGACCGCTTCATCGACTCGGCGATCGCCAGAGTCATGAAGTGGGGTTGATCTAGACTCCGCCGCCATGCGCGCCGCTACGATCCGCGACAGAGAGATCCTCGTCGAGGAGCATCCGGATCCGCAGCCGGGCAAGGACGAGGTGCTCGTACGCGTGCGCGCCGCCGGCCTCAACGGCGCGGACATGATGCAGAAGCGCGGGCTCTACCCGGCGCCGCCTGGCTGGCCGCAGGACATCCCCGGCCTCGAGCTGGCGGGCGAGGTCGTGGAGAACGGCCCGGGAGCGGCGCGCTTCAATCCTGAGGACCGCGTGATGGCGATCGTCGGCGGCGGCGGCCAGGCAGAGCTGGCGGTCGTGCACGAGCGGATGCTGATGCCGGTCCCCGACCAGCTCGACTGGCCCCAGGCCGGCGGCTTCCCGGAGGTCTTCGCGACCGCCCACGACGCGCTGTTCACGCAGGCCGGCCTGCAAGCGGGCGAGCGGTTGCTCGTGCACGGCGGCGCCGGCGGCGTCGGCACCGCGGCGATCCAGCTGGGCGCGAGCCTCGGCGCGCGCGTCACCGCGACCGTGCGCAACCCCGACAACCGCGAGCACGTCGCACAGCTCGGCGCCACCGTGCTCGCCCCGGAAGGCTTCGAGCAGCATGGCCCATTCGACGTGATCCTGGAGCTGATCGGCGCGCCCAACCTCGGCGCCAACGTCGACGCGCTCGCGACGAGCGGCCGCATCGTCGTGATCGGCATCGCCGCCGGCGCCAAGGGCGAGCTGAACCTCGCGAAGCTGATGTACAAGCGCGGCCGCGTGATGGCCTCGACGATGCGTGCCCGTCCGCTCGAGGAGAAGGCGCTGATGACGCGCGGTCTGGAGCGCCACGTGCTGCCGCTCGTCGAGAGCGGCGCGATCGCGGTGCCCGTCGCGGAAACATTCGCGCTCGACGACGCACCCGCCGCCTACGAGCGCTTCGCCGCTGGCGGCAAGCTCGGCAAGCTCGTCCTGGTGCCATAGCCGGCGGGCTGCCGTTCGGGGGCCAGCCCCACCGCCGGCCGGTGGCGACCGGCATGGCCGCCGCCGCACGACGCGCCTATTGTCCCATCATGTCCGTCCACGCGCCCAGCGAGTCGCCGAAGCCCTCGAAGGGCCTGCCCGCACCTTTGTGGCGCTGTGCATCGCCATCGGCGCCCTCGTCGGCGCCTACTGCGTGCTGGTCCTCGTGTCGCTCGCGACGGCGAGCACCGAGCACCGCACTCGCACATTCGCGGTTGCGGCGCGACAGCTGCAGATCGAGACCGGCTCCGCCGACGTCCTCGTCGTCGGCGAGCCGCGCCGCGACGTGCGCGTCGACATGGAGATCCATCGCGGGATGTTCCGCAACGGCTTCCAGCCTCGCGTCGAGCTGAGCCAGAGCGGACGGCAGCTGCAGCTCCACAGCCACTGCTCACTGATGGCGCACGTCGGCGTCGGCGACTGCGGGGCGTCGTTCACGGCCTACGTGCCTGCGGCACGGCCGTCGCCGTGAGCGCGGCGTCGGGCGACGTGCACGTGCAGGGCGTCGAGCGCGACGTCACCGTCGCCGCGTCCTCCGGTGACGTGCACGTCGAGGACATGGCGGGCGCGCTGCTGATGACGGCGTCCTCCGGAGACGTCCGCGTCGCCGGCTACCGCGGCACGCAGCTCATCGCGACGACTAACAGCGGCGACGTCGATGTGAGCACCCAGCGCGCGCCGCGTCGCCTGCGCGTCGACGCCGGATCCGGCGACGTCGACGTCGCGGTCCCGAACGCCGTCTACCGCGTGCTGGTGGACGCCGGCTCGGGCGATCGCAACGTCACGGTGCGTCAGGATCCGGCCGCGCCGCGCACGATCCAGGTGAGCACGTCTTCGGGCGACGTGTCCGTCACGTCCCTCGGCGACGCGGACTGAACGCCGCGGCGGCGTCAGCCCTCGCCCAGCTCCGGCTCCTCGTCGACCGCGAGCACCTCGGCCGCATGGATCGAGCAGAGCGGAAGGCCGCCGCTCTCCAGCACCGCCTCCTTCTCCGCCTCGGTCAGCGGTGCGCCGCACTCCTCGCAGTGATCCGGCAGCTCTTCGATCGTGCGCTCCTCGAGTTCCATGGCCGCGAGATACCCCGGGCGGCCAGGAGGCGAACCGGTTAATACGGCGGCAGCGCCTCGTACCACTCGCCGAGCACGCGGAACGCCCGCCAGAAGGCGCGCTTCGCGCTCTCCTCGTCGAGCGCCTCGTCGATGTTCGGCACGTAGAGCGCCTCGATCGACGGCGTCAACCGCTGCAGGGCCCCAGGCTCGGCGACGAGCATCCGGGCGAGCGGGATCTCCAGCTCGTTCACCACGTCGAGCGCGTCCTCGCCCATCACCACGACGATCTTCGGCTGCACGATTGCGAGCTCCTCGAGCAGGCGCTCGATGCAAGCTGGGTCCGCCAGCGACGGGTCGGGCAGCGGGCACTTCACGCACAGCGTCCCGTAGACGGCGAGCGGGTCGATGTTCAGCCGCTTGAGGGACTTCATCAGCGCGCCGCCGGCGCGCCCGTAGAAGGCGACCCCCTCCTCGATCTCGGAAGGACGCGGATGGTGCTTGATCATGAAGACGTCGGCCTGCGGATGGCCGGACCCCAGCACCGGCATCAGGTTGCCGCGCGGGCAATGTCTGCATTCCTGCAGCTCGCGCGTGAAGTGGTTCAGCTCTCGGATCGCCCGCTCGAGGTACTTCTCGCGGATCTCGTCGTCGGTGATGGGCATGCTTGGAGGAACATTGGACGCGTCCCCCGCATGTCCCTGCTCGTGCATCAGGACTTTCAGGATTTGCGGGCCGCTCGCCGGACCCGGCGCTCCTTCGAGGCGGCCCGCGCCCCTCTCGGCACCGCTCTCGTCTGCAGGAACTTCAACGCTTGCACGTACAGCAGCGACGCCGGCGTGCGCACGATGTCGGCCTCGCGCAGCGCCTCCATGAACTCCTCCGGCCCTTCGAAGTCGGGCATGCGGATCCGCACCGACCCGAGCCCCTGCGCGACGTGCGCGTCCGAGCCAGCGCCTGCCGGGATGCGGTACTTGGCCGCGAACCGGGCCGCCTCCTCGTTGAACTCCTGGATCGCGACGCGCGGGTTGAAGACCTCGATCGCGTCGACATCGTCGAGCACCGCCATCAGGTGCTCGTAATCGGGCACGGCGTGCATGCGGTCGAACGGGTGGGGGACATAGACGACGCCGCCCTGGCGCTTGATCTCCGCAATCGTCTCCTGCAACGTCAGCCCGCGCGGGATCAGCTCTCTGAGGAAGAGTCCGATCACCTCGCCCTGGTCGGCCGTCTTGACCTCCTCGCCGACGATCACCTTGATCCCGCTCGCCTTCGCCTCCGCCTCGAACGCGCCGGTGATGACGTTGTGGTCGGTGACGGCGATCGCGCCGAGACCGCGCGCCTTGGCGGTCGCGAGCAGCACCTCGACCGGCGTCGCGCAGTCGGACGAGTGATCGGTGTGCATGTGCAGGTCGACGTCGATGCGCCGGCGCTTGGCGACCTTCGCGCGCAGCGCCGGGTCGCCGCGGCCGTCGTGGCGCTTGGCGACGAGGCCGGCGTAGACGTCCTCGAGCTCGTCCGCGACGCGCGACCATCTGAGCTGGTCGCGCAGCGGGTCGGCGGCGGCGCGCAGCTGTGTCCGCAGCGCGGGGTCGGCGACGAGGCGGGCGAGCTGGGCGGCGAGCGTGTCGGCGTCGCCCGGCTCGAACAGCAGGCCATGCTCGCCGTCGCCGACGAGCTCCTCGTACACCGGCAGTCGCGCGGCGACCGGGACGCAGCCGGCAGCGAGCGCGCGCGCGAGGCCGCCCGGGGCCGGCGCGACGCCGCTCGACGCGCGCACGACGAGGTCAGCACGCGCCAGCAGCGCGTCCTCGTCGCATTCGTCCGGGCCGACGAACGCGATCCGCTCGCGCAGCTCGGCACGCAGCGGGCCGGCACCCTGCGTCGCACGGCGCGACCAGACCGTTGCGTGCCAGCCGCCGGTGAGCGGCATGCGGCGCAGCGCGCGCATGAGCGTGCGCACGGCGGTGCGGTCCTCGTCGGCGATCAGCGCGATCTCGACGGGACCGTCGTCAGTCCGCGTGTCGCTCGCCGCCGGCGTGTCGGCTCCGGGCAGGATCACGCGGCAGTCGCCGGGGAACCAGCGCTGCAGCAGGTCGCGGGTGGCGTCGTAGCTCGCGATGCGCGCGTCGAGCCGGCCGAGGAACAGCTCCACGACGCGCCGCGCGACCTGCGTCGAGAGCACGCGCTCGGTCGGCGCGTGAAAGGTTCCGACGTTCAGCGCGCGCGAGTGGCGCAGCGCCGCGCTCGCGGCGCTCGGCGCGAACGGCTCGTGCAGGTGGACGAGGTCGAGCGGCGCGATCGCGAGCGCCTGCTCGATCGTGCGCGCGACGTCGATCGGCAGTGACGCGACGCGCCGCCGCGAGGGCGAGAACGGCAGCACCTCGCCGACGCCGAGAACGCGATACGGCTCGGCGGCGCCCGGGACGAGCTCCACGAGCGCCTCAGGACGCTCTCTCGCCGCATGGATCGCCTTGCGCGTCTCGCGCACGAGCCCGCTCGACGTCGACGGCGCGATCACGACGACACGATGGCCGCGCTGTGCCAACTCCTCTGCCGTCCGAGCTACGGCGCGGTTCACCTCATGCGGCACCTCCCAGGCGAACGGGGTGACCTGGGCGATCGCAAGGCGCGCGGGCACGCTTCGGAGGATAGAGGCCGGGTGCTCACTCGCGTCGGACCGCTGCATTGAGACCGGCGATGACCGCGACAGTCAGCGCCCAGCCGATCAGCGTGTAGGCAAAAGCCCACCATTGAGCAGCGCCATGAGGGACGTACGCATCGCGCAACCCGAAGCTGATGACCGGGACGAGGCGGTCAAGCGCGTAGATGCTGGCGACGAACTGCGGATGTGTCGGTCTGCTCGCCACCAGGTCGCTCTGAGCATGGAACGACGCGAACACCAATCCGCCGACGACGACGAGGGCTATGAGCAGCGCCACCGCGCGCAGGGGCTTGTATCCGTATCCGACGGTCCAGCGCAGGAACGCGTTCCACGCTCGACCGGCTGGCCTGAGGCCGCTCGCCCGTCTCAGCTCACGCTCGTACGCCACGCGCCGCGCGTCGGCGTCGCGACCCTGTCGGCGATAGGTCTCCACGAGCTGCGTGTAGGGACGCGGCGAGTATCTCTCCTGCTCGGCGAGAGAGAGCCAACGAAGGCGGCGCTTGACCTCTTCGGACGTCGACGGTCGCAGGCGCTTGACGCCCATCCAGAGCCGCTGCCAGCGTCCGTGGGGAGGCGGTCTGCTCTCCCAATCCTCGGTTGCGTAGACGGCCCCGTACTCGCAGCTCTCGAGCCGCAGCAGTGACGGCCAGGTCGCTTCGCTGTCGGCGATCCGGCCTGCGCGCGTATCGGTCAGGTCCACGCCTCCGGCAGGGGGCTCCGCGAATCGGAGCATGAGGTCCTGGTCGATGCGCGCGCCCTCCAGGTCGAGCGCCAAGCCCGTGCTGCTGGTCAGGGTGGCGCCGGTCAGCGACAGCTGCCCTCCGACCTCGGCGCCGCAGAGCCGCACTTCTCCGCTGGAGTGGAAGTTCGACCTGAAGTACATGCCCGCACCGGCGCTCAACCGGTCTGCGTGCAGCCCGTCGACCAGCCTCGATCCGCTGAAGGAGATCTGGCCGGCCACCGTCCCGCCGATGAGACGGACCTTCTCCTCGCAGCGGAACCCTTCGCGAAGGAACAGTCCACCGTCGACGCGACAGCTGTCGGCCGACAACGCCTGCAGCTTGGCTCCGATCATGGAGATATCCCGTGAGACACGGGCTCCTGGCAGCGCTACGACGCCCTTTGCGACGAACCCGTCGCGGAACGCCAGAGCGCCTTCCACCTGGAGCCCTTCGGCGATGAGATCGCCGTCGAAGAGGGCGTGACTGGAGCCGACCATGCCGGCCACGCGGGCGCGGCTGAGATGCACCTCACCCCCGGCTCTGAATCCTTGCTCGCAGAGCAGGTCACCCTCGATGTGGATCCCCTCGGCCATCAGCGATATGCCTTCCCGGGTCGCGGTTGCTGCTTCTCGGGGTCGCAACGTGCCGTCGCCGAGCGCGATCGGGACGGTGCCCCGCGCCAGTTCGGTTCCGATGAGAAGCACACTCCCGCCGATGTGCGCTCGCTGCAGGCTGACGACGCCGACTTCGCTGGCTGACAGGTCGAGGTCGCCGCGGGTGTGCAGCTGATCGCCCGCGAGACCTGGGATGCGGCAGGCGGTGAGCCGGAGCTCGGAGGCTGTCGTTCCGCTCACGCTGATCGGCTCGTCGAACCAACATCCATGGGCGATCAGAGGTGCTTGCAGCTCGGTCGCCTCAAGATTGAGCCCGCCCGTGATCCGAAGGCCGATGAGCACCATCGCCCGCGGTGGCGCTCTACCATCCGGTCGGGTCAGCAGCTCGAGCAGCAGATCGGCGGCGACCTGACGCTCCGGGCCCCACGCTTCGCCCGTCGCCGCGCTCTCGCCTGCGCCGCGTCGGACGGGTCTGCCGGTGATCGCGGCCTGCCTCAGCTCTGCGCCCGGCGTGAGGGGTGACGGGGGAGGGTTTGCCACTGGACCGGATCTTGGCAGGGCTCGGACCGGGCTGCGATGGTCGACGTCGAGGGTCTGCGCTGCGGCGCTCAGCGAACCAGCCGCCGCTGCAAGTTCGCCCGCACGTCCGGCCACTCGCGGTCGAGCACGCTGTACCAGGCGGAGTCGCGGTAGCTGTTGTCGAGCAGCACGCGATGCTGGCGGTGGATCCCCTCGAATTGCGCCGGCAGCGCCGCCATCGCGGCTCGCGAGCGCTCGTTGCGCGCGTCGGTCTTGAGCTCGACGCGGATGCAACTGGCGTCGTCGAACGCGCGCCCGAGCATCAGCAGCTTCGCCTCCACGTTCGCGCCCGTCTGCCACGCCGACGGCGCCAGCCACGTCCAGCCGATCTCGACCGAGCGGTCGCGCTCGCGCAGCTCCAGGAAGCGCGTCGATCCGATCGCGACGCCGTCCGACCGACGCACCGTCGCGAACGTCACGTCACGCCGCGTCTCCCACGCCAAGCGCGCGTCCTCGCGCCACCAGTCGAACCACTGCGGGTCGTGCAGCGGCACGGGCAACCACCTCGACACGCGCGGGTCAGAAGCCGCGGCCCGCAGCTCCTCGACATGCCGCTCCTCGATCGGCTCCAGCGCGACGAGCGACCCGGTCAGCGGCGATGCGAGCGTGTCGAACACGCCCGCATCGTCGCAAAGAGGGAGTCGACTACGACTCGGTCGTCGCCGGTGCCGGAGCGCCAACCGGCTGCGTACCCGGCAGCCCGGCGTGATCGGCGATGAACTGCTCCGTCGCCAGCCGCGCCTCGTCATCCGGACGCTGCACGTGCGGCGACTTCATCAGGTACGAGCTCGGCCCATCGAGCTGGCCGCCGACGCCGTGGTTCAGCGCCAGCTTGCAGCAGCGCACGGCGTCGATGACGATGCCCGCGGAGTTGGGGGAGTCCCACACCTCGAGCTTCATCTCGCACGTCAGCGGCACGTCGCCGAAGGCTCTGCCCTCGAGCCGGATGTGCGCCCACTTGCGGTCGGTCAGCCACGGCACGTAGTCCGAGGGACCGACGTGGACGTCGTCGGCCGGCAGGTCGACGCCGGCGACCGAGGTCACGGCGTTCGTCTTGGAGATCTTCTTCGACTCCAAACGCTCGCGCTCGAGCATGTTGAAGAAGTCCATGTTGCCGCCGACGTTGAGCTGCGAGGTGTGCTCGAGCATCACGCCGCGCTCGTAGAACAGCCGTGCCAGCGCGCGGTGCGTGATCGTCGCACCGACCTGCGACTTGATGTCGTCGCCGACGATCGGCAGGCCGGCCTTCTGGAAGCGGTCGTCCCAGTAGTCCTCGCGCGCGATGAAGACGGGGATGCAGTTGACGAAGCCGCAGCCGGCCTCGAGCACCTGCTCGACGTACCACTTGGTCGCCTGCTCGGAACCGACCGGCAGGTAGGAGACGACGACGTCAGTCTTCGTGTCCTTGAGGATCTGGACGATGTCGGCGGTCTGGCCCGGCGCCTTCTCGATCCGCTGCGAGAGGTACTTGCCGAGGCCGTCGTGCGTCATGCCGCGGTAGACCGGCACGTCGAGGTTCGGCACCTCGGCGAATCTGATCGTGTTGTTCTGCCCCGACCAGATCGCCTCGGAGAGGTCCTTGCCGACCTTGTCCTTGTCAACGTCGAACGCGGCCGTGAACTCCACGTCGCGGACGTGGTAGCCGCCGAGATCGACGTGCATCAGCCCCGGCACTCTGCCGTTGGGGTCGGCGTCCTTGTAGTACTGGATGCCCTGCACGAACGACGAGGCGCAGTTGCCCACGCCGATGATCGCAACGCGCACCTTCTCGCTCTGGTAGCGGCTGGCGCCGTTGCTGGAAGTGTTGCTCACGGTGAGAGGTTCCTCCTGGGGAAAAGTCTGGGGCTAAGGACCCCGCCGGCCGACGTCGGTTACACCTGGCTGGGCGCTTCGGGGACGCGCGACAGCTCGCGCCGGACGTGAAAGATGCGCTGGAAGACCGTGATCGTAGACAGCACGGCAAGCACGTAGACGGCTGGAGCGAGCAGCTCGAAGTCGCCAAGCCCCGCGCCCTTTGCGAACACAAGGCCAACCGACAGGATCACGACGCGCACCGCGCGGCTCGCGATCCCGACCTTGCACTCGACGCCGAGCGCCTCGGCACGCGCGCGGGTGTAGGAGACCATCAGCGAGGCCAGCACCGCGACGACGACGGCCGCGACCGCCAGCTCGTCGCCCTGCGTCGCGAAATAGGCGGCGACCGCGGTCAACACGATCCCCTCCTCGATGCGGTCGAGCGTCGAGTCGAGGAACGCGCCGAACGGCGTGCCCTTGCCAGACATGCGCGAGTAGCGCCCGTCGAGCGTGTCCATGATCGAGCCGAGGATGAAGGCGATGCCGCCGAGGAAGAAGTACTCCTGCCACACGAGTGCGGCCGCCACGAGGTTGCCGACGAGGCCCGTGAGCGAGATCGCGTTCGGCGTCAGGCGCGACTCGATCAGGCGGTTGCGCATCGCCGCCGAGAATTCCTGGGTGGCGGACATCAGGCGGCGGCCTCGGCCTTGGCGCGCCCGAACGACCACGCCTCGGGCCGCCAGCGGGCGAGCAGCTGCTTGGACAGCAGCGCCGACGTCCCCGCCGTCATCGCGCCGAGGAAGGCGTCGAAGAAGTAGTGATTGCCCGTCGCGACGACGACGAACGTGACCAAGAACGGGTAGAGGAACCACACGACCTTGAGCGGGCGCGGCTTCACGAGCCGCGCGAGCGGCCAGCCGACCATCAGCGCGAAGCAGACGTGCATCGACGGGACCGCGGCGTACAGGTTCAGCAGCGCGCTGACCGGCTCGTTCTCGACGCGCACGCCGGTGAAGGCGGCGACCGAGTCGGTGAAGCCCCACTCCGGCATCAGCCGCGGCGGCGCGGTCGGGTAGAGCGCGTAGCCGACGAGCGCGAAGCCCATCGCGATCATGAACATGTTGCGCACGAAGTAGAAGCTGTCGTTGCGGCGCAGGTAGATCCACACGAGCGCGCCGACCGTCAAGACGAAGTGCGAGTTGAGGTACATCCAGTCAGCGGCGTGGATGATCCACTGCCGGCCCGACGCCCACGCCTGCACGTTCGGCTCGGCGAACACGTGCAGGCTGTGCTCCAAGTTGATGATCTTCGTCGCGTTCCACGCCGCCACGGCGACCTTGCCGTCCACGGTGCCGCGGACGATTTGGTACGCGTAGTAGGCGGCGGCGAAGAGGAGCAGCTGTCGCGCCGCGTCCGCCCATCCCTGCGGCAGCACGCGCCGCTCGATGTTGCGAAGGCCGCGAATCATGGGGAAGCGCCGCATCCTATCGGTGTTACCCGCTGTTCACGACGGTGCGATCCCCGCAACGTGCGGCGTGCGAGCCGATCCGGCTGAGCGAGAAGCGGGTGGCGAGGCGGATGGTCCCGGCGCGGCGGACGCGCAGCCGCGTCCAGTCGCCGTCGGGCTCGACGCATGCATCCCCGGCCGTGACCGCCCAGTAGGGCGTCCAGCGCACGCGCAGCTTGACGGTGGACGGCCGCGGGACGGCGAGCGTCAGCGAGTCCGTGCCGGCGCGCAGGGCGCGCGCCGGCGGCGTCGCGAGCGGCTCGGCGTCGCGCACCTCGTACAGGCGCCAGTGCGCGCCGCGCCACACGAGTGTCAGGTACGGCAGGCCGCGGGCGATCAGGCGCGCCTCGTCCTTCGCGGAGTAGTCGAGGCGCCCATCCGGGACGGCGACCCAGCGGACCGCCATCCGATCGAGCCAGGCGCGATAGCGGGCCGCCGTGAGTGGAGGGGCGCCCGTCTGGTCGCCGTAGAACAACGGATTGACGTTCAGATCGAGCTGGCGCTCCCACCCGCGCGCGAGGGAAACGTGTGGCGCGATGTGGCGTGCCTCCCAGTGCAGGCGCGTGAAGGGAATCTCGACCCGGCCGCTCGCCCCGTCCTGTGCGCCGGCGCGGTCGAGCGCACCCAGCAGCGGGGCGTAGTACGCGGCGTGCACGCTTGGGTCGCCGCTCGCGGTGCGCACGTCGTTCACGGCGGCGGTCCACTGCCACCACAGCAGGAAGGGCGCCAGCAGCAGCAGTGCGGTCCTGCGCTGCGGCCACAGCACGAGCGCCGCGAGCGGGCCGGCGCACAGCGCGCCGAGACGCACGACGTTCCCCCCGACGGGCGTGTCGAGCAGAAAGGCGGCGGTGCAGCCGAGCGCGTAGAGCACGACGCCGATCCGCAGCGTCCGCTCCTCGCGCGGCACCAGCACGAGCGCGATGGCCGCGAACGCCAGCACCGGCCAGAACGACGAGAACGCAAACGGCTCGATCCCGCCCTCCGGGAACGCGACCGCCAGTGCTGCCACCGGCGCCAGGGCCGCGCCCGCGACCAGCAAGCCGCGCATCCGCCGCTCGCCGAGTGCGTAGGCGGTCCCGGCCAGCGCGAGGAACAGCGCGGCGACCGGGCTTGCGAGCGGTGTGAGCAGCGCGAGTGCGATCGCAAGAACCAGCGCCGCTCGCCCTCGCTCGCGCGCGCTGCTGCGCTGGAGCGCGAGCAGCGCCGCGAGCGCCGGCACGAGCCCGAGCGCGAACGTGAGGCGGCCGCTGAACAGGGTCGTGGCGGCGCCGGCGGCGAACCACGTCGCGCCGAGCCACGCGCGTTCGCCGTAGCGGGCGTGAGCGATCCGCTCGAACAGCGCGGCTGCCGCCACCACTGCCAGCGCGCCCACGACGCGCGGACCCAGCCAATGCGCGAGCGGAGGAAAGAGGACGCTGTAACCCGGCAGGTGGTGGCCGCCGTACCACTGCGCGTCCCAGACGGAGAAGCCGGCGTGTCCGAACAGCCACGCGCGGTACTCCGCCGCCGCGAGGTCGAGGCTCGGCGGCTGCCAGATCAGGTAGACGGCCGCGAGCGCCGCCGCGACCACGACCGGCGCAAGGCGCCGCAGGTCCAAGGCAGTGCGCGAAGCGACCATGGCGGCCGCGGACCCTAGTGCACGGCGCCGTCTGCGCCGCTCGTGTGGACGGTCAGGCGGGCGCGGCGATACCGGGGGGCGGGAGCAGCATCAACAGCTCCGCGGGCAACGTGGCGCTGGCGTGCCAGCACTCGAGCCCAACGACGCGGCCCGTCGTGGGGTCGATCTCGCGCAGACCGGCAGCAGTCTCCTCGCCGACCACCGTCTTGGGGTCGTAGCCCTCAAGGCGCAGCCAAGCGATGTCTGCGTTGGAATCGTAGTGGCCGTCGATCTTCATGGACAAAGGCTAGCGCTGACGCCACAGCGTGACGACGCGCGCGGTGGAGGGGTCGCGATGGTCGGGGTGGACATAGACGATCACGAGTCGATTGACCGTCACTCGCCAGTTGGCCGGACGTGCGTTGCGTCGCCGGGTGTGGTGTCGCTCGATCACTGCGCGCTCCACGTCGCGCCGCGGGATGTCGAGCAGCAAGGCCTTCTCGAGTGCGTGGTCGGTCCAGCGGACTCGGTACGGGGCAGAGGGCACCCGGGCCACTCTGTCGACCTCGCTGTGACAGAACTACGCGCGATCGCAACGAATCGCCCGTGACGCTCCGGCAGATTTCCCGCGGGCGCTGAGCTCAGCCCGCGAAGTCGACCGTGTAGAGCGCGGTCGGGTTGCTGCCGCTCGTCGCGGTGGCGCGGCCGATGCCGACGCGGCGGAAGTCGCCGTCGAGCAGGACGCGGCGGTGGGGCGGGGAGCCGAGCCATTCGCGGACCAGGTTCGACGCTTCGCTGCTCGGGCTGCTCTGCACGCGCCAGCCGATCACCTCGCCGACGCTGCGGGCGCTGCCGGCGGACGCCATCACGCGGCCCGGCCAGGAGCCGTGCGCGAAGTAGCCGCGGCGGGACATGTCGCGCGAGTGGCTGAGTGCGCCGCGGTCCATGCGCCGGTCCTCGCGTACCGCTGAGAGGTGGTGGCTTGCGCGCACGCGATTGAGCTGGCGCAGCATCGCGCGCGTGAAGGTGCCGTCTTCAGCGGAGGCGGCGGCCGGCGCGGCCGGGAGCAGCGTCAGCAGCGCGCACGCGAGTCCGAAGGACGCGCGCCGCAGCGGCCGGTCAGCTCTCTTCAAGGAAGGTCGCAATGCGGTCGATCAGGTCGGGGCGGTCGAGCCAGGGCCAGTGCCCCGCGTCCTCGACGCAGTCGATCCGTGCATTCGGCAGCTCCGCGGCGTACTGCTCCCCGAAGCGCGACGAGATGTACGGATCGCGCGCGCCCCAAACTATCAGCGACGGCATGCTCAAGGATGAGAGTCCTCTCCCCGCAGCTGCGAGCGACTCCTCCGGCGCACTGCGGTAGAGGCGCAGGATCGCCCGCTGCGTGCCCTGATCGAAGTACTGCATCACCCCCGCCGCGAACCCCTCCGGCACGGGTCCGGCGAACGCCGGCCGCAGCCCTCGCCGGAGCGTCGGGCGGATCGTCAGCCCGATCGTCATCTCGCCGACGAACGGCGTCCGCCACAGCCGCGCCACGCGGTGCCAGCGGTAGCCGGGCAGCAGCGGCACCGCGTCGATCACGACCAGCCGCTCGATCCGCTCGGGATGCCGCTGCGCGAACGCGAGCGCGGCGGAGCCCCAGTCGTGCACGACGAGCCGCACCCGCTCGACGCCCACGATCTCGTCGAGGTAGCGCTCGACGAAGCGCGCGATCCCCTCCAGCGAGTAGTCGTTCTGTCCGCCCTTGCCGGAGCGGCCGAAGCCGAGCAGGTCGGGGGCGAGGCCGCCGGTGCGCTGCAGGAACGGCAGCCAGTCGTCGCTGCTCGTCGGCACGCCGTGGACGTAGAGGACGGGCGCGCGATCAGGAGGCGTCGGCGCGGCACGCCAGAAGACCGGCTGGCCGTCCAGCTCCGAGGTGTGGTCGGCGACGTCCACGCGGCGCGAGCATAGAGCCCCCGCCTGCGCGGGGGCGCGGCCGTGGCGGCCGCGCCCGCTGGCGCTCAGGCCGTCGCGGCGACCGGGTCCGGGCGCACGACGACGGTGTCGGCGACCTCGGTGATCTCGTCGGCCGGCATGCCGACGCGCGACGCGTGCTCGCGGATCTTCTCCGGGCTCGAGGCCTGGTAGATGCAGACGGTGCCCAGTCCGCCGTCGTCCTCGGCGACCACGTAGGAGCGGATCCAGCGGATGTCGGATGACATCTCGTTGTCGCCGACGTCCTTTGATCTCGCGGCGGCGGCCTGCAGCTCCTCGGGCGTCTTCCAGCCATGACGGCGGCGGATCACGTAGGTCTTCATGGGCCTCTCCTTCGGTCGATTTAGCACGATCGATCGTGCGGACTCGGATGAATGTACGACCGGTCGTGCTAACTTGTCAAGCGATGACTGCCTCGCGTGCTCACCCTGCGTCTGCCCAGCCGCCCCGCAGACGACGCAGCGACGGGGAGCGCAGCCGCGCCGCGATCCTGCGCGAGGCCGCGAAGCTCGCAACCGTCGAGGGGATCGACGGGCTCTCGATCGCCCGGCTGGCGGACGCGGTCGGCATGAGCAAGAGCGGCCTGTTCGCCCACTTCGGCTCGAAGGAGGAGCTGCAGCTGGCGACGATCGAGATGGCGAGCGAGGTCTTCGTCGAGCAGGTCGTCCAGCCCGCGCTCGCCGCACCGAGCGCGATCGAGCGGCTGCGGCAGCTCGCCGAGCTGTTCCTGCGGCACGTCGAGAGCGGCATCTACCCCGGCGGCTGCTTCTTCTCGTCGGTCGCGGCCGAGCTGGACACGCGCCGCGGGCCGGTGCGCGATCGTGCGATCGAGATCCAGGACGGATGGCTGACGGGGATCGAGGCGACGATCCGCGAGGCGCAGGCCGAGGGCGCGCTCGACTCCGCGGAGGACGCCGCGCAGCTCGCGTTCGAGCTCGACGCCTACCTGCTGCTCGCCAACATGCAGTTCGTCGCGCGCCAGGAGCCGACGCCGATGACCCGGGCTCGCCGCGCGCTCGACGTCCGGCTGGCCGCTGCGGCGCCGGGCACCGTGCGCGCGTAGCGTCGGGCGACGGCCCCGGCTAACGTCCCCGCCCGTGTCGCCCGGCGCAACCATCCCCGCCGCCGAGTGGCGCCGTCCGACGCGGCGCCGTGTGACCGCGATCCGCGACCGCCTGCGAGAGGTCTACGGCGTGCCGATCATGGCGCCGCACGAGCAGCCGCTCGACGAACTGATCCTCACCGTCCTCTCGCAGTCGACGAACGACCGCAACCGCGACGTCGCCTACGAGCGGCTGCGCGAGCGCTTCCCGTCATGGGAGGCCGTGCTCAACGCCCCGAACGCGGAGGTCGAGGAGGCGATCCGGCCGGGTGGGATCTCGAAGGTCAAGTCGGCTCGCATTCAGGAGATACTGCGGGCGATCGACGGGCACGAGCCGCACGGCCTCGACCTGCGGTGGCTGCGCGACGTGCCCGTCCCCGAGGGCCAGGCCTACCTGACGAACCTCCCCGGCGTCGGTCGCAAGACGGCCGCGTGCGTGCTGCTGTTCGCGTATGGCCTGCACGATGTTCCGGTCGACACGCACGTCTCCCGCGTCGGCATGCGCCTGCACCTACTGCGGCCGGGGGCGCCGTTCGAGGAGCTGCACGACGCGATGCTCGCGCTCACGCCGGCCGGCGAGGAGCTGGAGCTGCACGTGAACCTGCTGCGCCACGGTCGCCGCACCTGCCATGCGCGCAGACCGGACTGCCCGGGCTGCGCGCTGCGGCGCATGTGTCCTTCGCGCCGCGCGTGAGATCTACTACACTCACGCTTAGATTTCATCTCCCCTCGAATAGGAAGCTGCAAGGAGACAACGCCCATGGGCAAGACGATCGGCATCGACCTCGGTACCACCAACAGCTGCATGGCCGTCCTCGAGGGCGGTGAGCCCACCGTGATCGAGAACGCCGAGGGCGGTCGCACGACGCCGTCGGTGGTTGCGTTCACGTCGAGCGGGGAGCGGCTGGTCGGCACCGTCGCCAAGCGGCAGGCGGTCACCAACCCCACCAACACGGTCTTCTCCGTCAAGCGCTTCATGGGCCGCAAGGAGGCCGAGGTGCGCGAGGAGGAGTCGATCGTGCCCTACAGAGTCGTTGCCGGCCCCGGCGGCGACGCGCGCATCGAGGCGGGCGGCAAGCAGTACAGCCCGCCCGAGGTCAGCGCGATGATCCTGCAGAAGCTGAAGGCCGACGCGGAGGCCTACCTCGGCGAGACGGTCGACAGCGCGGTCATCACCGTTCCGGCCTACTTCAACGACGATCAGCGTCAGGCGACGAAGGACGCCGGCAAGGTCGCCGGCCTCGACGTCAAGCGCATCATCAACGAGCCGACTGCGGCCTCGCTCGCGTACGGGCTCGACAAGGAGTCCGACCAGACGATCCTCGTCTTCGACCTCGGCGGCGGCACGTTCGACGTGTCGGTGCTGGAGATCGGCGACGGCGTGTTCGAGGTCAAGTCGACTGCCGGCGACAACCACCTCGGCGGCGACAATTTCGACAAGGCGATCGTCGACTGGCTCGTCGGCGACTTCAAGAAGTCGCAGGGCATCGACCTCGCGGCCGACCCGATGGCGCTCCAGCGTCTCTACGAGGCGGCGGAGAAGGCGAAGATCGAGCTCTCCACCACGCAGGAGACGCAGATCAACCTGCCGTTCATCACGGCAGACCAGTCGGGCCCGAAGCACCTCGACACGCGTCTGTCGCGCGCGAAGCTCAACGAGCTGACGAGCGACCTGATCGAGCGCACCGTCGCGCCGGTCCGCCAGGCGCTCGACGACGCGAGAGACAAGGGCGCCAAGAACATCGACCACGTCGTGATGGTCGGCGGCATGACGCGCATGCCGGCCGTGCAGGAGAAGGTCAAGGAACTCACCGGCAAGGACC
>Ga0126311_10000379_pt1 | contig 21128 bp, 19 predicted proteins | sample Plot61_FD_92539 | JGI IMG/M metagenome (GOLD analysis project Ga0126311, IMG submission 92539) | Serpentine soil microbial communities from UC McLaughlin Reserve, CA, USA - Plot61 | ecosystem: Environmental > Terrestrial > Soil > Grasslands | place: USA: UC McLaughlin Reserve, Lake County... | reverse complement strand
TACGAGCTCGACGGTTTCACGACCGAGTCGCTCGACGCGGTCGTGCGCGCGTACCGCGATGCCGGCCTGCGTGCGCTGATCGCGCTCGGGATCGGCGACCGCGCCTACCACGAGACGGTGATCCTCGACGAGGGGCTGGTCGCGCGCGAGCTCGTGGAGCGGCTCGAGGCCGACGCGCCGCCGAGCTGGGACGAGTGGGAGCGGTTCTGTCGTGAGGCGGTCGAGCGGTTCCACCGGCCCGACGAGGGGATCTCGATCGCTCTCGGCCCGTCCGGACCGCAGCGCTGTACGGACGAGATGCTGGCCGGCTGCGCCGCGCTCGCCCAGGAGCTCGACCTCGTGATCCACATCCACGTGCTGGAGACCCGGATGCAGGCCGTCTCGGGCGCGCGCATGTACGGCAGGACGCTCGTCGAGCACATGGACTCGATTGGGTTCCTCTCGCCGCGTGTGAGCTTTGCGCACGGGATCTGGCTGACCGAGGCCGACATCGCGCTCGTGCGCGACCGAGGAGTGACGGTCGCGCACAACCCCGCGTCGAACCTGAAGCTCGGCAGCGGCCTCGCCGCCGTGCCGCGGCTACTCGCCGAAGGCGTGAACGTCGCGCTCGGCACCGACGGCATGTCCTCCAACGACGGCCTCGACATGTTCGCGTCGCTGAAGCTCGCGGCGCTCGTGCACAAGCTCTGGGGAATCGACTACGAGCGCTGGCTCGGCGCAAAGGAGGCGTGGCGGCTGGCGACGATCGGCGGTGCAAGCGCCGCCGGCGATGCGGACGGGCTCGGGCGGCTCGAGCCGGGGCGGCGCGCCGACCTCGTGCTGCTCGACCTCGCGAGCCACGTCTTCACGCCGCTGAACGACCCGCTGCGCCAGCTCGCCCTCGGCTCCTCGACGCTCGCCGTCGACTCGGTGCTCGTCGGCGGCGAGTGGTCCGTGCGCGGGAGTCGCTCGGCGCGCGTCGACGAGACCGACGTCCTCGCGCGCGCGCGTGAAACGGGGGCGGAGATTGCCGGCCGCTTCGACGAGGCGTTCGAGCTCGGCAAGCAGCTGCTCGCCTCGCTCCGCGGCGGCTGGCTCGAGGCGCTCGCGACCGACGTCGGCGTCGAGCGCAAGCTCACCCTCTAGGCGACGAGCTCCAGCACGATCTCCGCGAGGGCATCGGATGCCGCGTAGTTGACCGCGTGACCGCTGCCGCGCACCTCGACGAGTCTCCCTTGCGGGAGCTCAGCGGCGACCCGCGCGGCCCACGCGTGGGGCACGATCGGGTCGCGCTCGCCACGAACGACGACGGCAGGGGCCGCGACGTGAGCAAGCCGGTCCTCGATCGGGTCGTCCACGAGCTCCCGGAATCCGGAGAGGCCGCTCTTGGCGACGTGGACGACGTAGTCGAACGCCTGTAGCGCGCCGAGCTGCGCCGGCTCGCGGCAGGCGTCGACCACGAGGCGCAGCGCCTGCTGCCGGACCGAGCGCGCCTCTGGATCGGCGGTCGGCCCGACGAGCACGAGCTGCCGCACGAGCTCCGGCCGCCGCACAGCGAGCTCGACGGCGACCTGGCAGCCGAACGAGTTGCCGACGACGGCTGCCGGCCCCTCCAGGCTTTCGGCCAGGAAGCCGGCCAGGCGCGCGACATCGACGCGCCGCCCGAGGCGTTCACTCCCGCCGAAGCCCGGCAGGTCCGGCACGACGACGCGGCAGCGACCGACGAGCCGCCCGGCCGTCGGCAGCATGTAGCGGCCGGAGACGCCGACGCCGTGGACGAGCACGACCAGGGGCCCGGATCCGCCCACGCGCTCGTAGACCCGCTTTCCCGCGACCATGCGCTCGCGGCCGGCGAGCCGCCCCGGCGCGCCGCGGTAGAGCAGCCGGTCGATCAGCTCAGCGCGTCTGCGGAAAGCCGAGGTCGACCTTGCTCGTGGCCGGGTCGGGCCAGCGCGAGGTCACGACCTTGCCCTGCGTGTAGAACTGGATCCCCTCGGGCCCGTAGATGTGCAGGTCGCCGAAGAGCGAGCTCTTCCAGCCGCCGAACGAGTAGTAAGCGACCGGCACCGGGATCGGCACGTTGACTCCGACCATGCCCGCGTTGACCTCGAACTGGAACTGCCGGGCCACGCCTCCGTCGCGCGTGAAGATCGCGACACCGTTCCCGTACGGGTTCTCGTTGACGAGCCGCACGGCCTCCTCGTAGGTGTCCACGCGCGTGATCCCGAGCACGGGGCCGAAGATCTCGTCCTTGTACACGTCCATCTCGGGCGTCACCTCGTCCATCAGCGTCACGCCGAGGAAGAAGCCATCACCGCCTTCGGGGCTGAAGTCACGCCCGTCGGCGACGACCTTCGCGCCCTCCTCGGCACCCTTCGCGATGTACGAGGCGACCTTGTCGCGATGCTCGCGCGTCACGAGCGGGCCCATCTCCGAGTCGCGCTCCAGGCCGTTGCCGACCTTCACCTTCGGCAGCCGCTCGTGGATCGCGGCGACGAGGTCGTCCGCGGCATGACCGACGCAGACCAGCATCGAGACGGCCATGCAGCGCTCGCCGGCCGAGCCGTAGCCGGCGCTGACGGCCGCGTCGGCGGCCATCTCGATGTCCGCGTCGGGCAGTACGATCATGTGGTTCTTCGCACCGCCGAGCGCCTGCACGCGCTTGCCCGTCTTCGTCCCCGTCTCGTAGACATAGCGGGCGATCGGAGTCGACCCGACGAACGAGATCGCCGCGATGTTGGCGTGCTCGAGCACGGCGTCGACCGCCACCTTGTCGCCGTGGACGACGTTGAAGACGCCGTCCGGCAGCCCGGCCTCCTTCAGCAGCTCGGCCGTCAGCATCGAGGCCGACGGGTCCTTCTCCGACGGCTTCAGGACGAACGTGTTGCCGCAGGCGATCGCGGGCGCCCACATCCACATGGGCACCATCGCCGGAAAGTTGAACGGCGTGATCCCGCCGACCACGCCAAGCGGCTGGCGGATCGAGTACACGTCGATGCCGGTCGAGGCCTGCTCCGAGTAGCCGCCTTTCAGCAACTCGGGGATCCCACAGCAGAACTCGATCACCTCGAGCCCCCGCGCGACCTCCCCCTTCGCGTCCGAGAGCACCTTGCCGTGCTCCAGCGTGAGCAGGCGCGCGAGGTCCTCGGAGTGCTCGTGGAAGAGCTGCCGGATGCGGAAGAAGAGCTCGGTGCGGCGCGAGAGCGAGACGGTGCGCCAGCTCGTGAAGGCGCGCAGCGCGGCCTGGACGGCGGCGTCGACCTCGTCGACGCTGGCGAAATCGACCTCGCCGCTCTGCTCGCCGGTCGCGGGGTTGTAGACGGGGCCGCTGCGCCCGGACGTGCCTTCCACTCGCTGGCCGTCGATCCAGTGGGCGATCCGGGCGACTTCGCCCGCGCGCTCCTCCGTGAACTGCTCCGCAACCTCCGTCATCTCCGCCTCCTTCGAGTCAGAGGCAGAGTAGCGCTAGGATCGCGCCATGGCCGTCACCGAGGGGCTCGACGCCAAGCGGATCCAGGAGCTCGACAAGCAGCACGTCTTGCACTCTTGGTCGGTGCAGAACCAGATCTCGCCGCCCGCGATCGCGGGTGGCGAGGGCCGCTACTTCTGGGATCACGACGGCAACCGCTACCTCGACTTCGCCTCACAGCTCGTCAACGTCTCGATCGGCTACCAGCACGCGAAGGTCGTGGCGGCGATCAGAGAACAGGCCGAGAAGTTGACGACGATCGGCCCGCCAATGGCGCACGAGACGCGCTCGGAGCTCGCGCGGCTGCTGGCGGAGGTGACACCGGGCGACCTCACGATGTCGTTCTTCACCAACGGCGGCGCGGAGGCGAACGAGAACGCGATCAAGCTCGCGCGCTGGTACACCGGCCGCCACAAGATCGTCGCGCGCTACCGGTCGTACCACGGCGCGACCGCCGGCTCGATCTCGTTGACGGGGGACCCGCGCCGGTGGCCCGCGGAGCCCGGGATCCCGGGCATCGTGAGGATGCTCGATCCCTACACTTACCGCTGCCCCGCAGGCCACCCCGACCCGTGCCCGGTGTGCTCGGGCGCGCCGCACCTCGAGGAGATCCTCCAGTACGAGGGCGCCGGGAACGTCGCCGCCGTGATCATGGAGACGATCGTCGGGACGAACGGGATCATCGTGCCGCCGGATGGCTACCTGCAGTCGATCCGCGAGGTGTGCGACCGGCATGGGATCCTGCTGATCTGCGACGAGGTGATGGCCGGCTTCGGGCGAACCGGCAAGTGGTTCGGGGTCGACAACTGGGGCGTCGTCCCGGACATCATGACCGTCGCCAAGGGGATCAACTCGGGGTACGTGCCGCTCGGAGCGATGATCATCAACCAGAAGCTCGCCGACTGGGTGCAGGACAAGTACTTCGCCGGCGGCCTCACCTATTCGGGGCACCTCCTCGCGTGTGCTTCGGCGATCGCGTCGATCGAGGCCTTCCAGGAGGAACGCATCGTCGAGAATTCGGCCGCCATGGGCGAGGCGCTCGGCGACGGGCTGCGCGGACTGATGGAGCGGCACCCGGCGATCGGCGAGGTCCGTGGCAAGGGCCTCTTCTGGGGCATCGAGCTCGTCAAGGACCGGGACACGCGGGAGCCGCTGGTGCCGTTCAATGCCGCCGGCGAGGCCGCCGCGCCCGTAGCGAAGCTGGCGAAGGCGGCGCTGGAGCGCGGCGTCTACCTGATGACACACTGGAACGTGATCATCTGCGCGCCGCCGCTGACGATCACGCGCGAGGAGCTCGACGAGGGCCTGCGCGTCCTCGACGAGGTTCTCTCGCTCGCCGACTAGGCTCGCGCTGGGCTACGCTTTGCGGCTCCGCCGCCGAGGGGGCCGCCATTCGCACGATCAGGATCGAGACACCGACCGCAGGTGCCGCCGAGCAGCTCGTCCGCGACCTCGTTCCCTTCGCGCGCACCGACCTCGTGCCGCTCGACGAGGAGCGCTGGGAGGTGCGGGTCGAGGAGAGCACCGACGACGAGCTCGACGCGGTCCTGCTGGCGGTCGCGCGCTGGGCTGTCGTCTGCGAGCTCGAGCACCGGCAGGTGCTCGTCGACGACGAGCCGGTTCCGCTGCCGGACGCCTAGGTCTCGACGCGCATCGGCAGCGCGTTCGCCACGACTCGCCGGCCATCCGCCTGGTAGACGACATCGACGCTGTCGTTCTGCCGGTAGGTGCCGGCCACGCCGAGGAAGAGCGAAAGCCAGCGCCAGAAGCCGAGGCGACCCTCACGCGCGAGCGGGCGGTCGAAGACGAGCTCGTCACCCTCGCGGCGGTAGTCGCGGCCCGCGCGCTGCACGACGCCGTTGACGAAAACCTCGAAGCTCTCGCCGACTCCTGCGGGAAGTTCCACGCGCGTTCTTCCGGGCACCGATCGTAGAATGCCACCGCTTGTGCGCCGGTCCATCTTTGTCGTCTGCGTCACGTTCGCGCTCGTCCTGACCGGCGGGGCGCTCGCGGGCAACGGCGGTGTTGCGCCACCTTCGCCCGCCTCGCCGAACGCGCAGAACATCCGCGACATCTACTGGCTGATCCTGGCGGTGACGGGCGGGATCTTCGTGATCGTGATGGCCGCACTCGTCGTCTTCGTGATCCGCTACCGCAGCAACGGCCGGCCCCGGGAGGTCGAGGGCCCCCAGGTTCGCGGTCACACGAACCTCGAGCTCGCCTGGACCGCCGGGCCGGTGATCCTGCTCGCGATCATCGTCGGCTTCGTCTTCTGGAAAGTGTCCGGCATCGGCGCGACCTCGGGCCTGCCGGCCGACCAGTCCGCGGCTCAGGAGAACGTCACGATCGACGCGCACCAGTACTACTGGAACTTCGTCTATCCGAACGGCGCGATCTCGGTCGATCACCTGCGGCTTCCGTACAACCGGACGGTGCGCCTGACGATCGTCGCCCACGACGTCGCGCACAGCTGGTGGGTGCCGGAGCTCGGCGGCAAGCTCGATGCGATTCCCGGGAAGCGCAACCACACGAGCTTCCGGGCGACGAAGCTCGGCACCTTCCGCGGTCAGTGCGCCGAGTTCTGCGGGCTGCAGCACGCCGCGATGCTCGCGCGGGTCGAGGTGCTGCCGCCCGACGAGTACGAGTCGTGGGTGCAGGGTCGCGCGAACGCGAAGCTCGAGCTCGGAAAGGAGTCGTTCATCGGCGCGTGCGCGAAATGCCACGGCCTCGCCGCGCAGGGCGACATCGGGCCGAACATCGCGTCCAATCCGCTCCTGAACGATCCGAAGGCGCTCGCGAACGTGATCCGCAACGGCACCGGGACGATGCCCGCGGTCGGCCAGGACTGGACGCGCACGCAGATGGCGGCCACGATCTCGTACCTGCAGCGGCGGTTCGGCCAGGGAGGAGCAAGCGGTGGCGGCCAGGGCTGAGCGACCGCCGCTCTCCGCCGTCGTCTCGCGCGGACGGACCTCGAGCTGGCTGACGACGGTCGACCACAAGCGCATCGGGATCCTCTACGTCGTCACGACGCTCGTCTTCTTCGTCGCCGGCGGGATCCTCGCCTTACTGATGCGCGCGCAGCTGGCGACGCCGAACGAGCACTTCGTGACGGGCGACAGCTACAACGAGCTCTTCACCATGCACGGGACGACGATGATCTTCCTGGTCATCGTCCCCTTCTGGGCCGGCTTGGCGAACTACCTCGTGCCGCTGATGATCGGCGCGCGCGACATGGCGTTTCCCCGCCTGAACGCGCTCTCGTACTGGCTCTTCCTGCTCGGCGGGATCATCCTGTACTCGAGCTGGTTCGCGGCCGGCGGCGCCGCGCGTGCCGGGTGGACCGGCTACCCGCCGCTGTCGAACCTGCCGTACACGCCCGGTAACGGGATCGACCTCTGGATCCTCTCCCTGCACGTCCTGACGCTCTCGTCGCTCGCCGGGGCGATCAACTTCCTCGTCACGATCCACCGGATGAGGGCGCCCGGCATGTCCTGGATGCGGATGCCGCTGTTCGTCTGGTCGATGGAGGTGTACGCGGCGCTGCTCGTCGTGGTGCTACCGGCCCTCGGCGCCGGGCTGACGCTGTTGCTGCTCGACCGCCAGGCCGGGACGCATTTCTTCATCCCGCAGCAGGGCGGCAATGCGCTGCTCTATCAGCATGTCTTCTGGTTCTTCGGCCACCCCGAGGTCTACGTCATGATCCTCCCCGCGATGGGCGTGATCTCGGAGGTGATCCCGGTCTTCTCGCGCAAACCGATCTTCGGCTACACCGCGATCGCGCTCTCGACCGTCGCGATCGGCTTCTACTCGATGCTCGTCTGGGCGCATCACATGTTCACGGTCGGTCTTCCGGGCTATTTGCAGGGCTTCTTCATGATCTCGTCGATGATCATCGCCGTCCCGACCGGGATCAAGATCTTCAACTGGCTCGCGACGACCTGGCGCGGGAACATCCACTTCGACACGGCGATGCTGTTCGCGCTCGGGTTCATCGCGGTCTTCACGATCGGCGGTTTGTCGGGGATCTTCGTCGCCGCCTACCCGTTCGACTGGCAGGCTCAGGACACGTACTACGTCGTCGCCCATCTGCACTACGTCCTCTTCGGCGGCTCGGTGTTCGGGATCTTCGCCGCGCTCGCCTATTGGTGGCCGAAGATGTTCGGGAAGATGCTCGACGAGCGGCTCGGCAAGATCAGCTTCTGGCTGACGTTCGTCGGGATGAACCTGACCTTCTTCCCGATGCACATGCTCGGCCTGCTGGGGATGCCGCGGCGGATCTACACCTACCGGTACGGCGGGATCTGGGAGTGGTACAACCTGACCTCGACGATCGGCTCGGGCGTGATGGCGCTCGGGATCCTGGTCTTCGGGATCAACATCCTGAGAACCGCGCGGAACGGCACCCGGGCGGTGAACGATCCCTGGCTCGCGTACACGCTCGAGTGGTACACGACCTCGCCTCCGCCGCCGCACAACTTCGACCGCTTGCCGTACATCTCGAGTGCGCGGCCGCTGCGCGACCTCCGGCGGCGGATCGCGGAGGCCGGTGCCTGAGCTGCGCCCCGGTGTCTGGCTGCGGCTGATCGCCCTCGCCGCGGTCGCGGCCTGCACGGCCGCGGTCGTCACGGGCGCGCTCGGGTTGGGCGGGGCGCACCGCGGGCTGGCGGCGCTGGCCCTGCCGCCGCTCGCCGCGCTCGTGGCCGCAGCCTGGGTGGCGCACCGGCGCCTGCTCGCGCCGTCGATCGCGGCGCTCGTCGGGTTCCTCGCCGCGGCGCTCGTGACGCCCAAGCCGGCCCACCTCGCGCTCGCAGGAATCTCACTCGCCGCCACGCTGGTGGTCGCGGTGCAGACGTTCCGCGGTGAGTCGCTCGCAGCCGCGTCCTCGCGTGACTATTTCACGCTGACGAAGCCGCGGATCATGACGCTGCTCCTGCTGACCGGCGCCGCGGGGATGTTCGTCGGCGCGCAGGGCGTGCCCGAGCTCGGCCTGTTAGCGGTGACGATGGCCGGGCTCGCGCTGGCCTGCGGCGGCGCGAGCGCGCTCAACCACGTGCTCGACCGCGACCTCGACCGGCTGATGCGCCGTACCGGCCACCGGCCCGTCGCGGAGGACCGCGTGGCGCCGTCGCGCGCGCTCGAGTTCGGCCTCTCGCTGATGGCGTTCTCGTTCGTGCTGCTGGCCTCGCTCGTGAACGTGCTGACCGCGCTGCTGGCGCTCGTGGGCGGCCTCTTCTACGTGCTGGTGTACACGCGCTGGCTGAAGCGCACGACGCCGCAGAACATCGTCATCGGCGGGGCGGCGGGCGCGGTGCCGCCGCTCGTCGGCTGGGCCGCGGCGACCGGAAACCTGACGCTGCCCGCGCTGTTCCTGTTCCTGATCGTCTTCTTCTGGACGCCGCCGCACTTCTGGGCGCTCGCGCTCGTGATCAAGCGCGACTACGCAGCCGCGAAGGTGCCGATGCTGCCGGTCGTGCGCGGCGACGACGAGACGGCGCGCCAGATCGTCTGGTACTCGCTCGTCCTCGTCGGGGTCACGCTGCTGCCGTTCGCGTGGCACACCGCGGGGGTGCTCTACCTGGCGGTTGCGCTGCTGCTCGGCGCGCTCTTCCTGCGGCTCGCATGGCGGCTGCGGCGCGAGACGACGACGGCCCGCGCCGGCTCGCTCTTCCGCTACTCGCTCCTGTACCTCGCCCTGCTCTTCGTCGCCCTGGCGATCGACCCGCTGCTCTGATGAACGGCCACCACGAGGAGCGCGGCAACTTGATGCTCGGCCTCGCGCTCTTCGGCCTCTTCGTGCTCCTCTTCGGCCTGGCGATCGCAGCCGCGTTCATCTACCTCGCCGTCTTCTGAGCGCGCCCGAGGGGATCTTCCTCGCCCGCCCGGAAGCGCCGGCGGAGGGAATCCCGCTGGCGGTCAAGGACCTCTTCGACACCGGCGGGCTCGTCACGACCTACGGCTCGATCCTCTTCGCCGAGCACGTCCCATCGCAGACGGCCGCGGCGGTGCGGCGGCTCGAGGCGGCCGGTTACGCGAACGTCGGCAAGACGAACCTGCACGAGTTCGCCTACGGCACGACCTCCGAGAACGAGCATTTCGGGTCGGTTCCGAACCCGGCTTACCCCGGGCGCGTCGCCGGCGGTTCGAGCGGCGGCTCCGCGGCTGCACTCGCGGCAGGCCTCGCCGCTGCCGCCCTCGGCACCGACTCCGGCGGCTCGATCCGCATCCCGGCCGCCTGCTGCGGGGTCACAGGCTTCAAGCCGACATGGGGGCTGGTGCCGCTCGAGGGCTGCTTTCCGCTTGCCCCGAGCTACGACTGCGCCGGGCCGCTGGCACGCGACGTGGCGACCTGCGAGCGGATGCTCCAAGCGCTCGAGCCGAAGTTCGCGCCGCGGCGCGTGGAGCTGGACGAGGTCGAGGTCGGCATCGCCTGGCTCGGGGGCGCCGACCCCCTCGTGCGCGCGCGGGTCGAGGAGGCCGCTGCGCACTTTCCACGGCGACGCGAGCTCGAGCTGCCGCTTCCGCACGGCATCTACCCGACCTTCAGCCGCGAGGTCGCCGACGTGCACCGCGAGCTCTTCCTCGAGCACGCAGACGAGTACGGCGCAAGCGTCCGGCCGAAGATCGAAGGGTGCCTGGCGGTCACGGACGCGGAGTACGAGCGCGCGCTCCGAGGTCGCGCGCGCTACCGGGGGGGGTTCGCCGAAGCCGTCGCCGGAGTCGATCTCCTGCTCACGCCGACGCTCGAGTGCGTCGCGCCCCCCGCGCCCGCGGACGAGCTCGCGCTGCGCGGGCGGCTGACCCGGCTCACATTCCCGCTGAACGCCGTCGGCTGGCCGGCCGCGGCCCTCCCGTGCGGGCCCGCGGAAGATGGGCTCCCCGCGTCCGTGCAGCTCGCCGCCCCACCCGGCCAGGACGCACTGGTGCTCGGCGCCGCGGCCGCACTCGAAAGCGCCCTCAGCCGACCTGACGTCCCTAGCTCGAGGGAACCCCGCACCTAGCGAAATGCGACACCTCAACCGCATGTCGCACGGCCGATTTGTCCGTGCGTTTGCGCTCGTCCGAGGTCTCGCCTTCTCGGCCCGAACGCCGATCGCGCTGGCGGCAGCCTCGCTCGTGGAGCGCCGCCAGCGGCGGAGCTACGCCTACGCGAGGCCGGAGGCGAAGCCGTACGTCGGCGTGAAGACGGTCGTCCGTTACGTCACGACCGGGAAGGCGGCTCCCCCGCTCAACGACGACGGCGGCGGCCGCTACCCGGACTCCGTCGAGCAGGTGAGCAAGGCGGCCGACGCCGCTTTCGCCTATCACCAGCGCGGCTTCAAGAGCCTGCTGCCCGAAAAGGTTTCGTGCTCTCGACGACGCTCCGCAACGCGTCGGAGCGGCGGAACGTCGTCCTGGTCGTCTCGAGCAGCCACGCCAACGGCGTCCGCTACCAGCTCGGCTACGCGGCGGTTGGCCCGCCCGGCCGGCTTCCCGGCTGGATCGCGTTCTAGACCCACCTTCCGAGCAAGCCGCGGCGAGGGCCTCACGCACGTTCGAGCAGACGTTCATACGAGCGCCTGCGCTGAACTCGCGCGGCTGCGATTCCGACGCCGGCGACGAGGAGGAGCGGTCCCGCGACGGCGAAGGCGTAGAGCAGGATCTGGAGCTCGCGCAGAAGGACCGAGCCGGCGTCGCCAAAGGCGCGGCCGAGGCCGGACGGTGTGGGGACAGCCGCCTTCTGCGGCGTCGCGAGAGCCAGGGTGATGCGCGCGAAGTGGGCACTCTTCAGCAGTCGCGCATGCTTGGCTTCGAGGGTCTGGAGGCGATGCCGGATCGCGGCGGCCTCTGCGGCCCCGACAGCGTCGAGCTCGCGCTGGAGCTTCGCGATCTGTTGCGCCTCGCGGTCGACGCGCTTCGTCACGTCGAGGATGCCGGTGCGCTGCTGCAAGATCGTGCCGAGCCTCGTCAGCCCCGCGAGCTCGGTCTGGACGCTCGCGGCCGGCACGCGCAGAACGAACGTCGCACCCCCGCGCTTGCCGCCGCTCGTCGCGTACTGGGCCGACGCGACGTAGCCGCCGAGGCCGCGCGTGAGATCCATCGCGCTCTTCGCGGCGTCGGATAGCGCGTCTACATCCTTCACGCGCAGCCGCATGGTCACGTCGTAGCGCTGCAGGCGACCAGGCGTCGGTGCTACGTCGAGCGCCTTTTGAGAGGTCGGGTACAGCGCGGCTGCGGAGCCCCGACCAGGAGCGGCGGCGCCCAGACGTCCCGACGCGACGCTCCGCGGCGTCGTCACGGCTGGCGCAAAAGCCTCCGAGGCGCCGCTGCTATTCGTCGACTTGCCGCTATGGCTCGTAGCCATGGCCGCGACGAACGAGCCGAGAACCGCTGCGGCTGCAATCGCGAACACGAGCCGGCGGCTCGGCCGGCCGAACGGTCGCCGCCGGTGCGCGCGGACCGGCGGCTCCAGGGTGACGACATTCTCGCGCAGCTCCGCGGGCGCCACCGGCCGCGCCTCGCGCAGCTCCGCCGCGAGCTTCTCGAACCGATCGTCCACGAGCTCAAGCGGCGACACCGGCGCTCACCTCCTTCTCCAGCTTCTGCAGGGCGCGGCTGAGGCGGGTCGAGCACGCCGTCGCGCTGATCCCGAGGACTCGCGCGGCCGCCTCGGCGTCGAGGTCGAGCACGACCCGCAACGCGACGACCTCGCGTTCGGCGGCCGAGAGGCGGCCCACGGCCGCCTCGAGCGCGGGCGAGAGGCCGTGGCCGAACACCTGCTCGCCGCTCTCGCGCAGCTCGACGGCGTAGCGGCGCTCGCGGCGGCGACGCCGCTCCTCCGAACGGAAGTGGTCGAGCGCGGTCGAGCGGGCGAGCTGGCAGAGCCACGTACGAGCCCCGCCACGGCGGGGATCGAAGCGATGCCAGCGCTCACAGGCTCGCGCGAACGTCTCCGCAGCGAGCTCCTCAGCGCTTCCCCTGTCTCCGGTCAGGTACACGAGATAGGCATGCACGTCGTCGAGGTGACGTTCCGCCGCCTCTGCGAATTCGGTCGTCACGGCGTCTATACGCCGCCGAGTGCCCATTGCGTCACATCATGCGGCGCGAACCGCGTCCTCGTACGCGCGGTCGCGGGAGAAGCGCTCGAGCTCGTCGCTCAACAGGTCAGCCGGGTCCGGCGGATCGCCGGACGGGAAGGGCGCCGGCTCGCCGTCGACCTCGACGCCCTCGAGCCGCTTCGACTCCTCGTGCTCGAGCTCGACGTCGTGACCGAGGCGCGAGCGGAGCCAGCCCGCGAGCAGGTGCGCCTGCGCGGCCGTGCCTTTGACCTTGATCCGCTCGACGCTGCCGATCTCCGGCCACAACGATGCGAGCTGCGGCCGCCAGCGGCTCGTCCTCGCCCAGGCGATGTCGGAGACGGCGACCCGATCGAAGATCTCTGCGAAGCGGGCATACGGCGTCGGAAGATCCGGCCACTCGGTGCTGTCGACGATCAGCCGGTCGACCACGTCCAGGAGCTCCTCGAACGCCGGCGCCCCGAACGGCGGCAGGCCCCGCCAGCGCAGGAAGACCGGCAGGTCCGGCAGGAGCAGCGGCTGCGCGACGCTCGCCGCCGCCTCCGCACGACCGCCGCGGAGCCGCAGCCGGATCGTCTCGACGCAGACCTGCCGTCCCTCGCCCGTGGGAAAGCACTTGACGTCGACCTCCGCATCGAGCCCGTCCTCCGCCTCTGGCTCCGGGACGAGCACGATCGTGCGGGACGGGTGGCGCTCGGCGAGGCCGGAGAGCACGTCCTCCGCGGCCTCGACCCACTCCGACGGGACCCACGCAAGGTGGGTCATGACGCTCGTGCGCTGGAACGGCTCGCCGCCCTCGGGGCCGACGCGAGCGCGCGCGAGCTCGCGCTCGATCTGCGAAACCGAGCCTAGCGCCGTCGCCACGCTCGCCCGTCCCGGCGCAGCAGCTCGTCCGAGGCGGCCGGGCCCCACGCCCCCGCGGCGTAGCTCGGAAACGACGGCCGGTCGCGCTGCCAGAACGCGACGATCGCATCGACGAGCGACCACTGCTCCTCGACCTCGTCCGCGCGCGTGAAGAGCGTCGCGTCGCCGAGCAGGCAGTCGAGGAGGAGGCGCTCGTACGCCTCGGGGATGCCGGTGCGGAAAGCGCCGCCGTAGAGGAAGTCCATGTGCACCGTTCGCAGCGTCATGCCCTGACCGGGCACTTTCGCCGCGAACTCGAGCGAGACGCCCTCGTCGGGCTGGATGTGACAGACGAGCACGTTCGGGCGCAGCCCTCCGTCCTCGTCGCTGACGTCGAACGGCGGGTGCGGCGCGCGCTTGAACTCGATCGCGATGGTCGTCTCGCGGCGCGCCAGCCGCTTGCCGGCCCGGACATAGAACGGGGTGTCGGCCCAGCGCCAGTTGTCGACGTAGAGCTTTGCCGCCACGTACGTCTCCGTCAGCGAGTCGGCCGCGACGCCGGGCTCCTCCCGGTAGCCGGCCACGTCCTCGCCCTCGACGTAGCCGCGCCCGTACTGGCCGCGGACGACGTGCTTCGGACCCGGCGTGTGCAGCGAGCGCAGCACCTTTACCTTTTCATTGCGCACGGACTCCGCCGTGAAGTCGATCGGCGGCTCCATCGCCGTCAGCGCGACGAGCTGCAGCAGGTGGTTCTGGAGCACGTCGCGGATCGCGCCGACCTCCTCGTAGAACGCGCCACGGCCCTCGATCCCGATCGACTCGGCGACCGTGATCTGGACGTGGTCGACGAACTGGCGGTTCCAGATCGGTTCGAAGATGCCGTTCGCAAACCGGAGCGCCAGCAGGTTCTGGACCGTTTCCTTGCCGAGGTAGTGGTCGATGCGGAAGATCTCCTCCTCGCTGAAGTTCCGCTGGATCTCCTCGTTCAGCGCCCGCGCGGAGGCGAGGTCGCGGCCGAACGGCTTCTCGACGATCACGCGGGTCCAGCCCTTGGCCGAGCGGCGCTCGCCGATCTCGTGGATCAGCGTCGCGATCGCGTCGGGAGGAACGGCGAGGTAGTAGACGCGGTTCCCGGCCGTGCCACGCTGCTCGTCGAGCTCGTTCAGGACCTGGACGACCTGGTCTTCGCCACCGTCGTCGGCGAAATCCGTCGACACGTAGCGCATTCCCTCGGCCAGCCACTCCCAGCGCTCCTCGTCGAAGTCGTCGCGGCCGAACTCCTGTACCGCGTGCTTCATCCGCTCGCGGAAGTCGTCGTCGCTCGCCTCGCTCCGCGCGGCGCCGACGACGGCGAAGCGTTCGGGCAGCATCCGCCTGAGCGCGAGCGAGTAGAGCGCGGGGAAGAGCTTGCGGCGCGTCAGGTCGCCTGAGGCGCCGAAGATCACGAGCGCGCAGGGGTCGGGCGAGCGGCGGATCCGCAGGCCGTCGAGGAGCGGGTTCTGCTGCTGCGCCGGCTGCGCGGTCTCGGTCATCCCTCGCCTTTCTCGAGATGGCCGCCGAAGGCCCTGCGCATCGCCGAGAGCACGCGGTTGCCCCAGTCGGCTTCGCCGCGCGAGGAGAAGCGGTCGAACAACGACGCTGCGAGGACCGGTGCCGGGACACCCTCCTCGACCGCCGCCTGCACCGTCCAACGGCCCTCGCCGGAGTCGCTCACGCGGCCGGCGTAGTCGTCGAGGTTCGGCGACTCGTGCAGCGCCTGTGCCGTCAGGTCGAGCAGCCACGAGGCGACGACGGAACCGCGGCGCCAGAGCTCGGTCACGCCGGCGACGTCGAGCTCGTACTGGTAGTGGTCGGGGTCGCGCAGCGGCGCTGTCTCGGCATCCGACTCCTGGTCGTGCAGGCCGATGTTCGCGTGCTTGAGGACGTTCAGCCCTTCGGCGTAGGCCTGCATCAGCCCGTACTCGATCCCGTTGTGCACCATCTTGACGAAGTGGCCGGCGCCGGCCTGGCCGCAGTGGAGCCAGCCCTGCTCCTCCGGCGACGCGTCCCCCTCGCGCCCTCGCGTGCGCGAGGCGGCCTCGACGCCGGGCGCGAGCGCCTCGAAGACCGGCGTCAGGCGGCCGACCGCCTCGTCGTCGCCGCCGATCATCAGGCAGTAGCCGCGGTCGCGGCCCCAGACGCCGCCGCTGACACCGACGTCGACGTAGTGGATGCCGCGGTCACGCAGCTCCCGCATGCGGCGCAGGTCGTCGACGTAGTACGAGTTACCGCCGTCGACGATCGTGTCGCCCTCCTCGAGCTGCGGCGCGAGGTCGCCGATCACCGAGTCGACGATGCCGGCCGGCACCATCAGCCATACCGACCGCGGCGCCTCGAGCTGCTGCGCCAGCTCCTCGAGCGAGGAGGCGGTCGAGTCGACCTGCGGGTCGAACGTCTTGACGTCGTGCCCCGCAGCGCCTAGCCGCCTGGTCATGTTCCCGCCCATGCGGCCGAGCCCCACCATCCCTAGCTGCACTAGATGTCCTCCAATCGGATGCGGACTGTGCGACGGTCGCGCTCCTGGAGCGAAGCGAGGTCGCCGGCGGCCTGCGCCTGGATCAGACGGCCGAAGCCAAGCTTGCGGCCGGGGATCGGCAGCTCGTCCCCCGGCTCGTCGACGACCTGCACGAACAGGCCGCTGTTCGGCCCGCCCTTGTGCAGCTGCCCGGTCGAGTGGAGGTAGCGCGGCCCGAGGCCGTGCGTGACGACGCAGCCCGTCTCTCGAGCGCGCTCGACCAGCGGCGCCAGCTCGTCTTCGCGGGCGGGGTCGATGAACGCCTGCACCGCGACGTAGTCGCCCTCGCGCGCCTGCGCGAACAGCTCATCGAGCGAACCGTGGGGCGTGACGTCAGGCTCGGCGGCGGCACCGAGCACCTCGTTCGTCCTGTCCTTCGCCGCCTGCACGTCGGGCTGGTCGAATGGGTTGATCCCGAGGATCGCGCCCGCGACCGCGGTTGCAAACTCCCAGCGATAGAACTCCTGGCCGAGCTCGTACGGGCCACTCAGCCGCACCTCCGGGGCCTGGCGATCCGAGCCGGCGGCCGGCTCCTCGGGTGCCGGAATCAATCCCTTGCCCTCCTTGCCGGTCGACTCCGCCAGCAACTGCTCGACCCAGAGCCCGAACCCGCCGGGGTTCGGGTTGATCGTCACCTTGTCCCGACCTTCGGACCAGCCGTTGCCGAGCTTCAGGCCGAGCTCGAGGCCGGGGTTCCCGTCCTCCCCGTGACACGCCTCGGCGACCTCGTCGACGCGATCTAGCAGCCGCTCGAGGTCGAGGCCCATCAGCGCAGCAGGTACGAGACCGAAGACCGACAGGGCCGAGTAGCGCCCGCCGATCGTCGGCTCGCCCTCGAAGGTCGCGAGGAAGCCGCGGTCGGACGCGACGCCCGCGAGCTCGGAGCCCGGGTCGGTGATCGCGACGAAGAACTCGCCGCGCCCGCCGGTCTGCTCCCAGAACCAGTCGAGGTGGCAGCGTGTCTCGAGCGTCGTGCCCGACTTGGACGCGACGAGGAAGAGCGTCGCGTCGAGGTCGAGGCCCTCCGTCAACCGCCGGACAGCAGCCGGGTGCGTGGTGTCGAGGACGTGGAAGGCGTCGGCGCCGAAGGTGCGCCTCAGCACCTCGGGAGCGAGGCTCGAGCCGCCCATCCCGAGCAGCACGAAGCTGTCGATGACGCCCGGCCCGGCCACCTCCTCGACGAAGCGCTGGAGGTCGCCGAGGCGGCTGCGCATCCGCATCGGCTCGTCGAGCCAGCCGAGCCACTTCGCCTCGTCGGCGCCGGTCCAGAGCGTTGGGTCCCGCTCCCAGATCCGCGCGACGAGCTCCGGCGGGGCAACGCTGCTCACGCGGCCTCCCGCAGGAACGGCAGCACGAGCTCGTCGAACTCGCGCGGGCGCTCCATGCTCGGCACGTGCGCCGTGGCCGGGATCGTCACACGCCGCGCGCCCGGGATCTCGCGTTCCAGCCGCTCCGTGATCGCCAGCAGGTCCGAGCGATCCTCCTCGCCGACCACGGCGAGGGTCGGGACGCGGATCTCGCCGAGGCGGTCGGCGAGGTCGCCGACCAGCAGCTCCTCCTCGGCTTCCTCGCCGAGCGGGACCTGAAGCTCGAGCGCGCGGCGCTGCATCTCGCCGACACGCGAGCGCACGGCGGAGTCGACCTCATCGGGCCTGCGGCACGGCCCGTCGACCCACGTGCGCAGGTTTACCTCGACCGCCTCGTCGAGGTCGCCCGCTTCGATCGCGGCCTCCTCCTCGGCCCATGCAGCCTGCGTCTCCTGTGACCACTCGTGGCCGGGCAGCCCGGGAGCGACGAGCACGAGCGCGGAAACGAGCTCCGGCCGCGCGAGCGCGACCTCGAGCACGACTCGCCCGCCGAGCGAGACCCCGACGAGCGCAGCGCGATCGAAGCGGTACTCCTCGAGCGCCTCGATCAGGTCGCGTGCGTTGGAGAACCGGCCGGCCTCGAGCGGCGTCCGGCCGAAGCCGCGCAGGTCGAGCCGCAACAGGCGGAACGACTCCGACCACTCCGCCCACTGCGGATCCCACATGCGGCTGTCGCAGATGCCCTCGTGCACGAGCGCGACTCCCGGCCCTTCACCGGCCACCTCGACGTACACCCCCACCCCCGAAGCCCTATGCGGAGACGAGCTCGCCGCGCTTGGCGGCGACGCCGTCGAGCAGCTCGCGGAACGAGTCGGCGAATTTCTCGATGCCCTCGCGCTCGAGCACCGCGACCACGTCGTCGTACTCGACGCCGGCCTCCGAGACTCGGTCGAAGACGCGCTTCGCCTCGTCGACGTCGCGCTCGAGCGTCGGCGCCACCTCGCCGTGATCCTGAAAGGCGCGAATCGTCTCCTCGGGCATCGTGTCGACGGTCTGCGAGCCGATCAGCTCCTCGACGTACATCACGTCGCGGTACTCCGGGTTCTTGGTCGAGGTCGAAGCCCAGAGGCAGCGCTGGGTGCGTGCGCCCTTCGCCTTCAGCGCCTCCCAGCGCTCGCCGGAGAAGAGCTCTTGATAGCGCTGGTACGCCAGCTTCGCGTTCGCGATCGCCAGCTTGCCCTTCAGCTCCTCGGGCGCGCCGACGTCGTCGAGCCGCTTGTCGGCCTCTGTGTCCACTCGCGAGACGAAGAAGCTCGCGACGGATGCGACGGGGCCCGGGTCGCCGCCGCTCTCGACGAGCCGCTCGAGCCCGCGCAGGTACGCTTCGACGACCTCGGTGTAGCGCTGCAGGGAGAAGATCAGCGTCACGTTGATGCTGCGGCCACGCGCGATCATCTCCTCGATCGCCGGCAGCCCTGCTTCGGTGGCCGGGATCTTGACGAAGCAGTTCGGCTTGTCGACCAGCTCGTGCAGGCGCTGCGCCTCGTCGATCGTCGCGCGCGTGTCGAACGCGAGGTTCGGGTCGACCTCGATCGAGACGTAGCCGTCCTGGCCGGCGCCGCCGTCCCACACCCGGCGAAAGAGGTCACAGGCGTTCCGGACGTCCTGAACCGCGAGCCTGAGGAAGACCTCCTTCGCATCCTGCTCCTCCGCGAGCACGTCGCGGAACTGCTCGTCGTAAGCGTCGCCCTCTGCGATCGCCTTCTGGAAGATCGTCGGGTTCGACGTGACCCCGACCACGGCGTCCTCCTCGATCATGCGGGCGAGCTCGCCGCTGTCGAGCAGGTGTCGCGAGAGGTAGTCGATCCAGACGCTCTGGCCGAGCTCCGAGAGCTCGTGAAGCCGCGAATTAGCCATAGGTGGTCTCCCTTTCCATCTCCTCGATCTTCTCAAGCCTGCGCAGGTAGCGCTCGCCCCCGTCGAACCGGGCCTCGAGGAAGGCGCGCGCGAGGTCGGCCGCGAGCTCCGCGCCGACGACCTCGGACCCCAGGCAGAGCACGTTCATGTCGTCGTGCTCTACGCCCTGGTGGGCCGAATAGATGTCGTGGCAGATCGCGGCACGGATCCCCGAGAGCTTGTTCGCCGCGATCGAGGCGCCGACCCCGGAGCCGCAGACGAGGAGCGCACGCTCGGCCTCGCCGCCCCGAATCGCCTCGCCGACCTCCCGCGCCTTGTCGGGGTAGTCGATGCGCGGCGCGGGCTTGTCCGTGCCGAGATCGACGGCCTCGTGCCCGAGGGCGGCCAGCACCTCGAGCAGCCGCTCGCGAAGCTTGACGCCGCGGTGGTCGAAGGCGACCGCGACTCGCATAGGACCGTTACGTTACCGCCCATGAGCGAGGCTGAGCGCTGGCGGGAACTGGGGCAGCAGCTGCGCGTCGACTCGATCCGCGCGGCCGCCGTGACCAAGTCCGGCCACCCGACCTCGTCGATGTCCGCGGCCGACCTGATAGCGGTCCTGCTGGACAAGTACCTGCGCTACGACTTCGACCGGCCGGACGCGGCCGCCAACGACCACCTCGTCTTCTCGAAGGGGCATGCCTCGCCGCTGCTGTACTCGCTCTACAAGGCAGCCGGCGCGATCACGGACGAGGAGCTGCTCAGCTTCCGCCTCTTCGGGTCGCGCCTGCAGGGCCACCCGACGCCGGCGATCCCGTGGGTGGACGTCGCGACCGGCTCGCTCGGGCAGGGTCTGCCGTACGGTGTCGGCATCGCGCTCGCCGGCAAGAAGCTCGACCGGCTGCCGTACCGCGTCTGGGTTCTGCACGGAGACAGCGAGATGGCGGAGGGCTCGGTGTGGGAGGCGTTCGAGCACGCATCGTTCTACGGGCTCGACAACCTGACCGTGGTTCTCGACGTCAACCGCCTCGGCCAGCGCGGCGAGACGATGCACGGCTGGGACCTCGACTCCTACGCCGAACGCGCGCGCGCGTTCGGCTGGCATGCCGTCGAGATCGACGGCCATGACGTGGAGGCGATCGATCGTGCCTACAGCGAAGCGGTCTCGAAGGAGGGCGTGCCGACCGTGGTCGTCGCGCGGACGATCAAGGGCAAGGGCGTGAAGGAAGTCGAGGACAAGGGCGGGTGGCACGGCAAGGCGCTCGATCACCCGGAGGAGTCGGTCGCCGAGCTCGGCGGCGAGCGGAACATCGTCGTCGAGGTGGCGAAGCCCGACGCCGGGGAGCCGCACATCTTGGAGACGACCGGCTCGCTCGAGCTGCCGACGTGGGAGCTCGGCGAGGAGGTCGCGACGCGGCGCGCGTACGGGGACGCGCTCGCGGCGCTCGGCTCCGCGCGGGCCGACGTGGTGGCGCTGGACGGCGAGGTCTCGAACTCGACCTACGCCGAGATCTTCCGCGACGCACACCCCGACCGCTACTTCGAGATGTACATCGCCGAGCAGCAGATGGTTGCGGCCGCGGTCGGCCTGCAGGTGCGCGGGTGGGTGCCGTTCGCCTCGACCTTCGCGGCATTTCTCTCGCGCGCCTACGACTTCATCCGCATGGCCGCGATCAGCCAGGCGAACATTCGCCTGTGCGGCTCACATGCCGGTGTCTCGATCGGCGAGGACGGGCCGTCACAGATGGCGCTCGAGGACCTCGCGATGATGCGCGCGGTCCACGGCTCGACCGTGCTCTACCCCTGCGACGCGAACCAGACGGCGAAGCTCGTCGCCACGATGGCCGACCGGGACGGGATCGTCTACTTGCGCACGACGCGGGCAGCGACGCCGACCGTCTATGGGGCCGACGAGGACTTCCCGATCGGCGGCTCCCGCGTCCTGCGCGACGGCGACGACGTCGCCATCGTCGCGGCCGGAATCACGCTGCACGAGTCGCTCGAGGCGGCGGAGCAGCTCGCCG
>Ga0126311_10000378_pt1 | contig 21143 bp, 18 predicted proteins | sample Plot61_FD_92539 | JGI IMG/M metagenome (GOLD analysis project Ga0126311, IMG submission 92539) | Serpentine soil microbial communities from UC McLaughlin Reserve, CA, USA - Plot61 | ecosystem: Environmental > Terrestrial > Soil > Grasslands | place: USA: UC McLaughlin Reserve, Lake County... | reverse complement strand
CGCGGCGTAGATCACATCGGCATTACCGTGCCCGACATGGAGCAGGCGACCGCCTTCTTCGTCGATGTGCTCGGCTGCGAGCTGCTCTACGAGCGCGAACCTCCAGGTGACGACACCCCGCGCGATCGGCTCGGCGTGCCTGCGGGAAGTCGCATCCGCGCCGTTCGCTTCTTGCGCTGCGCCAACGGCGCGAACATCGAACTCTTCGAATTCTATTCACCCGACCAGCGTGAGGAGTTCCCGAGACCGAGCGATGTCGGGATACAGCACCTGGCAGTCTACGTCGACGATTTGGACGCCGCGGCCGAACACCTGCGTCGCAACGGAGTGGACCTCATGTCCGGCCCCAACCCGTTGCCAGGACCGGAGGCCGGGGAGGGTAACCGGTTCATCTACGCGCGGACGCCGTGGGGCTTGACCGTCGAACTCATCAGCTACCCGGCGCCGATGGCCTATGAGCAGCACAACGACACCCGTCGTTGGAGGCCCATGTCAACCGATCGATAGACGCGCACGTTGCTCGATTCACCCGAGCGCGGTTGGACAGGCGGTCGTGTGTTCTCTTACTCGCGCACTATCATGACGGGGCAGTGGGCGTGCCTGACGACCGAGTCGGAGACGCTGCCCATAAGCGCCCGCCGTACACCGCCGAGGCCCCGGCTTCCCATGACGATCAAACCTGCCCCGATCTCCTCGCTCAGATGGACTACCTCCCTATCGGGGCGTCCCCTGACCAGGTGGGAGTCTGCCACGGTCACCCCCTCCCCCTTGACCTGCTCCACCTCCCGATCGAGGAAGTCCTGGGCCTGGTGCATGGCCTCCTCCAGCTCGTGCTCCATTTCGGCAGCCGGCCGCGCCAGTACGGGGTTCGGAAAGGGCCTTTGTACGGCGGTGGGGAACACGTAGGCGACGTGCAGCTCCGAGTTGGTGCTCTTGGCCAGATCCGCTGCGGTGGTGAGGGCCAGGCTCGCTTCATTTGAGCCGTCGGTGGCCAGGAGTATCTTCGTCGGAAATATGCTCATCGGGTCAACCTCCTAACTCTTCGCTCTTTCCTAGTGCACCATGATGCCACTTGTAGAAGCTAGCCGCATCTCTGCCAAACCTATCCACCGATCCTCCTGCCACCACAGAAGGCGCTCAAGACTGTTCTAAAGCGGTTCGCAATAGGGCTGAACCTTTTGCGAACCGCGCTGTTAGCTCTCAGCCTTCAGCCGTCAGCTTCTCGTTTTTCCAAACACCTCGCAGGTTGCTGTGAACCCGCCCTCAGCTGCTTGCGTATCTTGCACTGATGTAACGCTCGTGTAAAGAATCTGGAAGATCACTACCAAACCGGTGATTGAAAAGCACCGCGCAGGTAGAATGCCACAGACGCAAGTACGAACTCTGGAGGGGGGACACGTGCTTCGGCATACCTTGATCTTCTCGGCGGTCCTCGTGGCTGCTGGAATCACTTCGTTTGCGACGCTCTCTGCCAATGCCGAGACGTCAGAGTCTTCCGGTGACTTCATCTCGCAGGGTTCGGTCGCAGATCCGAACTCGCCTGAGGTAAAGGCCGAGTGGGCTGATATAGCCGAGGAAGAGCGGCTACCTGATTATTCGCAGGTCGTCGACAACACCACCAGGGGTCGTATCAGCGCGGCCGGATGGAAGAAACAGAGCGGCGACCAGGCGACCGGCGAGGGCCAAGTAAGCTACGGTGAGGATTACGTCACCTCGGGATCTGGCGAGACGCCTGCGCGATTCGTGGTGAGTATTCCTACAAGCAACGATTACACCGTCTATGCCTGGTGGCCTGCTTTCTCGAGTAACAGTGAGAATGCCCGCTTCGTCATAGAGACGGCATCGGGCACACATTGGACCCGGGTCGACCAGACGGTGGACGGTGGCATTTGGATAAGGCTTGGCACCTACGCGATGGAGAAAGGAGAGCGCTTTATCCAGGTTTCGCCTGACTCTTCGGGTGTGACCAGGGCTGTTGCCGACGCTGTGGCGGTCGTCCGCGGCGACGTGACCGCGCCGCCTCCCGATCAGGGAGAAACGATCTCCAGCAGTGGTGAGGCAACCTTCTCGGCCACCTCGCTACGTAACCCCACGCGCCATGACGTTGTCAAGGTGGCAAAGCGGTACATCGGTACGCGGTACAGCTGGGGCGCCTGCACCCAGTATCGGATGAGCTGCACGTGCGAGACCAGGAAGACCTACGCGCATTTCGGACACACGCTGAGCATGGATGAGTGGAAGCAGTGGCGATACAAGCGCTCCACGAGGATCTGGCGCAGAAAGAACCTCAAGATCGGCGACGAAGTCTTCTTCAAGGAGAACGGAGATGGGGGCCGCATCACCCACCTCGGGATCTTCTCAGGCAACGGCAATATCGTCCACGCCTCTAGATACTACGGGAGGGTCGTTGAGAGCAAGATGAGGTACATAAGGGGTTACCACGGCGCCAAGCGGTACGTGTTGCACTAAGAAGACCCACTACTTCGCCTTCTCGGCCTTTGAAGTCGTATCGGGACGAAACCACAAGGATAAGTGGGCGGGCTGCATCGTCGCCCTCACCACGTCCACCAGATCCTCTCTCAATGCCTCCAGATCTGTTTCGTTGCGCAACCGGGCAGAGAAGGCTTCTAGGGTTTTCCTCGCGTCGTACTTCCTACGGTAGAAACGCCTGTCTATGAACGACTGGATGCGACGACGTAGCGGGGTGAACAGAGCGGCGATCACGAGTGTGGAGGCCACAACCGCGAGCGTGGACTTCTCGCCGGTAAGGACCACGAAGACCCTCTGCAACAAGACGATGACGCCGAAGTAGAGCGCGACCAGCAAAGCGGTCAGAGATCCGTATACCAGCGTGCGGTTTATGAGGATGTCTATCCCGTAGAGCCTGTAGCGCATTATCGCTATGCCCACGGCCGTCGGGACGCCCACGATTCCTATCAACGCAGGCACATATCCAGCCAAATGGAGCCATCGTATGTCCACCGCTTCTAGGACGGTGTAGGTGGGAAAAGAGGCGCCTCCCGCCAGTGCCCCAGCATAGGCTACCCATTTGATCTGCTGGCGCTCTACCCCTCTCGCGTGGCGCAGCCGCGCGACCAAGGAGGCCGCTGCGACGAATATCAGGGCGAACATGAGCCCTTGAAGCTGCTCATTGAGGTTCGGTAGGCTCGCTATCCCGAAAGGATTCCGGATGCTAAGGCCAACGCCTGGTCCCGGAGAGAACGCCGCCATGATCGTTCCCGCCGCCGCCAGCAGTACGCTGAGCCACGCGAATGGACGCCAGCGAGGAGAAGGCAGGCGACCATTGGGGAACAGCAGGGGCAAGAACACGATGACACCCAAACCCGGAACCCAAATCCAGGAGTAGATCCAGGCCACATCTTCAGCAGCCGGGAGCGACCCTGGCGCCGCCAGCAGCGCGTAGGTGGCATACTCGCTTGTCAAATGAGCCACCCCCCAACATAGGCCTATGGAGCACAACACCCAGCCTACGGGGTTTGCAGGTCTGTGGGAGGCCGCAACAGCCCCTACCGTCGAGTAACCCACCGCCAGGAGAGTGTCTTCCGCCCAGTAGAGATAGACGGGAACGTTGGGATGGGAGAGGTTCAGGATCAGAAGCCAAAGGCTCAGCACTGTCAACGCTATGGACAGTGCCCACATAATCCACGCAAGCCATGCGGCGGCCCTGGCACTCATCCCACCTGTTCCTCGCCCCTGCTGTTTGACTCTGCCCCTTCCGTCACAACACCACTCTACAGGACTACCGTCTCTAAAGCGTTACGACAACCGTTACGAGGATCGTTCCCTGAGCGGAGAAGCCCCGAGCGGACACGCCAGCATATCCACACCCGCGACACCTGCTCCCACATGCTGCCAGGCATGTGCAGCGGGGCAGCCGAACACTCTTGTTAAGCCGCAAAAGACCTTGACATAGGATGTATTCAAAGATTATCTTGAATACATGAATGACCACAGGCTGTTCAAGGATAAGTTGTTCGAGCAGTTCGCCCGTGTGGGGAAGGCGCTTGCGAACCCGCACCGCTTGGAGATTCTGGATCTCCTGGCGCAGAGTGAGAGGACGGTGGAGGATCTGGCGCGTGAAGCGGGCATGTCGGTGGCGAACACTTCGCACCACCTGCAGGAGTTGAGGGCGGCGAGGCTCGTGGAGGTGCGCCGGGAGGGTTTATACGGGTACTACCGGCTGGCCGACGAGCGTGTGTTCGCCGCGTGGCTGGCCATCCGCGATCTGGGCGAGGCGCGTCTGGCTGAGATAGACCGTCTCGTCGGCACGTATCTGACCGACAGGGACTCTCTGGAAGCGGTGTGCGCGGAGGAGCTGCTCGCGAAGATGCGCGAGGAGGGCATGGTGGTGTTGGACGTGCGTCCGGAGGAGGAGTACCGGTCCGGGCACATCCCGGGTGCGCGCTCCGTCCCCGTGGAGAGACTGGAGGCTTACCTGGAGGATTTACCGCAGGAGCGGGAGATCGTGGCGTACTGCCGGGGTCTTTACTGTGTGTTCTCGGACGAGGCGGTGGCCCTGCTGAGGTCCCGTGGCTACCGGGCGCGCAGGCTGCAGGAAGGGTTGCCCGATTGGCGGGCTGCCGGGTTGCCCGTAGAGAGCTAGAACGGGAGAGTAGAACATGGCGGAAGGCATCATCGACGCGAAGACGCTGAGGGACATGCTGGAGCATGGCGAGCGGGCCACGGTCCTGGACGTGCGCAAGGCCGAGGACCGCGCGGAGTGGGCGATCCCCGGCAGCATCCATTTCGACGCCTACGAGGCGCTCAAGGCCAAAGACGAGAAGGCGGTGGAAGGCGTGGACGCGCCTGACGGAGTGCCGGTGGTGACCGTCTGCAACGCGGGCAAGACCAGTGCCATAGCCGCCGAGCAGCTTCGGAGGCGGGGCTATGAGGCTGTGTCCCTCGAAGGTGGGATGAAGGCCTGGAGTATGGCCTGGAACTCCGCCGAAGTAGACGTGACGGGCACGGACGCGGGGGTTTTGCAGGTCAGGCGTACCGGCAAGGGGTGACTCTCCTACGTCGTCGGGTCCGGCGACGAGGCGATCGTGATCGACGCTTCCGTTGAGCCAGCCGTCTACGTCGGGCTCGCCGAGGAGCGCGGGTGGAGGATAAGCCACGTCCTCGACACCCACATCCACGCCGACCACCTCTCGCGCTCTCGGAGACTGGCGGAGATGGCCGGGGCCAAGCTGTACGTGCCAGAGGGCGCGCCCGTCTCCTACCCGCACGCGGCTCTGGCCGACGGCGACGCGGTGGAGGTCGGCTCTTCGAGGTTGAGGGCGATCCGTACGCCGGGGCACACCACGGAGAGCACGAGCTACCTGCTTGACGGCGTGGCGCTGTTCACAGGCGACACGCTCTTCCTCTCGGCCGTCGGCCGTCCCGACCTGGAGGCGACGCCGGAGGAAGCAAGAGAGAAGGCGCATGTCCTCTTCGGCTCCGTGGGCCACCTGCTCGACCTTCCGTCCCGGACAGTTGTCTTGCCCGGGCACACGAGCGAGCCGGTGCCCTTCGACGGGGTGCCGATCTCCGCGCCGATCTCCGAGGTGCAAGACAAGGTCGGGCCGCTACTGGAGGATGAGAACCGCTTCGTGCAGAAGGTCGCCGGAGGCGCCTCCCCCACGCCGGAGAACTACGAGCGCATCGTCGAGCTCAACCGCGCCGGGGAGCAACCGGAAGGTGACCCCACCGAGCTCGAAGCCGGCGCCAACCGCTGCGCCGCCGGCTAGCCGAGGCCGGCGCGCTTTCGTGGCATCGGGGAACCGTTCGGGTGACCGAACCTCGCCGGACGTCCGACTCGGGCTGAGGGAGAACCTGGGTCAGTTCTCGCTGCTGGTTCTCGTCAACGCATTTGTAGGGGGGATGGTAGGCCTGGAGCGGACGGTGGTGCCGCTCATAGGCTCCGAGCAGTTCGGGCTGGTCTTGAGGACGGCCATCTTTTCGTTCATCGTCACCTTCGGGCTCGTCAAGGCTTTCTCCAACCTCTTCGCCGGAGGCCTCGCCGACCGCTTCGGCAGGAAGAAGGTGCTGGTGGCGGGTTGGGTAGTAGGGGTGCCGGTGCCGTTCATGATCATGTACGCCCCTTCGTGGGAGTGGATCGTCGCCGCCAACGCCCTGCTCGGTATCAACCAGGGCCTCGCGTGGTCCATGACCGTCATCATGAAGATAGACCTCGTGGGACCGCGCGGGCGCGGCCTGGCGGTGGGCCTCAATGAATTCGCCGGCTACCTCGCCGTGGGCCTCACCGCTCTCGCAACCGGCTACCTTGCGGCGGGCTACGGCCTGAGACCCGAGCCCTTCTACCTCGGGGCTGGCTACGCCGTGCTAGGACTCCTGGTCTCCGTCTTCCTCGTTAGGGACACGCGGGAGTACGTCAGGCTGGAGATGGAGGAGCACCCACCAGAGCCAAACCCACTTAGCTTCCGGGAGGTGTTCGCGAAGACCACCTACGGAGACCGCAACCTGTTTGCCGCCTCTCAGGCGGGGCTCGTCAACAACCTCAACGACGGCATGAGCTGGGGCGTATTTCCCCTGTTTTTCGCGAGCTACGGCCTCGGCGTGGGACGCATAGGCGTCCTCAAAGCTGTCTACCCGGCGGTCTGGGGGACCTTGCAGGTCGTGAGCGGACCCTTGAGCGACCGGTGGGGCCGGAAGGGTTTGATCGTGGCTGGCATGTGGGTCCAGGCCGCCGGGATCCTCCTCACCGTGGCGACCAGGAGCTTCGGGTGGTGGCTGCTCGGGAGCGTCCTGCTGGGTCTTGGTACGGCGATGGTATACTCGTCCGTCATCGCAGCCGTCTCGGACGCTTCCCACCCCTCGTGGCGGGCGCGCTCGTTGAGCGTCTACCGTTTCTGGCGGGACTTGGGCTACGCGGAGGGCGCGCTCTCGGCCGGGATCATCGCCGATACGTTGGGGATCTCCTGGGCGATAGGGTCCGTGGGAGCATTGACGTTTATCTCTGGAGCAATTGTGGCAGTCGCCATGCGGGAGCCGAAGAAGGTTAGTCCAGCTTCCGCTCGGCCAGGCGAATCCCGTGGCGTCCCGCCGTCCGCCAGGGGGCGCTTTTGGCGCCTCCTCTAGACGGTCAGGTAAGTAGCTTCGTCGTGAGCCGACCCATCCCCGCCGCTCTCGGGCTGCTCCCGTCTGGGTTCATGATTCATTACGTGGAATTCGGTGGTAACCCTCAGGTAAGGAAGTCCGCTTCATGTTCGGCTGAGCGTTCCTTCTCAGGACGCACCACTAAGACGGGGCAGGTCCCATAGAACGTCTGCCCACGGATGGATTACGGAGGGCGATGGGCGACCCTCGGTACTTTGGATGGTCACCTTCTCCATTTTGATCAATCATGTTCAGCAAAATGGTCGATGCGATTTCCCACCACCTTTTCCTACAGAGCGAAGGTATACCGCTCGTTATCTTTGATCTCCCGAACCTTATCACCTACCCCAACCTTGATAGGCGAACTGGTGACATCGTTTTGCGCAGCGACTATTAGCTCTTCACGGTGCACCGTAATCTGCAGCGACGTCCCGCGGAACCGCATGGGGAAAGATAGCCCATCCAGATTCCCTACCACCTTAGGGGCAAAGTAGAGGATGTCATCGCGGATTTCGCTTCCGGCGTAGCGCCGTTGGATCAGGTCCAGCGTCCCGGCCATCACCCCCATGTGGATGCCCTCCTGGGTAGTTCCGCCTTGTATGTCTCCGAGGTCGCTCTCCAGCGCGATCATAAACATCTCCCACGCCCTTTCAGGATCCAGGTCGCTAAGGATAGCAGCGTGCGTGATTAGGCTTAGAGTCGAGCCGTGTGTGGTTCGGCAGTCATAGTAAGAGATGTTCTTGCTGGCCGTGTCGAATGTGTACTCGTACCCTAGCCTCTCGAATATCCGCTGGAGGTCCTCCTCGGAGAACAAAAAGAACAGCATCAGCACATCGGCCTGCTTGGAAATCTTGTAGCGGTTGGGATCATCGCCCTCGGACCTGAGTATGCGATCGAGACGCTGAATGTTGTCATACTTGGCGCAGTAGGTATCCCAGTCCAATTCCTCCAGCTCTTCGTATCCCTCGAATTGGCTGATTATGCCGTCGGCGTGGAACGGCACGAACAACCTTTCGCTCATGTCTTTCCAGGTCTGCACCTCGTCGTCTGTAAGCCCAAGGCTCTCGCACAAAGTTTGGCGACGCCGCTCAGGAAGTAGGTCGAGCAACTCTTGGGCAACCTCAGAGATCCAGGCGACCATTACGTTGGTGTAGGCATTGTTCCTCAAGCCCTCCTCTTCAGAGCCTGGGTACTTCTCATGGAACTCGTCCGGACCCATCACGCCGTGGATCTCGTAGCGGGCCCGCTCGGGATTGAAGCGGGCGATGCTCGCCCAGAAGCGGGTGATCTCCAGCATCATCTCAGCGCCATGATCCAGCAGGTACTCGAAGTCACCTGTTGCCTGGTAGTAGTGCCAGACGTTGTAGAAGATAGCTGCGCCCACATGTCGCTGGTTGTGGCTTAAGTCCGGCTCCCACTTACCCGACCTAGGGTTGAGATGTACTACCTGGGTCTCCTCTGCGCCGTCAGAACCGCTCTGCCACGGGTACATGGCTCCCTTGTAGCCGGCTTCTTCGGCCGCCGCCCGTGCTTCATCGAGGCGCCGGTAGCGATACATGAGCAGTTCGCGCGTGATCTCGGGGAATCGGAAGTTGAGGAACGGGTAGATGTAGAGCTCATCCCAGAAGACGTGCCCGCGGTAGGCCTCACCGTTGAGACCACGCGCCGGCACCCCGGCGTCGAGGTCAGCAGTGTGGGGCGAGCAGACCTGCAGGATGTGGGAGATATGCAGCCTAACCAGAAGCTGAACTCGCTCATCCTTGGGGATGCGCATGTCGCACACCGACCACAACTCGTCCCAGGCCCTTATGTGGCGATCGAGGGCCTTAGCGAACCTGGGGTAGCGTCCGACGGCCTTGCCGGCGTTGCCCAGAGGCTCGTTTATCGCGTAGTCGCGTGAAGTGTAGAAGGCGACCATCTTCTCGGCACGCACGGGAACCTTCTCTTCAACCTCGAAGGAGAGCACTTGATGTATGTAGTCCTGCATCTGGTAGAGAGTGCGCTCGACGTCGAGTTGGCCGTGCTCTCCGTAGACTCGCGTGCGCGCCGCCTCGGCAACGTAGATGCCCGACTGGCGGGTTTCCACCTTGAGGGCGATGATCTCGGGGCCAAACGTCCTCGGAAAGACCGGGTTCAGGTGACGGCCTTCGAGCTGCCGGTAACGGGCGACACCCCTGTTTGTGACCCGGCCGTCCAGCGCCGTTATCACCTCCACTCTCCCGGACCAGTTCTCCGGGGTGGCCACCACCTCTATAGCTGCCTGGTGCATGTTAGCCATGCTGACGAAGCGGCGGGTTTGTAGCGTAGTTTCGCGGCCTGCCCGGTCACGAATCCTCAGATTGCGCCTGGGTACGGCGTTATGGGTGTCCAGCTCGTGGCGGTAGGAGAGGAGCTCAACGTTGTTCAAGCCGACGGCCTCCTCGCCCTCTATCCGTAGCTCAAGCAGGAGCCAGTTAGGAAGATTCACTAGATCCTCGTTGAGGACCGGCACGCCGGCCATGATCGTTGTCTCACGGTTGTAGCCGCCGTGGGTGTAGGTGCCGGGGTAGCTCACCCCGCCGGCATTTGCCCACGCGAGGGTCCCCCGGGTGCAGAAATAACCGTTGCCGGTGGAGGTCAGCGCCTCCCTAAGGCCCTCCTCATCGGGGTCGAAGTGATCGTAGGCAAGCGTCCACTCCCCTGCGATGATCTCGCTTTTCTCTCTCACGTCGTCTCCCCTTCCGCCATCGGTCCCCGAGTGTGCATCCATTCTCTATACCAGGTTGATCTCCGCGAGGTCACAGACGACGATATCTGCTCTATTCGCCCGGAGAATATCCGGATCCTCGCCCCGCGCCACCCCCACTACGAGACCGAAGCCCCCAGCCCATCCTGCAATGACTCCCGAGATGGCATCCTCTACAACGACGGCCCGCTCCGGAGGTACTCCGAGCATCCTGGCAGCCTCCTCGAAGGTATCAGGAGCAGGCTTGCCGGCAAGCCTTTTCTCCGCGGCGACGTTGCCATCCACTCTGGCATCGAAGAGGCCCAGGATACCCGTCGCCGCTAATACCACCTCAGCGTTCTTGCTGGAGGTCACCACGGCCACGCGCACGCCCCTTAACCTGAGCCTCCGGATCAGGGCAACCGAAGATTCGAACACCTCGGCGCCGCAGGCTCTCAGAACCTCGTTGAAGGCCCTGTTCTTACGATTCCCAAGGCCGCAAACCGTCTCCCTGCTCGGGTCGTCCTCCGGGGTACCCCACCGGAGGACGATGCCGCGCGAGCGTAGGAAGGCATCAACGCCGTCATAGCGCGGCTTACCGTCTACGTATTCGTGATAGTCCGGATCTACTTCAAACGGCACGAAGGGGCCGCCTTCACGCTCCGAGATTGCTTTAAGATATTCGTCGAACGTCGCTTTCCACGCGGCGGCGTGGACGCTAGCCGTGTCGGTGACGACCCCGTCCATATCGAACAGCCAGGCATCGTAATGGCCAACAGAGACGGGATGCCTCTCCCATGATGTGCTTACCAGAGCCTCCTCCCCATCGTAGTCCTGAACTCGGGGTGATTATCTCCATCACTCGCGGATAGTCTTGCATAAGCTTAACCTCAAAACTCCAGGGGGTGAAGCAGCAATCTAAGCGACGCCTTACAGTGTTCTTAGCTGGCAACAGCGGCGCGATGCTGCGGGCGTCAAGATAGACTGGCGATTCAGCACGGGCGACGCCCGCCTCAAGCTCAAGTGACTTTACCCTTCACTTCAGGAGTAACGGTGAAATTAGCTTCCCCACGTTCTTTGAATAGAGGGCTGCTAGTCTGGTTGCTGGGCCTTTGAGGCCGTCTCGGGACGTAGCCACAAAGAGACGTGGGCAGGCTGCATCGTCTTCCTTACCACTCCCACCAGGTCGTCACTCAATGCCTCTAGGTCCGTTTCGTTTCGCAACTGAGCCGAGAAGGCTTCCAGGGTCTTTACCGCATCGTACTTCCTGCGGTAGAAGCTGCGGTCTATGAACGACTGGAGACGGCGCCTCAAGGGGTTGAACAAGGCAGCCATAGCCAGGGTGGCGGCTATTGTTGCGAGTGTTGACTCCTGGCCGAAGACGGCGCGGAAGGGTAACTGGAACACTAGGTTGCCGATCCCTTGGAGCGCCATTATGGTGGCGAAGTAGCCCGCTGTCAGCAGTGCCGTAAGCGCTCCGTAGACGAGGGTGCGGTTGATGATCCGGTCTATGTCGTAGAGGCGGTACTTGAGGATGGCTATCCCGATAGCTACCGGTATCGCTAGAAGGCCGGCCCAACTTGGTATTGCGAGCCCTACTGCCCATGGCAATCCCATCGCTTCTAGCACTATTGAAACGGGGAGGGCTGCTACGAATGGGGCACCTAGAAGGAGCACAGCAGCGTAAGCGAACCACTTGATCTGCTGGCGTTCATCCCCCCTAGCGCTCCCCAGCCGCACGAACACCCCGATCACCGAGGCTACGCACATCACCAAGAGAACCGCTCCGCCGAGCCTCCCTAGCATCTCGATAAAGTCCCCCATGACGCCCCTCACCGCGAATGGGCTGCGGATGTGCGGGTAGAAAGCTAGGAGCCAATAGGCAGGGCGGCCCGGCTTCGTCGCCAACCATAGGGTCCACAGTAAGCCCCCGCCCGCTGCTAACCACGGAACAACACGCCAGCTTCGATCCGGCAGACGACCATTTGGGAACAGCAAGACCATCAGCGCAGCCCCCACGAACACCATCGGTAAGTGAAACCATCCCGATGCCCATAATGCTATCTGCTCGCCGCGCAGCGAGTCGAACTCAACCGACAGCGCGTATCCAGCGTAAACCAGTGCGAAGCCCTCTATCACGAACAGAAAGCCGATTGCGTATAGGAGCCAGCCGATAAGGTTCTCGGGGCGGCGCGAGGTGACAAAAGCCCCAACCGTCGGGTAGACCAACAACGACACTGAAAAGAACACGCCCCAGTTCGAGCTGCTCTTCGCAGGACTAGGCGGGGTAAGCAAAGCAAGCAGCACCGCGATGGCGGCGAGCACTACGCAAAGCGTCCACAGCGACCAAGCGAACCACGCAGCCGAGCGGCGGCTCATCTCACTGCTTCCTCTACTCTGTTCATTTGCCCCTTCCGTCACGACCTCACTCTAGAACAAGACCGTCTCCTAAACGTTACGGCGAGCGCTACGAAATCCTAAATCTCCTCCGTTTTACGCTAACTACCTCCCATCACAGCAGACGCCGATGAATCGGCGATGAATCTCGACCGCTCCACCTGCGAATGATACAAGCGATGTATGCTTGTGTTCTTGAAACCGGGTGCGGATTTTTCGAGGGAGTGTGCGCACCCAGCAATGCAACCGCCCATTCCTACGACCCACCCCGACTATTACAATTGGACCGGAGCCCCGCGATGGGACTCCGGCCCGAAGAGAATCACGCGCCGCTCTACCGTGAACGGCGCTTTGGCTCGGGATAGACGTAAACCACTTCCCAGCTATGGGCAGTGAGGCGGCCGACGCCATCGGCGAAGCGCTCGGGTAGCTGCCGGTAGTATCAGCAGCATGGTATCAGAACGGGACGTACCAACCTCCGGCCCGTTTTCCCACCTCGCGTTCTAGCTGCAAAACGGCTTTTTTCAAAGTGGGCGATGCTGGGTTCGAACCAGCGACCTCCTCCTTGTAAGGGACATGTCATACTTTTCAGTAGCGTTCGGGAGATTGTAAATTACCTGCAAATGAGCGTATTCTCAGGTGGATACTCTTCTGAGGTTTTCAGCATATTCGCTCAGGTTGCTGCACGGTTGCTGCACAAAATCTCGTCTAGCGGTCGATTCTCATCAGGCCCCGACAAGCTAGAGGACGGCTGCTTTAACTGCTTCGGCGCCACGCATGAAACATGTGCGGAAGTGGCGGTAGTCCTTGAATGGATCATTCGGATGCTCCCTATTCCACCGTTTACAGAGAACCCGCCAAGACGGTCTCTTGTACTCATGCCACCTTTCCTCCTCCCAAACAAAACATGCTACCTCCAAGGTCTTGGGCTTCGGTTGTCTGTTTCTGCCCTCGAGGACTTGCTTCTGCACCCGCTTGTAGGCTCGCGTAACCTCTTCCGCAGACACCCATGGGGTGATGCTGAGCTCTACTCGCCGTTGTGACCCTAAGAATCTATTCTCCTCAAGCTTCAATCTCGCGTCTATTGGCTGCGCTAGTGGAACTAGTGGAACTAGTGTAGCTAGTGGAGCTACGCCGGTGAGTACAAACTTTGCAGCGGCATCCTTACTCCACAAGCGAAATGCCTTTGTCTGGCCAACATGGCTAGGCCAGCGGAACGCATCTGCCAACTCTTCCGCAAGGACATTGAGGTTATCCACCACCGAACCGGGCCACACAGCCATCGGACGGTTAGGAGTCTCGTAGTTGCTCGACAGCATAGGAGGTGGAGAAGTGGGTTTCGTATCTTCAGGGTCTTCAGGAAGTTCCATGTTGTAGGGAGGAGCCACCGACCCTCTTTTCTTCATCAGTACGCACCGCGAGGATATCTGATCTCCACCTTCATCCAATATAGGGGTGTCAGGGTGAGCATAACGCACCCTCTTGGTGATCCCGGGCGGATCTACCCAGAGGGTTACTCGGTGGTCGATCTCTTCCCTATGCAAGCCCCAATCGTACCCCCCTACGATCTCTGAGGTGTGCCCAACGACAGGGATTCTCCAATCCGAAAACCACTCAAGGGGAAAAAATCTCGCTGCATAGGATCCAAGGAGCTTGTGGGCCTGTTCGAGTGCAAGGGTTTTGCCTCCCAACACTTCATCCCGAAATCGTACGACTTCAGGGTGCTTATTGAGTAGCCACACAAAATAACTCGAGGTCGCTTGTGACATAGGTCTGCTCTTCGCACCGATTAATGAAAAGAAATCAAAGATCGCTTCAAGCGCTGGGTAGTCTTCCTCGGCCTCACGCGGGGGTCCTTCAGAGTCTACCTGATGCCCACTTTGAGGTTCCTCCTCACCTTGAGGTTCCTCCTCACCTTGAATTTCGGATAGAAGCGCGTCCCCTAGCCGCAGCCGGTTCTCTGCTGCTTCCTCTAGAACGCTCCATGCCTCCTCAGGATCTTCTTCCAAGTCCCCCGCCAGGTAATCCCTCACTAATCCCGCGTCCAACAAATCTTGCCAAACAGCATCATACAGCGTTCGACGTAAGGCCCTCTCTAACTTAGCCCTGACTTTGAGTTCCGCTTCCTCGTTCATGTGCGCTTTCTAGAGTAGCTTATCTGTGCACCCTACCATTCGTACGTGAGAACGGTCAAGAACATCACGTATTGAAGGGAGAAGCATTGATCAAAGAACCCGTGGAGCCCGAGTGGGTGGACTACCCGACCGCAGAGAGGTTTAGCTCGCTCTCGCACACGACGCTCTGGCGCTATGTGTCCAGCGGAGAGCTCAAAGCCGCGAGGGTGGGAAGGAGCGTGCGCATCCACCTGCCGAGTCTCAAGCGATTCATGGAGGGGCGAACCACCGAAGAAGGAGGTGCGGCGACCAGATGAAGGTAGCCGATCTAATGGAGTCTTCAAGAATAGGAGAAGAGCCCGACCGTCCACGCGGACCGCCCGGCGAAGCGGGAGCGAGAACCCCTGAAGGGTTCATCGAGACAAACTGGCAGTGAGTAAGAAGAACAGACCACCCACAGAGCTCAGAACAATAGGAGGTGCTCAAATGGAAGAGCTTATAGAGAAGATCGCGGGCATACAGGTCTTCGGCGGGGAAATCGTCGTGTACTTCGACTTGCGCGACGCGGAGGAGCCATGGAAAGTGGAGGACGTGCTGGACAACTTCGAGGATGCCACGGTGCATATGACGAAGAACGCCGCCGTGGGCTAGGTAATACTTTCCATCCGCGGAAAATCCTGGTGAGCGTCTTGGAGCTTCTCCCTACATCCGGCACCGCATCCGGCGTGCTGCGGAGGCTTCTGCCGGACGGGGCAATCAGCTTCTAAACGGCAGTTTTCATGCCCCTACGGGGCCGCAGCGAGTTCGACACAAGGTCTCTGGTTCACATCATGCCGGATCGCTGTACCCGTCGGGTACAGCGATCTGTGTGCTGATCAAGTGCTCTTGCGCGCCCTGGCACTGACCCGCGTCGCAGCTGATGCGACGCCCTACGCGAGGCCGGCCAGGTGCGAGGCCTCGCCGTGACGGCGTAGCGCCGAATCGTTGTAAGGAAGCTCCAGCCCGATCCGCACCCCCAAGCCCGGCCATGCCGGCGCAGTAGCAGGACCAGATCACCTCGAAGACGGCTCAAGAAGTGCCAGGAACTGCTCCAGGCTCCAAGGTGCGCGGAAGCGTCCTGCACGCCGGGTGGCGTTAGGCACCTAGTAAGTAGAAGAGGGTTCATTACAGACCCGAAACCGAAGCGAAAGGATAGCGATGTCAGACAAAAGAGGTGGCTCCGAGCGGAGTAGGGAGATCTCGGCGATCAAGAAGCTGGGCCGCAATCGCCCTGGCCGCGGGGTTGGGCTGCCCGGGCTTTGGGCCTGCAGGACCGCGGCGGGATTGACCCAGCGGGAACTGGCGATGCTGGTTGGGAGCAGCCAAGGCACCATCACGTCCCTCGAGCTCATGAGCCGGGGTGCCTATCCGAAGACCCTCCGTCGTTTGTGCGCAGCGTTGAAGGTGGAGCCCGTCGACCTGTTGTGCGCAGAGGCCGCCGAAGACCTCCAATAAAGCGAAGGCCCCGCCGTGGAGGCGAGGCCCAGAGGATTAAACCCCGAAGGCAGCAAAGGCGAAGCCGTTGGGAGAAAGGAAAGACCCGATGCGAAGTACCGTACCGCGAGCCGCGAGGCTTTCCCCTTCTATATATCTAGCTGCCATCCGCCGCACCATGAACACGAGAAAGGGCTGCTGCAAGACACCGTTGCCTACGAGCAAGGCCAGGGAGGAGCACCGTGGGTAGCGCCGGATGGAGGGCGGCGAGTACAGACTCTCCCTGCCACGTCTGCGGCAAACCCGACTGGTGCTCGATGAGTGCTGATTGCAAAAAGGCGATCTGCCGGCGCAAGGATGATGGCAGTGGTGTCCTTAGGACGGATAAGTCTGGGCAGGACTACTGGCTGTACGAGCTCAACGGGCACGAGAGACCAGGACTACCGGGAGACGGACCACTTGAGGACCGTGAGGAGCCAGAGCGGGCCAACCCGCAGACGCTCGACCGAGTGTACGGGGCGTTGCTGGACCAACTCGCCTTGAGCCCCGCTCATCGGCAAGATCTGCACCGTCGGGGGCTCACAGAGGCGTCTATCAAGCGCGGCGGCTACCGCACCCTGACGCCCAAGGGCAGGGAAGAACTCGCCCGCAACCTCGTCGAACACTTCGGGGTTGAGGTCTGCTCGCAGGTGCACGTCCCGATGCACGACGACCTGGATCTGAGCGTCGTGAGGTTGACCGAGGGAGAGCTCAAGGCGGACGTGGCCACAGCCCTCACCGGGACTCTCACGGTCTCAATGCCCGGGGTCTCGTCGTGGAGGCGGGCGCTAGAGATGTTGAGTTCCCTCGGCTCCGGCGTTGTTCACCTCGCCTTCGACGCCGACGCGAAGCACAACGAGCACGTCGCCCTGGCACTGCGTGAAGCCTACCGGACCCTAAAGGAGCGAGGATTCGAGGTGTTGCTGGAGACGTGGCCCCGCGAGCTGGGCAAGGGCATAGATGACCTCCTCGCCGCGGGTCACGAACCGACGCTGCTGGCCGGAGAGGATGCCCACGCGACGATTACCGAGATCGTGGTCGAGGCAACCGGGCTCTCGCGGATCTTGAAGAACGCGCTGAGCGCCACGGAGCTTATGGCTATCGAGTTCCCGGAGCCGCGCTGGATCGTGCCTGGGATCGTACCCGAGGGCACCACGATCCTTGCGGGCAAACCGAAGATGGGTAAGAGCTGGCTCGCTCTGGGCACGTCTGTTGCGGTTGCGGAGGGTGGCGTGGCCCTCGGCACAAAAAGGGTCGAACGGGGTGCGGTCCTCTACCTGGCTCTTGAGGACAACCCCAGAAGGCTCCAGTCCCGGCTGAAGAAGCTGCTGTCAGGCGGCACTGCTCCTGAAGGCCTCGAACTCGCCACCCTCTGGCCCAGGCTCGGAGATGGAGGCCTTGAGGCCCTGGAAGCCTGGCTCAACGCCCACCCTGATGCCCGCTTAGTGGTGATCGACACCCTCGCGAAGTTCCGTGCCGGGCAGGCCGGAAAGAACATCTACAAGGAGGACTATGAAGCAGTTGAGCCCCTCGTCGAGCTTGCGGCCGACCACAACGTGGCCATCCTGATCGTCCACCACCTGCGCAAGCTCGGTGCCGACGATCCCCTAGACCAGGTATCGGGCTCCATCGGCCTTACCGGCGGAGCAGATGGGGCATTGGTCTTGAACCGCGAGAGGGGTAGGGCCGACGCCTACCTCTACGTCACGGGGAGGGACATAGAGGAGGAGAAGGAGCTTGCCCTCTCGTGGGACTCCACCACCGCAACCTGGAAGATCGCAGGGGATGCGGAGGAGTATCGCAACTCCCGTGAGAGGCAGGAGGTCGAGGAGTGCCTTGGCACGCTGGGTGAACCGGCGGGTCCGAAGGAGGTGAGCGAGGCCCTCGGCAAACCCTACAACAATGTCAAGCAGCTGATGTGGAAGATGGGCAACGAGGGCGACCTCAGGAGCGTCGGCGGGGGCAAGTACGTGCCGGTAACCGATAACCTCGATAACCTCGATAACCACGACGAGCTCTCCCTGCTCTCAGAAGATGATCCGGCACCATCGATCCGCGATAATGTCCGTTCCAACGAAGACAGCGTGACTCCAGAGGCGGTTATTCCGGTTACCGAGGTTACCGTAACCGAAGGAGTGCCCGATGACCGGGAGCCGCCGTCCCTGATAACCACCGAGCACGAGTTGAGATCGGTTACCGACGAGATCCGCTCGGCCGAGGTGATAGGTATCGACCTCGAGACCACGGGGCTCAACCCCCGCACGGATAGGGTAAGGCTCATCTCCCTCTCGATCGCTGAGGGTAGCTGGCTCATCGACTGCTTTAAGGTGGACCCTCATCCCCTCTTCTCGGTCCTCTCTCGCAAGAAGCTCCTCATGCACAACGGCCAGTTCGACCTAGGGTTTATGTCCGCGATGGGCTTCGAGATCGAGGAAGGCACAGAAATCCTCGACACGTTGCTGCTATCCCGAATACTTGAAGATAAGGAGAGCACGTGAACCCTAACAAGAAGCAGAAGGTTTCTCACAAGCTGGGGGATGTGATTTGGCGTGAGCTGGGGGTCCAACTCAACAAGGAGCACCAGGGAAGCGACTGGGGTGGGGAGCTCAGCCCGGGCATGTTGCTCTATGCCGCCGAGGACTCGCGGGTCCTGCTCCACCTCGTCGAGGCCCTCGGGCCAAAGATCCGGGAAGCCGATCTCCACAATATCGCAGACATAGAGTGCCGGGCTCTCCCAGCCATAACGTGGATGGCCAACGCCGGCGTCCCCTTCGACAGCGAGGGGTGGAGGAACTGTCTGGACCACAAAGAGGTCTCGCTCGGACGCTTGAGGGACAAACTCGACGAGCTCGCCCCCGACCCCCCGGGGAGCGAAGGATGGAACTGGAACAGTCCCCAGCAGGTCATCGAGACCTTCCGCCTACTCGGGGTGACTCTGTCCGACACCAAAGCGGAGACGCTCTCTCGCAGTGGGCACCCTCTCGCCAACGCACTTCTCGAATACCGCAAGACCTCGAAGCTGGTTGGCACCTACGGTCCTAATCTTCTTAAGTTCGTGGAGGGGGGCAGGATCTATGGCTCCTGGTGGCAGATAGGCGCCGGCACCGGCAGGATGGCCTCATCTTCTCCCAACTTGCAGAACCTCCCGCCCGAGGTACGCCGCTACTTCAAGGCTCCTGCAGGGCGTGTCCTCGTGGTCGCCGACTACTCGCAAATAGAGCTAAGGATTGCTGCCAAGATCTCCAGAGAGGAGAGGATGCTTGCGGCCTTCGCCAACGGCGAGGACATTCACACGATTACCGCCCGCAGCCTCACAGGACGCGAGGAGGTCACAAAGCAGGAGCGCAAGCTCGCAAAGGCCGTCAACTTCGGACTCTTATACGGCATGAGCCCGGGAGGCTTGAGAAATTATGCCCAAGCCAGCTACGGGGTTGAGATGACCAAAGAAGAGGCAGAACGCTACTGGCAGCACTTCTTCGAGACCTATCCTGGCCTCAGAGCCTGGCATGATCGAGAGTACCTGCAGCTCAAGAAGCACGGTAGTACCGAGACCAGGACGCTTACCGGCAGGCGTCGCACGGGCGTTGCGAAGCTCACCGAGAGGCTCAACTCACCCGTACAGGGCGCGGGCGCAGACGGCTTAAAGCTCGCCCTTGCTCTTCTCTACGAGCGGAGGGACGAGTGTCCCGGGGCGGTCCTCATCCTCGCCGTCCACGATGAGGTTGTCGTCGAGTGCCCCGAGGAGCAGGCCAAGGAGGTGGCGATATTCACCGAGGAGATCATGGTCGCTGGGATGGAGGATGTTCTCAACCCCGGCCTGGGTGCCGACCACCCCGAGCGGGTGCCCGTGAAGGTAGAAGTCGAAGTAGTTGATAGCTGGGGCGAGGGATAGCAAGAGTACCGTGTACCAGCGAGGGCACTGCGCCCGTCGAAGCAGCAATGGACTTAGCGGAGACTATTCACTGGAGCGCGTGGAAGGCTGAATAGCAGAACTTCAGTTGATGAAGGTCGCTTTGTGCCTTTTCTGCGAAGTTCGGCTTTTTCGCATGTATTGTCGCGCCTACTTTGCAGTCGTGCGTCGCGATCAACAGTGGTACCTCTAACCTGTTCACGACCACAGGTATGTGCCGTTGACGGCGATCCATCCAGAGAATCTTGTTTGATGTTGACCTTCCCGTAAACCCTGTGACTCGCGAGGAAGCAATCCCGGCAGGGACCGCCACTGCGCCTGGTTTACATGCCAGTCGCCATCCACCGCATAGAGGGGGGCAAGATCGCCGAGCATTGGAGCGGTGGCACGGGCCTCTCCGAACTGAGAAGACAGCTCCTAGAGCAAGAGATAGCCGAGCGCGAGCGCGTAGAGCAGGAACTCAGGGTAGCGAGGCGCATCCAGCAAGCCTCCCTGCCCAAGGAGGTGCCCGAACCGGAGGGCTGGCAGCTCTCTCCCTACTACCAACCAGCCAGGGAGGTGGGAGGAGACTTCTACGACTTCCACCTCCTCTCGGAAGGCAAAGTGGGGCTTGCAGTGGGGGACGCAACAGGCAAGGGGGTGCCTGCAGCGCTGGTTATGTCCACGACCTGCGGGATGATGCGCCTCGCAGCCCAGAGCTATTCCTCGCCTGGCGAGATGCTCCAGCGGGTCAACGAGGCGCTCTTTCCCTACATTCCACCCAACATGTTTGTCACCTGCTTCTATTGCATCCTTGATCCAGAGAGCGGTAGCCTCACTTACGCTAACGCCGGTCATGACCTGCCTTACCTACACCGTAACGGCGACGCCGAGGAACTAAGGGCTAGGGGGATGCCCCTGGGCCTCATGCCTAAGATGAGCTATGAGGAGGGAGAGGTCACTTTGGAAGAGGATCAAGGTGTCCTCTTCTACAGCGACGGGCTGGTAGAGGCCCACGACCCAGAAGGTGAGATGTTCGGCTTCCCTAGGCTTCGGGCCTTCGTAGCCGAGCATGGTGAAGATCGATCTCTGGGGGACTTTCTCTTAGAGGAGCTCTACTCCTTCGTAGGGGAGGGCTGGGAGCAAGAGGACGACATAACCCTCCTTACGCTGAAGCGTTCCTCATCCCTAAGCTGAACTTCGGAGAAGCCCCTTCTGAGACTGTATGAAAGGCTAAATAGGTCCAAAGCAAACCCTACGAGTCAGCAAAAACCGAGCAAAAAGCTGCACCACAGAATCAGGGTGGGCTAAGTTTGAGTCAGCGGCGCGACTCGCTCCCAAAAGATCGTCAATTGACCCAACTCGTCGTCCACGGGCCACAAGAAGATCCGCTGGGTTCCTGCTGCTT
>Ga0126311_10000377_pt1 | contig 21144 bp, 15 predicted proteins | sample Plot61_FD_92539 | JGI IMG/M metagenome (GOLD analysis project Ga0126311, IMG submission 92539) | Serpentine soil microbial communities from UC McLaughlin Reserve, CA, USA - Plot61 | ecosystem: Environmental > Terrestrial > Soil > Grasslands | place: USA: UC McLaughlin Reserve, Lake County... | reverse complement strand
GCGTACGCCGGGCGCGCCACCCGGGCGCGAGGACGGCGACCGTGCCGCGCGGCTGGGACGAGCGGCCGGCTCGTCGCTCGAGCTCGCCGGCGGCCCGGAGGCGGTGCTCCCGCTGGATCCCGGCCGCGAGCGCTTCGGCGCGGCCGGACGCTTGCCCTTGCCCGGGCGCTTCTTGCCACCGCCGGATCCCCCCGGCCGCTGGCGCTTGCTCACAGCTTGCGCGCGAGCACGGCGAGCGCGCGCTTGAGCGCCTCGTCGCGACCGCGGGTGTCAGGGTCGTCTCTGACCTGCACGTCGGGCTTGATCCCGCTGCCTGTGTCGACGCCGGCGCCGCCGAGGTTGCGCCCGCTCGGCAGGAAGTACTGGCCGACGGTGAGGTCGAGCGCGCCGCCGTTGGGCATCTCGCGGATCTCCTGGAAGACGCCCTTGCCGTACGTGTGGGTGCCGACGATCTCCGCGCGGTGGCGGTCCTGCAGCGCGCCGGTGACGATCTCCGCCGAGGAGGCCGTACCGCGATCGACCAGCACGACGACCGGCACGGAGCGCTTGATCGCTCCCCCCGTCGCCGTGTAGACGTGCCGCGCACGAGAGCGCCCGTCGGTCGAGACGATCGTCCCGTCGGGGATGAAGATCGAGGCGACGCCGACGGCCTCGTTCAGCAGGCCGCCGCCGTTGCCGCGCATGTCGAGCAGGATGCCATCGGCACCGCGTCTCAGCAGCCGCTCGACTGCTGCCTGGAGCTGTGCGGACGAGCCCTCGGTGAAGCTCGCGAAGACGACGACGCCATAGCGTCTGCCTCTCCATCTGACCATGTGCCCGGCGACGACCGGCGACGTGACGCGGGCGCGCTCGATCCGCTGCGTCGAGCGTCTGCCGTCGCGCGCGATCGTCAGGCCGACCTTCGTGCCCGGCTCGCCCTTGATCAGCGCGATCGAGGCGCTCGACGGTCTGCCCGCCAGAGATCTGCCGTTGACGGCGACGATGCGGTCGCCGCGGCGCAGGCCGGCCTGCGCGGCCGGCGTGTCCTGGATCACCGACTCGACGACGAGCGGGCCGGCGGGATCCGGCCGCACCGTCACGCCGATGCCGCTGAAGCTCGGATTCGTGACCTGCTCGAAGCGCTTGTACGTTCTCGGATCGAAGTAGTGCGAAAACGGGTCTCTGAGACTCGCGACGACGCCCTCGATCCCGCGGTCGACGAGCGCGGCGCGGTCCTGCTTGCGGTAGTAGATCTCGTCGATCGTGTCGAGCGCCTCGCGCATCAGCTGCGTGTCGTCGTTGCCGACGACAGCGTCTCGGATCGGGCCCGGCAGCCCGCTCGGATGGCCGCCCAAGTAGATCCCGAGCAGCAGCAGGACCATCGCGCCGACCGTGCCGGCGAGCACCAGCAGCAGGCGGGGGGAGCGGCGATTCACCGCGTCAGCGTAGCGACCGCGATTCAACAGGCGCTAAGGCAGCCGTTCCTGCACTACGCTCGACGGCAGGCGATCGCACCCCGACCTGCAGTGCCAGAGGAGGCCCCATGTCCGTCGAGCAGCAGTCACGTCCCACCGTGCGCGACCGGCTCTACGTCGGCGGATCCTGGGTCGAGCCCGACGGCAGCGGGACGCTGGAGGTCGTGGAGGCCTCGACCGAGCAGCCGCTCGGGACGATCCCGGAGGGCACCGCGGAGGACGCCCGCCGGGCCGTGGCGGCGGCGCGCGACGCGTTCGACGGCTGGGCCGCGACGCCGGTCGCTGAGCGCCAGCGGCTGCTGCGCGCGATCGCCGACGGACTGGAGGCGCGCGCCGACGAGATCGCCCGCACGGTGACGGCCGAGGTCGGCATGCCGCTCAAGCTCTCGCGCATCATCCAGGCGGGCCTGCCGATCGCCTCCTTCCGCATGGCGGCCGACCTGCTCGACGAGATCGCGCTGGAGGAGGAGGCCGGCACGGCGCTGATCGTGCGCGAGCCGGTCGGCGTCGTCGGCGCGATCACTCCGTGGAACTACCCGCTGCACCAGGTCGCCTGCAAGGTTGCCCCGGCGCTGGCGGCCGGCTGCACCGTCGTGCTGAAGCCGAGCGAGGTCGCGCCGCTGAGCGCGTTCATCCTCGCCGAGGTGGTGGATCAGGTGGGTCTCCCGGCCGGCGTCTTCAACCTCGTGACGGGCGTCGGCCCGGTCGTCGGCGAGGCGATCGCCTCGGATCCGGACGTCGACATGGTCTCGTTCACCGGTTCCACGCGCGCGGGCAAGCGCGTGAGCGAGCTGGCGAGCGCGTCCGTGAAGCGGGTGGCGCTGGAGCTCGGCGGCAAGTCGCCGTACGTGATCCTCGACGATGCGGACCTGTCGAAGGCGGTCCCGAACGGCGTCGCAAAGGCGTTCTTGAACTCCGGGCAGACGTGCAGCGCGCTGACGCGGATGCTCGTGCCGCGCGAGCGGCTCGCGGAGGCCGAGCAGATCGCCGCCGCCACCGCCGAGGCGTTCGCGCCGGCCGACCCGACCGGCGATAGATCCGGGATCGGCCCGTTGGTGTCCGACGTGCAGCGCGAGCGCGTGCGCGGCTACATCGCCAAGGGGCTCGACGAGGGCGCCCGACTGGTCACGGGCGGCGCCGAGGCGCCGGACGACCTGCCGCAGGGCTACTACGTCCGCCCCACCGTCTTCTCCGACGTCACGCCGGACATGACGATCGCCCAGGAGGAGATCTTCGGCCCCGTCCTCGTCCTGATCCCCTACGACGACGAGGAGCAGGCGATCGCGATCGCCAACGACACGATCTACGGCCTTGCCGCGGGCGTGTGGTCCGGCGACGCCGACCGCGCCAACCGCGTGGCGCGCCGCCTGCGTGCGGGCCAGATCGAGGTCAACGGCGGCGCCTTCGACCTGAAGGCCCCGTTCGGCGGGTTCAAGCAGTCCGGGAACGGCCGTGAGAACGGCCGCTTTGGGTTGGAGGAGTATCTGGAGGCGAAAGCGCTGCTGCGGTAGCTGCGAACGATGTTGGACGCTGACGGAGGGCGCCGAAGAGCGCACCGACCGTCGGTGCAACCGCCCGGATCGCACTTCGCGACCCGGGCCGCCGCACTCCCCTCGGCACGTCGTCGCCGGGCTGTTAGCGACCTCCGCCGCGATGATGGGCCTTCTTCGCGCATCCGCGCACCACGAGCCGCTGCTGCCTGTGGACCGCCTTGCCGTTCTGGCCGACGTAGTCGAGCTGCGCCCTCGCGCTGCGACCTCTCCGCGAGCACAGGTTGGTGGCGGCGCCCAGCGAGCCGGTTCGCGGCCCACCGAACAGGTTCAGCGTGAACGATCTCACCGGCACATCCGGCGCCGTCGCGAACGTCGTCCGCAGGAATCGGCTGTGCGGGATCGTGATGCGCCCGATCAGGTCGAAGTCCACCTGCCCGCGCAGCGCCACGAACAGATCCGGCAGCGGATGCCCGTTTCCGACGAAGTACACGTCGCCTCTCAGCGGGTCGCGCAGGAGCGGAGTGACCGCTACCGCCGTGCCCGCCCGGGCGTGAGCGCATTTGACGATGTCCGTCTCGAACTGCGCGCGCGTGCACGCGTCGTTGATCACCGTCAGGCGTGCATTGATCGTGTCAGGCAGCGTCACCCGCACGAATCTGAGGTTCGCGTGACGCTTCGGCATCCTGATCGTCGTAGAGAGCGGCGTCGTGCGGTTTCTGGTCGTGTGACCTCTGCCGCCGACGCGCAGCACCATCCTCGGCTGGAAGCCGAGGCGCGCGCACTCGCCGACCTGGAAGGGCGACGAGACGCGCGCCCGCGCTCCGGCGGTCGACTCGATGACGCCGCCGACCGCCTTTCTCGCGCAGCTCGTCGGGTTCACGATGAAGTCCGACTTGTTCACGGAGACGCGCACGTCGCGCACATCGAGCGGAATGCCCTCCAGAATCGTCGGCAGCGGATCGCTAACGACGCTCAGCTCGGACGTGTGCTTGTCCACGAACAGGGCAGAGCGAACGTTCACGTTGCCGAGATTGAACGGACCTGCTACCGCCGGCACCACGATCGAGAGCCCGAACGGCGCCCCCTTGTAGGGACCCGTGACGTAGGCGCGTCCCTGCGTGATGTAGAACGGATTTGTTCCCGCCCCGGCGCCAACCGTGACGTCACCGACCTTCGACGCGTCGCCGCAAGCCCCGTGCGCTGCATCGGACTCGCTGCACAGCGTCGCGTTGGCGATCTTGCCCGTCAGGCCCTCCGGCATATGCACCGTGAGCGCCCCGAGCTGCTCATCCTGGTCGTCACGCGACAAGGCGAGGCTGAACGTGCTCGTTCTGCCCGCGACCGGGTTCGCGGTGCCGGCGTGAAAATCCGGCGTGAAGTGCGGCGGGTCACATGCCGCGCCCTTGCCGTCCCCGCTGACCGCGAACGAGCTCTCAGAGGCGACGGATCTCCCGCTCCAGCCGGTCAGGACCGCATGCGTCGTGTAGGTCTTGCCGCATTGCGTCGGCATCGCCAGCGGCGCGCGCGGTCCGCCCTTGAACTCAAGGTGCAGGTTCGAGAACGGCAGCTGAGGGTTGTTATCGAACGTGGTCGTGAGCTGGCCGCTGACCGGATCGGCGTCGACCCGGCCCGCGAGCTTTACGACCACGCCGCTGCCCTTCGCCACGAGGTAGATCGACAGCAGCGAGCCGAACGGGTTGTCGTGCGGCTTCGCGAGGTAGATCGAGCCCTCAAGCGGATCTGGCAGGAGCGGCGTCGTGATCGTCGCCGTCCCCACCTTCGCCGACTGCGGGCAGCTCGGCGCGCTGGCGTCGTGCAGGTGGATCTCGGCCGGCGCGCATGCCCCGAGGCCCTGCGCCGACGACGGCGAGACATGCACGCCGGGCGGCAGGGTCACAACCGCCGTTTTCAGGTCCGACTGGCTGATCACGTTCGGATCGTCGGTCTGCGGGATCGACAAGTCGAACGTGAAGGCGGACGGGCTTCCCGCTCTCGGCGAGAGTGGCTTTCCGACCAGGCTGGGTGTAAACGGCACTCTGTCGCAGCCGTCGATCCCGATCTCGGCGCCCCGCAGCAACGGCGGGTACGGATAGCCGGGGTTCGCATGACTTCTGAAGCTGGCTTCCACGTACGCGTCCGGGTGCGCCCACGAGTCGATGCGCACGTTCGTCTGCAGGCCGACGCCCGCAGCGGTGCACGACGTCGGATTGCGCAGGAACGCCCGGGCCGGCGCTGTGTTCGGGCAGGTCGGCGCGCCGCCTGACGGCGAGCCGAATCCGGGGCACGCGCGCTCGGCGTCGTGGCTCGGGTCCGACGGCACGCCCCACAGCGTCACCGTCGTACCGGCGAGCGCGAGCGACTGTGGCACGTCGCGGGCGGCGACCGTGATGCCGTAGTCGCCGCCGCTGCGCACCTCGGCGTCAAGCGTCACGACCGAGCCGAGGATATTCATCCCGAACCGCGCCGGAATGCCGGGCGGCGGCACCATGTTGTAGAGAGGGATCGGGCCTTGCGGGCTCACAAGTCCGGTGCCGCCGTTGAAGCGCAGCAGCGACGTCCCGACCTGCGAGGTCGCCGGACACAGCGGCTGGGCCTCCGTGCTGAACCCATTGGCAAGCTCGCCGGCCGTGCAGGTGTCGACGCCGGTCGGGTTGCCGACAAATCCCGGCGGCAGCTCGGTGAACACGTCCTTGACGGACTCCACCGGCCAGAGATCGCCGACAAGAGGCATCGGGTTGCGAGTGGTGTTGAAGTCGATCGAGACGGACGCCGAGTATGGGCGGCCGCCGGCCTGCGTGAGCGGACTGCCGTCCGCGTCCGCGCTCACCTGGCCGTCGAGGGCGTCGATGCCGAACGACGGCGTGGCGGTCGTGACGATCGTGGGGTCGGCCGCGTCGGTCGCGATCGCTCCACCGCCGGAGAGATGGAGCACCGTCGTAAGCGTGCCCGACGCGCCGCCGTCGACCGCTGCGACCAGTTCCGGCATCGCAAAGATGCCGAAGCCGTTGACCGGCAGCGTGTTGCCGTGCGCCGGAATCGCGTCGGGAACGCTGCAGCTGAAGTTGGTGGCGCCTTGCAGGCTACCCCCGGGACCGTCTCCGCTGCAGCTCCATCCGATCGCTGCGACGTCGAAGCCGCCGAAGATCGTCATCGCCTGCGCAGTGATCCCAGTAGGCAGCGTGCCCGACAAGATGATCGGGTCGCCGCCGGTGCCGTCGGCCGCGACATTGCCGATGTTCGTCATCAGCAGGTGGTAGCTCAGCGTCACGCCAGGCGCAACCGTGGTGTTCGCCAGCGAGTCGAGACGGAAGCGGGCCTGCGCGCCGGCGGGGGCCGCGGTGAGCGCGGCCAGCAGCCCGGTCGCGACGAGCGCAATGAGCAGCCGGCCCAACCGCTCCCTCCGAGCGCCTTGGCGCGAATCGACGACCTGCATGCTCGTCCCTCTCCTCCTCCGCACCGGGTTCACTTCGCCCCCCTCGGCGTCGCGCGATGGCTTCTGTGGTTCCTGTGGTGCCCCCGCTTCTTGACGCATCTGACCCTGCCTCTCACGCGCTTGCGTACGAATCTGCGCTTGCAATGCTTCCTCGCGTGATGCGGTTTGACGTTCCCGGCGCCCTGGAAGACGGTGGTTGCAACCGGGCCGGCTGCAGGCGGACTGCTCTGATCGCCCTGGCACGCGTCGCCGGCGCAGTCCAGCGGCGCGACCGGCTCGGGGAACCCGCCTCCGACGCGCGCGTCGTAGAGGTCGAAGGCGGAGTCGCCGTCCCAGCCGACGAGCGGCTGGCGCGTCAGGATGAACGCATCGTCGCCGTTCGCACTCGCGTCCATGAAGTACGAGTCGGAGGTGTTCACCCCCGTCGAGAGGAGATGCACCGTTCTGCTCGCCACGTCGTACTCGTACGCGTCGCGTCTCCCGTTCACGTCCTCCGGGACGAGCGCGTCCCCGGTGGTGAAGAAGACACGGGAGCCGTCATCGGCGAGGGCGTGGTTCTGGTGCCAGCTGGTTGTCGCGGCTCCGGAATGCTCCCAGGTGGCGACGGTCGCCATCGTGGTCGCCCGGGCTCCTGACGGATTGCACGAGGCGCACGCGAGCGCGCCGGTCTCAGCGCTGTAGACGTAGAGCTCGCGACATCCGAGCCCAAACTCGGATTCGCAGGACCCATGGTCGTAACCGGTCAAGCCGGCTCCGTCGATCGTGCTGAACAGCAGATGGCGTCCGTCCGGCGTGACCCGCGCCTGGCGGGGTGACAAAACCCAGTTGACCCGTGCAGCGATGTTCTCACTCAAGGCCAGCCCCTCCGGCGATGGTCCGATGTACGAGAGCACTCCGTCGTGCCAGAGGTAGAGGCTTGCTCCCAGCGGCTTGCCGCTCACAAGCTGGCCGCCCGCGGCGAAGTACACGTAGTGCCCGTCGTCGCTGACGCCGATCGTCGCTCGGATGCCGCTGCTGCCGTCCGCGGGCTCGCTGTCGAGGCTGAGGAGCGTCAGGTTGTCCGGCGCGCTTGGCGGCTTGCGCGCGTCGTACATGTAGAGCTTGATGGACCCGTCTGCCGGCGCGTCGTCCGTGAGCGCCTGCGCCGTCATGAAGAACGCACGGCCCCCATCGGGGGACGCGTCGAGGAAGTGCGCCGGAGCGTAGGCGTCGGCTGGCAGCGTGCGCTCGGAGTCGTTGAGCTGCACGGTCGACGTAGCATCGACCCGCATGAAGATGCGCCCGGCAAAGGCCCGGTTTACACTGGTGGAGTTGCCAAGCTCGTCGGTCGTCTGCCCGCTGTCGTCGGTCGGCTGGGTGAAGAACACGCGGATGTGACCGTCGCGGCCGTCGGAGACCACGTGGGGGGTGCGGTTGTTGATCATGGAGCGGCTCACTCCGGTGCCCTGTCCCGCGAGCGAGACGTCGGCGGGAACGCAGGCCGGCCCGGCGGCGTCGTCGCACTCCACGGCAGGCGCGGCCGGCACCCGCCCGGCCAGCGTCAGGTTTCCGTCATCCCATTGATAGACGTGGGCATGACACGACGATGGGAACGAAAAATCCGGCGCCGAGATGTTGCACGCGTCCGGCTGGGCGGGGGCGTCTGCCGTCAGAGACTCGAGCGACTCGAAGGCCACGTGATCGAAGTCCGGCGACGCTTCGGCCAGCGTCGGTCGCAGGTTGACCGCCTGGGCACCACTCGGGTAGTCGGGCAGAGGCGTCGCGGTGCTCTCGCACAGCGGACACGCGGTCACGAGGTCGTACACGCCACCGCCAGGAGAACGCAGTGCGCCGTTGCGATAGAGGTTTCCTACGGCGTCGACGTTGGGATCGTCGTTAAGCGCCCCCCACACGAACAGCAGGCCCCGGTTCAGATCCGCAGAGAACTCGCCCACGTATGTCGGCTCCATCTGCGCAAGCAGCGCCGGCGCCGACAACGCGCGCATCGCCGGCATGACGCCGTGCGTCGTCCAGCCGTTCGAGCCGGGGTGCGGACTCGTTGACCGCACGCTCACGTAGTCGTTGGAGATTCCCGCCCCGCGGTTTCCCGCAAAACCCGCGAGCGAAGTGAAGCCGATGGCGTTCCCGTCGACCGCAGCGCGGGTGCGCTGCGTGTCCGGAATCACGTCTCCGCCGTTCTTCTGCGGTGGAGACACCATCTCGTACGCCCGCCCATCGGGCAGCCCGCCCGCCCTGGCGCTCGATGCGCTCCACCCAGCGAGAACGAGCACCCCGACAACCAAGGTAATCACAGCCCTCAGCGCATCCGGTCTGGTTTTCAGCACTGCATCTCTCCTCTTTCCAGCACGACAAGCGCGACGACCATAAATGCCGATGGCTCAAGGCGCAACCGTCATCGGCCTCGATACTCGTTATCTGACCTCTATCCGGCCTATTGAGGTCTGACGTCGAACTGGACCCTTTGACTTCCTTTCTTTTGGTGCATAGCTTCGTCTCGGGTCTTGTGTGGCAGCACGGCCGGTCAATGCAAGTGTGACCGGCGAACGTGCGAAGCCGCACGCGGCCCGCGAAGGGGATACGCCGGACGCACCGACAGAGACGCGTAGACGTCGCACGAAGTCTCCGCCACTCGTTCGCGGACGTCGCGGCCTGCAAGAAAGGAGGAAGCCGTTCGTCAACTTCATTGACCTGCCGGCCACCGTGCCGGAGTCACCTCAGCCACGCGACGGCGGCCATTGCTGGCTCGTACGTCGCGTGCTTAGTTCAACTCGGCTGTCGTTCGTGAACGGCAGTCGCTACGAAAAGGAAGTTTTGAGATGCATAAGCGCATCAAGCTTTTGATGGTCGGGCTCGGAGCCGCGCTCCTCCTCGCGCTGGCAACCGGCGGGGCTATGGCAAGGAGCTTCAGCCTCAGCGACAATACCTTCAGCGCGAAGTGGGCCGGCTTGAGATTCATAGCAGCCGGAAGGACCGTTGTGTGTCCGGTTACGCTCGAAGGCACGTTCCACAGCAGAACGCTCGCTAAGGTCGTCAACTCGCTATTGGGTTTCGTCACGAGAGCGATAGTCAACAACGCGGCCTGCACCGGGGGCGGCGCCACTGTCCTATCGGCGACGCTTCCCTGGCACATTACATACCGCAGCTTCACTGGAACGCTACCGAACATAGAAAGAATCTTCATCAATCTGATCAACGCTTCCTTCCGGGTTCAGCCCAGCGGAAGCGTCGCCTGCCTAGCGAGGACGTCAACGACCAACCCGGCGGTTGGTTTCATAACCCTCTCCAGAGGGACGGCAACCTCGCTTACCGCCGATGAAACCGCCGAAATACCACTCACCGGCGCCTTTGGCTTCTGCTCCTTCGGCGGCGAAGGTCACTTCGGCGGCACGACCACGTCTCTGAGGACGCTAAACGGCCTCGCCAACATAACGGTGACCCTAATATAGGTCGACCAGCGACACCGCAGCACCGCAGCCCCCTCAGATGTCTGAGGGGGCTGCGTCCTGCGAGGCCCGCGCGACGTCCTCGGGGACAGCTAGACCCGGAGGAAGCGGCGCAGCGAGAGCCCCGACCCGACGGCGCTGATCGCGATGCCGGCGGCCATCATGACCGCGATGAGCACGGTGAAGGGCATCGTGTCCGGTGCGCTGATGAGCGAGAAGTCGCTGGCGAGGGGGTCGATGATCGCGATCTTCCCCACGGCGAGCAGGAGGATCGCCAAAAGCGTTCCAAGCGCGCCGACGATGATGCCCTCGATCACGAACGGCCAGCGGATGAACCAGTCGGTTGCGCCGACGAGCTTCATGACCTCGACCTCGCGGCGTCGCGCGTACAAAGAAAGCCGGATCGTGTTGGCGATCAGGAAGACCGACGCGGCGATCAGCAGGGCGGCGAGCGTGCCGGCCATCAGCTTCACGAAGCGCGTGACCTGGAGGATCTTCGTCGTGTCGTCGCGGCGCGTGCGGACCTCGTCGATCGAGCGGTCGATCGGGGTGTTGCCGCCGCCGGCCGCCTCGGGCGCGAGCGCGGAGGCGATCTTGAGCACGTCGTCGGGGTCCTCCGGCGTGACGCGGAACGTGTCCGGCAGCGGGTTCGCGCCCAGCAGCGCGAACGCCTCGGGGTCCTTCTGGCGCTGCTGCTGGTAGGCCGTCTGCTTGGAGACGAACTCGACACGCTTGACGTTCGGCGTCTCGAGCAGCTGCGCGCGCACTCGCGCGACATCCGACTGCTTCGCGTCTCTCGTCAGGTAGACGTCGACGAGCACGCGCTTGCGCACGTCGTTGGCGGCGCCTGTCGTCGCCTGGACGATCGGGATGAAGACGCCGATCACGAGCATCGTCAGCAGGATCGTCGCGAGCGCCGCGAAGCTGGGTGCGGCGTTGCGGCGCAGGGCGCGCGTGGCCTCGCGGGTAAAGAAGCTCAGACGCATGCGGTTACGCGCCCAGAGAGCCGTCGGGCAGGTCGGACCGCAAGCGAGCCGCGAACTCCCGCGTCGACTCGTCGCGCACGTAGGAGCCGGTCGCCTCGTCGCGCACGATGCGGCCCTGCGAGAGCTCGATCACGCGGCGGCGCATCTTGTCGACCATCGAGTTGTCGTGGGTGGCGACGAGCACCGTGGTCCCCGCGCGGTTGATGCGGTAGAGCAGCTGCATGATCCCGATCGACGTCTCAGGGTCGAGGTTGCCGGTCGGCTCGTCGGCCAGCAGCAGCGGCGGGTGGTTCACGAACGCGCGCGCGATCGCGACGCGCTGCTGCTCGCCGCCCGACAGCTGGTCGGGGTAGTTGTGCAGCTTCGTCGAGAGGCCTGTGAGACGCAGGATGTCCGGCACTTTCGCGCGGATGTCCTTGCGCGTGCCGCCGGTGACCTGCAGCGCGTACGCGACGTTGTCGTGGACCGTGCGGTTCGGCAGCAGCTTGAAATCCTGGAAGACGACGCCGATGTTGCGGCGGTAGTACGGCACGCGCTTGCGCTCGATCTCGCCCAGGTCTCGCCCGGCCACGCGGATCGAGCCCGCGGTCGGCTCCAGTTCCTTGATCAGCAGGCGCATGATCGTCGACTTGCCGGAGCCGGTCGAGCCGACGAGGAAGGCCCACTCGCCACGGCCGATCGAGAAGGTCGCCTCGTCGAGACCGACGGCGCCAACGTCGTAGCGCTTCTCGACGCCGCGGAACTCGATCACGGACGGCGACGCCGGCGCCGCTCTGTGCGGCACGGCGACAGCACGCGCGGCGGCCACCGGGGAATGCTCGGCGGCGGCACGGCGGGAGAGGCGGGAGTTCCCGGTCTTCACGGCCATTCGGCTCCGGACAGTAGCGTGCGCACAGCGTTGGCGACCAGGCGCAGGCCTCTGCTGCAAGCAGTTTTGCAGGGATTTCCTCGGCGCGCGAGCTGCGACGGCGTATCCGGGGCGCGCGGCGCTATCGTCGGCGCATGACCGCGATCTCCACCTCCGTCGCCCCGAACGGGCTTCCGATCCACCGCCTGCAACTCGACGGCACCCGTGCCGTCACCGCGCTCGTCGCGTTCGACGCCGGAGCGCGCACCGAGCGCCCCGAGGAGAACGGGATGGCACATTTCCTCGAGCACCTCGTCTTCAAGGGCGGCGAGAAGTTCGCCGACTATAGAGCGGTCAACGAGACAGCCGAGCGAATCGGCGGGCAGCTGAACGCCTACACGAGCCATGACCTCGTCGCGTTCCACATCACGGTGCGCGCCGAGAAGGCGCTCGAGGCGATCGACCTGCTGACGGACTTCGTCGGCCGCCCGCGGCTCGACGCCGAGGAGCTGGATCGCGAGCGCGGCGTCGTGATCCAGGAGATCGCGCGCTCGAACGACCAGCCGGCGACCGTCGCCGAGCACCTGATCGACCACGCCGCGTTCGGAGAGCATCCGCTCGGGCGCACCGTGCTCGGGCCCGTCGAGCACCTGCGCGACACGTTCACGCGCGACGGGATCGTCGCCTTCCGCGAGCGCCGCTGGGTCGGGGCCCGGGGCGGCGCGTTCGTGGTGGGCAATCTGGAGCACCTGCCTGCCAATGGCGCACTGGATGAGTTGTTCGGCCGTTTCCCCACCCTGTCAGAGCCTGAGCCATACGAGGCGGCGCCGCCGCTGCACGCGCGCACGCTCGTGGAGGAGCGCGACTCGAACCAGTCACATCTGCGGATGTCTTACCGGCCACGGATCGACACGACCGACCGCGCCCAGCGCGCCGCACTGACGATCTACGCCACCCTGCTGGGGGGCTCGATGGGCTCACGCCTGTTCGACGAGATCCGCGAGCAGCGTGGCCTCGCCTACTCCGTCTACGCGCTCTCGCACAACAGCGCCGACGTGCCGATCCTGCAGCTCTCGGCCGGGCTCGACTCGACCAAGTGCGTCGAGGCCTACCGCCGCATGCGCGAGATCGTCACCGAGTTGCGCGACGAGGGCCCGCGCGAGGAGGAGGTCGAGCGCGCTCGTGCCTACGCCGCTGGCGCCCGCGTGCTCGCGTTCGAGAACACGAACGCGGTCGCCCGTCACGCCGCCCAGCAGACGATTCTGTTCGGCGAGGAGATCGATCCGGATCTCGCGATCGCCGCGCTCGACGCGGTCACCTACGAGGACGTCGCCGCCGTCGCGCGCGATGTCGCGGACGAGCTGGCAGTGGCTTGCGTCGGCCCGCACACGGCCGAGGACTTCGCGTAGGCCGGCCGACCGCATTGCGCTCGCGCCGCCCGAGCGGCGACAATCCCCCGCTGTGTCGCCTGAGGATCCGACCGAGCTGAACCTGCGAGAGCTGCGCCGCTACGTCGAGCGCGTCAGCGACCGCTGGCCGATCTCGCAGGCGCTCGTGGGCGGCGCGCGCGTCGACGACGCCAACGGGGCACCGCCGCAGCGCGAGCGCGGCCCGGAGTGGGTCGTCGTGCTCGTCTCCGACTACTTCGACGGCGTGCCGTGGCTCGAGCGCGTCTACCAGGCAGGCTCGCTGTGGGATCGCTCCGAGATGGGCGCCCCCGCCGACGTGCACTGCTACACCGAGCCCGAGTTCTCGCGCAAGCGCGAGCAGCTGAGAGTCGTCGGAGACGCAGCCGAGCGCGGCATCGACGTGCTGGCGGCCTAGGCGCCGCGGACGACAGGCAGACCGCCTCGTACTCCGCTTCGTAGACGGAGAGGGCTCGTCACGGCCGGCGGCGCGCGACACGATGCAGCCTATGTCCCTGCTGACGCTCGACCGGGTCTCCATGCGATGCGGAAGCGACCACTGCCGCGCGTGCATGCCGCTCCACGACGTCTCGCTGAACGTCGACCCCGGAGAGCTGGTCACCGTAGCGGCAAGGCAGTGCTCCGGGCGCACGGCGCTGCTGCGAGTCGCCGCGGGCGTCATGCGGCCAACTTCCGGTACCGCCCGCTTTGCCGGCGTGGACCTGACGCGGCGCCCCATGCTCGGCAGGCCCAACGGGATCGCCTACGCGATCGCGCACTTCGAGCCCGTCGTCGGCGGGTCGGTCCTGGAGCAGGTCGCCGCACCCCTGCTGGGCCGAGGCTTCTCGATCCTGCGCGCGCGGACGGTCGCCTACCGCTTCCTGCGACGGGCCGATGTCGCCGACTGCGCTCCGCTGAGCGCCGCAGAGCTCGATCGGATCGAGACGCTCCGCGTCTCGATCGCGCGCGCCCTCGTCACGGCGCCGTCGCTCCTGCTGGTGGACCAGCCGAGCAGCGGCGATCCCTGCGAGCAGACGGATCGCGAGCTCGCCAAGCTGCTCGGCTCGATCGCCCATCACGACGCGATCGCCGTCGTCCTGACGACCGGCGAGGACTGCCGCCTCGCCGACGCCGATCGTGTGCTCCGGCTCAGCCACGGAACGCTGTCGCGCATGCGGCTGGCGGGGAGCTGAGGCGCCGCGCGGTCACCGGTCGGGTTCGAGACCTGCGCGCGGCGGCGTACGCGACATCAGCACGCCGGGAACGGCTGTCACGATCAGCGTCACGGCGAAGACGAGGAGGCAGATCGTGACCGTCTGCCCGGCGGCGACGGAGAACGACGCCGGATAGTCGGTCGAGCGCCTCAGCCAACGATCGCCCGCGTAGTGACCATAGGCGCCCGCCACGGCGCCGACGATGCACCCGGTGCCGAGCACGAGCCCCGCCTCCCACAGCAGTGTGCACCACAACTTCACCGGCCGCCAGCCCATCAGGCGCAGATGCCCAAACGCGACACGTCGCTGCCACGTGCCCGCACCGATCGCAGCGGACATCGCGAACCCGGCCGCGATCAGCAGCAACGTCGCGCCCCGTCCGCTCCATGCAAGGCCGTCGCGCGCCGTCTCGCTCACACGCGCCACGCGCTCATGCGCCGTCTGAACCCACAGCCCACCGTCGTGGCTCTCGAGCGCGCGTCTGATGGAGCGAGCCACGGCGTCGACGTCCGCTCCCCGTGCGACGTCGACCTCGAGCGCAGACGGATCGTCGTCGACCCATGCCCGCCGGAAGTCGCGCGCGTTCATGACGACGGCTCCCGGCCCCCAGCCGAGGTTCGTCGTCGTCGCGGCGACGCGGTACGAGACGTCGCCCGCCGGAGTCGGCAGGCGGATCGTTCCGCCCACGGCGACATCCTCGGCGACGGCGATCTGCTGCGAGACCGTCACCCACCCTCCGGCGCGCACCCGGCGCTCCAGCACATGCACGTCCCCATCGACGACCTGGCTCGCCGGCACGATCGTGCGATCGCGGTTCGAGCGCGCCATCACCCATGCGCGGCGCACGCCGACGTCGAGCAGGCCTCCGTGGAAGACGCGGACGTCACGGACGCCCCCGACGGCAGCCACGCGACGTGCGACTCCCCGCGCGTCGAACGGCTCCAACGCCAGGTCGTCGCCGGGCTGGGCGACCCACACGTCGGCCGTGCCCAGGTAGCCGCGAAAGTCTGCGTACATGCCGTGCAGCAGGCTCGCATGCGTTCCGCGCAGCCCGACGGCGCCGAACACGGCAACGGCGCCGGTGGCGACCAGGCCGAGCGCGAGCGGCGACGTCGCGCGCAGCGCCCGCAGCGCGAGCGTGAGCGAGCTGAGCCGCCAGCGGCTGGCCGGCCCTTCGCTCAGCCGCAGGATCGCGGCGAACGCTGCCGGCACCGCCAGCACGATGGCGACTGCGGTAGCAACCGCGCCGACGATCATCATCGACGACTCGAGCAGCAACGCCGAGCCGGCCAGGACGATCAGCGCCAGTCCACAGGCCGTAAGCGTTCGTCGCAGCCTGGCCGTGACCGCGTGCATGGGCTCGCTCTGCCGCCGGAGGACCGCGATCGACGCGCTGCCCGAGCGCATGTCGAGCAGGGGCTGGGCCGCCGCCAGGCAGCTCGCGAGCACGCCGCCGACGATCGTCAGAACGATCGTCTCCCAGCCGATCGGTCGCTGGGTGCTGAGCGGGAACGCGAAGGTGAGGTACCCAGTCGGGTCGTGCCCGGCGCCGTTCGCCAGCAGCAGGCCGATCAGCAGGCCCACGGCCGACGCGCACACGCCGAGCACGATCGCCTGGAACGCGAGGATCTGGACGACCCGCGCACGTCTGTAGCCCATCATTCGCAGGGCCACCACGAGGCGTCGCCGGTCCGTGAGGGTCGGCAGCATTGCCGTGAACGCGAAGAGCAGGCCGACGAACACGCTGATCGCGGCGATCAGGGTCGTCCCCTGATCGATCGGGGCGGCCGCCAGCTCGATCGCCTCCAGCTCCTCGTCGACCGAGCTGACCGTCAGCCGCCCCGCCGCGAGACGCTCGAGCCCGGCCCGCGCGATCGCCTCGTAACCGGGTGCGACCACGACGAGGATGCGCGTCACGCGACCCCGCAGTCCGGTGAGCTCCTGCACGGAGGAAAGCGAGCTGACCGCGTGCAGGGAACCTGCCAGCGGACCGATCGTGTCCGTGCCGAGCACTGCCGAGACGGGGACCGGCATGGAGTGGCCGCGCACGGCGAGCGCGACGTGCGGGAGATTCGTCGGCTGGCGCTCGTCGCCGGCCAGGCCGAGCCTGCGCGCGACCGCCAGCGGAAGCACCAGACCCGGGTGCATGCGCCCGAGGTCGATCCGGCGGGTCGCGCTTCCGTGCAGCGCCGAGAGCCCGCCGTCGGCTCCGACCAGATCGATCTGCGCGCGCCGACCGCGGTACGTGACCGCCGCTCGCTGCTCGAGCAGCGACGCGGCATGCTCGACGCCCGTCAACGCCTCGACTCGCGCCCGCATGCGAGCGTCGAAGCCGCGTGCATCGCGGGCCGTCAGCGCCAACGTCGCATCGCCGGCGATCGCATGGAGGACCTGCCGCCCCGACTCGCCGATGTTGCCGTTGACGACCAGGACCGAGGACACCAGGGCGACGCCGACGGCGATGCCCAGCCCTGCAAGGAGCTCCTGGACCGCGTGGACGCGCAGGCGCTTGCGGTAGAAGTAGAGCAGCGTCGCGGGCCGGACCACGGCTAGCTTCGCGACCGGCGCAGCTCGACCACTTGTCCCATCGCCGGCTGCGTCAGCCCGCGCAGCTCCCCCTGATCGATCGTCAGCGCACGATCGGCTCCGGCGAGGTCCGCCGCCTCCGCGACCGTCATCAGCATCGCGATCCCATCGCGCCTGGCGAGCGACCGCAGCAGCTCGAGCGCCTGATCGCGATCGCGTGCGAGCCGGAGGTCCTGGGTCGGCTCGTCCAGCACGAGCAGTCTCGGCTGCGTCACGAGCGCACGTGCGATCGCCACGCGGATCAGCTCCGCCTGGTCGAGCCCGTCGACCCCGGCGTCGGCACAGTCGACGGCGCCGACGCCGCGCAACGCAGCGAAGGCGAGCGACTGAGCGCGCGACGTGGACGCGTTGCCGCCGAGCACCGGCGCGCCGACGTGCTCGAGGACCGTCTCGCCGATCACCCGCACGAAGTGGGTGCTGACGTACGCCAGTCCGCCCGGTCTGCCGAGCATCGACCGACGGGCGAGGTCCACCCCGCCGAAGCGCACGCTGCCGTCGCTCGGGCGCTCAACCCCGGCGGCGACCTGCAGCAGCGTCGTGCGCCCCGAGCGGCGGCGCCCCCACACCGCGACGAGCTCGCCCGCAGCGACCTGCAGCTGCACGTCGCGCAAGGCCGTCTGCTCGCGTCCACCGCGCCCGAAGCGCTTGGAGACCCCGTCGAGCCGCAGGAGCGTCATGGCGGGCTACGGCCCGTGCTCGACGGAGTCCGTGCGCAGCTCGTCGCGCGCCCGTGCGATCCAGCGCAGCTGCGCATCGGCGAGCGTGCGGCGCTCCTCGTCGATCAGGCGGTCGATGACGTTGTCCGACCGCACGGGGTGGTTGCGCGCGAGCGTCAGCACGGCGTGCTCGTAGGCGTCGAGCAGGAAGGCCGCCGTATGGCGGTCGTCGGGACGCGTCGAGGCGAGCCGGACCATCACCTCGTGCCGGGCGCGGCTGCCGACCTGGATCGGCGAGCGCAGCCAGCGGCGGTAGGCGCGAGCGCCCGCCCCTGTCGCGCGATAGCCGCGGACCGGCTGGCCGAGGCGCCCCCCGTCGTCGAGCTCGATCGGTTCGACCAGCCCCTGCCCTCTCAGCTCGTCGAGCGCCTTGTAGATGTGCTGGGGGCGCGAGGACAGCAGCCCGTCATAGCGCTCCTCGAAGCGCCGGCCGATCTCCCCGCCGTAGCTGGGCTGCTCGATCACGAGGCTGAGGACCCCGGCGTTGACCGCCGACCTCATCTCCCGCACGACCTCTTGGCTGACCGCATCCTCGTCCCCGACCGATCGCCGCTGGTAGACACCTGCGTTCACCAGAGTATTGGAGCAACGCCCCAGAGCGCAAGGGCTTCCGGCGCGCTCAGGCGGCGCGGGAAGCCCATCCGAAGGTGTCGAGCGGCCTGTGTTGCCCGAGCTACGAGATCGCGACCATGCGCTCGATCGGCACGCGTGCGCGCTCGGCGACCGCGGGGTCGACCTTGACCTCGAACTGGTCCGAGAGCAGCGCGTCGCGCAGCTTTGGCAGCGTGATCATCTTCATGTACTTGCAGCTCGCGCGCTCGTTGGCGGCGATGAAGTCGACGTCGGGCGCCGCCTCGCGCAGCGGATAGAGCATGCCGGTCTCCGTCGCGACGATCACCGCGCCATCGCGTCCCTTGCGCTCCTGCGCGAATCTCAGCATCCCACCGGTCGAGAGCATGTGCACGCCCTCGGCGTCGACGTCGCCGGCGGCGACGTACTCCATGACGCTCGTCGAGCAGCCGCACTCCGGATGGATCAGGAAGTCCGCCCCCGGATGCGCCGCGCGCACCGCCGTGATGTCGTCCGGGCGGATGCCGGCGTGCACGTGGCACTCGCCGTCCCACACGCGCATCTTGCGGCCCGTGCGCTTCTCGACGTAGGCGCCGAGGAACATGTCGGGGCCGAACAGGATCTCGGTGTCCTCGCCGTGTTCGCGGTAGATGTGTTCCACCACCGCGACCGCGTTCGAGGAGGTCACGCAGTAGTCGGTCTCCGCCTTCACCTCGGCGGTCGTGTTGACATACATCACGACGAGCGCGCCGGGATGCTTGGCCTTCCAGTCGCGCAGCTGCTCCGCGGTGATCGAGTCGGCCAGCGAGCAGCCGGCGTCGGCGTCGGGGATCAGCACGCGCTTCTCGGGACACAGGACCGAGGCGGTCTCGGCCATGAAGTGCACGCCGCAGAAGACGATCGTGTCCTCGTCAGCCTTCGCGGCCTGCTGGGAGAGCCCGAGCGAGTCGCCGACGTAGTCGGCCACGTCCTGGATCTCGGGCAGCTGGTAGTTGTGCGCGAGGATGACGGCGCCGCGCTGAGCGGCCAGCTCGCGCACCTCGGCCTGCAGGGCCGGGATGTTCTCGAGCATGAGGGGACCGACATTCGCACTTGGTGTTTGCACCATGGGGAGGCTCATGAGAGGGGCTCCAATATGAGGGACAGGTCGAGTGCGGGGGCCGAGTGCGTCAACGCCCCGATCGATATGAAGTCTACCCCGGTCTCAGCGATCTTCCGGAGCGATTCCAGCGTCACGCCGCCGCTCGCCTCGAGCGATGCGCGGCCAGCCGTGCGCTCCACCGCGGCCCGCATCGTGGCGAGATCCATGTTGTCGAGCATGATGCGCGAAGCGTCAGCTGCAAGCGCCTCGTCGAGCTCCTCGAGCGTTCGCACCTCGACCTCGATCGGCATGCCGGGGCGCGCGGCGCGCGCTCGGCGGACCGACTCCCCCACCCCACCGGCGGCGGCGGCGTGGTTCTCCTTGATCAGGATCTCGTCGAACAGGCCGATGCGATGGTTCGTGCCGCCGCCGAAATAGACGGCGGCCTTCTCGGCCATCCGCAGCCCGGGCGTCGTCTTGCGCGTGTCGAGGATGCGGGCACCCGTGCCCTCGACCTCTCTGACGCAGCGCGCGGTGAGCGTCGCGATGCCCGACAGGCGGCCGAGGAAGTTGAGCGCCGTGCGCTCGGCGGCGAGCAGCGCGCGCGCGTTGCCGCGGACGAACAGCACCGGGTTGCCGGCGGGCTGCCAGACGCCCTCCGGCGTCTCGGACCGGACGCGCGCTGTCGGGTCGAGCGCATGAAACGCTTGCTCGGCGTACCCGATCCCGTACACGACGCCGGGGGCCTTCTGGCGGATCAGCGCCTTCGCGGCGGCGCCTGCGGGGATCGTCGCCTCAGCGGTCACGTCACCGTCGCCGAGGTCCTCGGCGAGCGCGCGGGCGACAAGCTCAGGCGCGTCCTCGGGGAAGTCCGGCAGCACGCGGGGACGGTCGGATTCGGGCTTCAGGTCACGCATCGCGCAGCACCGTAACCGTCTCGAACGACGGGTCGCTCGCGCCGTGCAGGCGCGCACCGGCGGACGCGAGCTCGCGCAGGTAGGCGACGACCTCCTCGCGGATCCGCTCCCCCGGCAGCAGCGCCGGAATCCCGGGCGGGTAACCCGCGATCGCCTCGCACGAGACGCGGCCGAGCGCCGCGTCGACGGCGACCACCTCCGTTTCGCCGAGGAACGCCTCGCGCGGCGGCACGGCCAGCGCCTCGCTCAGCTCCGGCGGCCGCACGACCGGCCCCCGCTCAGGCGCGATCGGTCGCGCGATCTCGGCGATGGTCGCAGCGAGGTCGTGCACGAAGCGCTCCAGCGCCTCCGGCTGCTCGTGCACGCCGAGCACGAGCACGAGCGTCGCGTGCGTCGCCAGCTCGACGTGGATGTCAGACCCGGCGCGCAGCGCCGCCGCGACCTCGTAGCCCGTGCAGCCGGTGCCGCGCACCTCGATCGTGAGCCGCAGCGGATCCCAGGCATGGACGCCCGGCCGGCCGACGAGCCGGTCCCCGACGACCGCGCAGCCCGGCACCGCGTCGATCGCCGCGCGCGCATGCGCGGCCGCGGCGAGCGTGCCGGCGAGCAGCGCCTGCCCGTGGACCGCCATCTGCCGGCGCGCGGCGTCGAGCGAGGCGAGCAGCAGCGAGCTGGGGCTCGTCGAGCGCACGAGCCGCACCGTGCGCGCGACGGCGTCCGGGTCGACGCGGACGCCGTCCCGCCCGCCCGGCGCGACGTGCAGCATCGCCGCCTGCGTGAGCGCGCCGACGATCTTGTGCGTCGAGGTGATGACGGCGTCGGCGCCGAGCGCGAGCGCCGACTCCGGCACGCCCGGGTGGAAGCCGAAGTGCGGCCCCCACGCCTGGTCGACGACGAGCGCCGCGCCGGCGGCGTGCGCGATCTCCGCCAGACCGGCCACGTCGGCGGTTGTGCCGTAGTAGGTCGGCGAGACGACGAACACGGCACGCGCGTCGTCG
>Ga0126311_10000376_pt1 | contig 21171 bp, 18 predicted proteins | sample Plot61_FD_92539 | JGI IMG/M metagenome (GOLD analysis project Ga0126311, IMG submission 92539) | Serpentine soil microbial communities from UC McLaughlin Reserve, CA, USA - Plot61 | ecosystem: Environmental > Terrestrial > Soil > Grasslands | place: USA: UC McLaughlin Reserve, Lake County... | reverse complement strand
GCGCAGAACCGACAGCATCAACGGCGGGCGCGACAATCCGTCTATCGCTGGCGGCTCTGCGCTTGGTAAACCGTACATCGCTGACGGCGTGAACATTACCAACTCGGCGTTTGGTGGCATTGGTACTTTCTCTCGCTCGTACGGATCGCTGGGAACTGGTATCAACACATCCTTCATTAAGGAAGTTCAGGTGAAGACAGGCGGATTTGAGCCGCAGTATGGTCAGTCAATTGGCGGTATTGTGAACATCATCACGCAATCGGGCGGAAACGAGTATCACGGTGCTCTGTATGGCTTCGCGCGTCCCGGGGCGTTTGAATCTAATCGCCGCCAGGCTGACGAATTCCGCACCAACAAAATCGGTCGCCTGCTTCATGAAGAAAATTACGACGTCGGCGCTGACATTGGTGGCTACGTGCCTGGCCTGCGCGACAAAGTTTTCTTTTTCGGCTCCTTTAATCCGACTGTGCGGCGCGAACTCGTCCAGGGAGTTTCCGCCAATGAGTCCGACATCGCTGCCGGTAACGGATCTATCATCAACTCCGGTTTGTTTACTCAGCGTGGTACGTTCGCGCGACGCTATCGCACGCTCAACTACGCCTTCAAGACAGACTGGATATTGAATCAAAATCACCAACTCACCTTTTCAATCTTCGGCGATCCCACGGTAACAAACCGTTCCGCGTTTGCATTCTTGAACACGGATAACTCGACCGCCGAAAGCGTTCTCGAGTATGGCACTCGCAACTGGGCAATTCGTTATAACGGTTCGCTGTCAAATACCTGGACGCTCAACTCTAACTTCAGCCAGGGACGCAGCACCTTCGACGAAACTGGTTTTGCAGACATTAACCAGATTTCACTTCGCACTCCGATCGATCCGATTCGCGGCAACTTCAACCTGATCGGTCGTGGATTTTTCGAGCCTACCGAAAGCACAAACTGGAAGTGGGACATCAACACGGCGAAGATCGTGAACCGCTGGGGACAACACACGATCGGTCTTGGCTACACGTATCAACGCTCGCTCTATTCAGGGAGTAGATTGCGAAGTGGACCTACGTTCGCAATTCCAGCGGCGAACGCCATCGGAACGCCGGCTTCCGAGCTCGGCATTCCCGACTTTGCCGTTGGTCAGCAATTCAACGTGCAGTTTCGTCTGCGTGCGCAATCGACAGCATGCACTTTGTGTCCGTTGTTCAACGTGCGCGGTAATCAGGTACCCGTCTCGTTGCAGGTTTTCCGTGGCGAGTTTGGTCCGCCGGATTTCGACACCAGGGCAAACTACAATGCCGGTTACATTCAGGACACGTGGCGCTTGAACAGATACGTCACGGGATTAATCGGTTTGCGAACCGAGCAGGAGAGAGTTATCGGCAGCCCGAACTCAGTTACGGGAAACCGTTACGCCTATAGCTTTACCAATCAATGGGCGCCTCGCGTCGGCGTCGCCGTCGATCCGACCGGAGGCGGCAACATGAAGCTCTACTACAACTTTGGCCGGTTCTTTGAATTCCTGCCGCTGGATGCTGCTGAGCGTTCACTGTCGCAGGAGCTCGATTTCATCGGCGCACGTTTTGCTCCGGCGTTCACAACCAATGCCGCCGGGCAGAGAATCGTGACGCTCAACGAGTTTGGCGCACCGATACCGGTGATCGATCCGGCTCACTTGTTAAGTGGTACGGGGTCGACCGGGCTGGGCAACGCGATCACGGTTTCGCAGTCCGATCTCAGTGCTATCTCCGCCGGCACCAAGCTGGGTTTCCAGGACGAGCACATCATCGGCGCCGACTTCCAGTTGCCGCGGAATTTCGTGTTGTCGGTTCGTTATCAGTACCGCAACCTGAAACGAGTTATCGAAGACATGGCGGTGCTTTCGCCTGAAGCGGCAAACGCCGGAATCGGCCAGACCTTCTTTATCGGTAACCCGAGCTCGCGGCTCGATGTGGCCACGAACCTCCAGCAGTTTGTGTTCCCGATCGGCGGCACAGCGCCTGCGGGTTGCACTTCCGGAATTGAATCGGAAGTTACCGATCCAGTGACGGGTGCTCCGCTTGGAAATGTCTGCTTCGGCAGCGTCGGCATCAATGCAATCACGGGCGGATCGATCAACGTTCCGGACGGTATTCCCGACGGCTTCCCGGATCCTATCAGGAAGTACAAGGCGTTTGAGTTTGAATTGAACAAGCGCTTCTCAAACAACTGGCAACTATTATCCAACTTCCGCATTGCCTCGTTGCGTGGCAATTACGAAGGTCACTTGCGTAATGACAATGGTCAAACGGATCCTGGCATCAGCTCGCTGTTCGACTTCACGCAGGGAGACTTCAACTTACTCGGCGACCAATTCCAAGTCGGCCCGCTGAATACCGATCGGCGTTTCGTCTCGAACATCTACGCCAGCTACGGGTTCAGTAAGGATCGCACCGGCTTCAACTGGAGGTTCGTGCAAGGCTTGAACCTCGGTATGGGATTCCACATGGAATCGGGCATCCCGATTAGCGAGTTTCTGCCGCATCCTGTTTACCTGAACGCTGGTGAGATTCCGGTGGGCGGTCGAGGAAAACTCGGACGCACGCCGTTCTTCAACCAACTGGATCTGCACGCGGACTATCCTTGGGTGATCAACGATCGCGCGCGCGTCAGTTTCATTGCTGACTTCTTTAACGTAACCAACAACCGGCGGCTGCGCTTGCCGGATCAGTTCCGTCAACTCGATCTTGGCGAAAATAATCCGGACTTTCTGCAACCTTCGGTTATCAGTTTGACCTCTGGTTTCCACTTACCTTTCTCGGTACGGTTGGGAGCTCGTTTTGAGTTCTAAGCTTTAAGTCAGGAGATTGTTTTATGGGAGGGAAGCTATTCCCTCCCATTTTTGTTTGCAGTAAAATCAGTGGCGCATTGTTACCCGTCCTTCCGTCCGGAGACACGCATGACCACCACGAGAATAATGTTGCTTTGCGCGAGCTTCATCGCGATGACGCTTTGTCAGTTTGTGATTTTCGGCCAGGTGACATCCTCGCCGACGGTCGAGATTCACGGCCAGGTTCGCTTTGTTGAAGGTGGCGCACCGGCGGCAAACGTTGTGGTGCGACTCGAAAGTTACGATGGTGGTGGTTCGATTAGTGAAGCGTTTACGGATCGATTGGGGAAGTTTAGATTCACCGGATTGCCGCCGGCGCAGTATTCGATTCGCGTGCGGCAGTCGGGTTATCGCGACGCGCAGCAGAACGTAGATATGACAACGACCGCCAGCGGTCTCGTACTGCTGCAACTTTCGCCGGAGGTTGCGGATTCCGCCAGCTATGTTACGGGAAGTATTGATGCACACGTACCTGCGGCGGCGCAGAAGGAGTTTGATAAAGGTGTCGAGGCGCTGGCTGAGGGCGGAAAAGACAAGACGACTTTTGCAGTGAAGTGCTTTGAGAAGGCGGTTTCGATCTATCCGCAGTTTGTTGAAGCACGGTTGAAACTCGGGACTGGATACATGGATCTCGAGCAGTGGGAGAAAGCGGAGAAGGCGTTGTTGGGAACGATCGAGGTCGATCCGAAAGCGTTCAATGCGCTCTTCGCGCTCAGTGAGATCTACTTACGTGAGAACAAGATGTCCGACGCTGAAAAGGTGTTGACCAAAGGCCTGGCGATACAGGAGGCGTCGTACCTGGGTCACCTGAATCTCGCGCGCGTTTACTGGGAAAAATCGCGTGAGGTAAAAGACCTCGCCCAAGCGAAACCAACGCTCGAAAAATCCTACGAAGAAGTAAAACGCGCCTTAATCCTCAACCCCGACCTCGGCGGCGCACATTTATTGAAAGGCAATCTCCTACTCCGCGTCGGCCGCGCGAATGATGCCCTAACCGAATTCAACGAATACCTCCACCTCGAACCCAACGGCCCGTTCGCCACCGAGACCCGCACACTCGTCGATAAGATCAAGAAAGCAACATCTCAGAGCCGCGGGTAAGAGTTTCACTTAGTTTTTCGGGTAGCAGCGTAGAGGGCGAGGGCGGAGCCACCGACGAATAGCAACGCGCCGCCAACGACGCGCGCCTGGTTCGGAATCTGGCGGATGCTGCCTGTTTCACTGATGACGACTGCGGATTTAGGTTCGACGTAGAGAGTTCGGTAAGTTATCACGCCACCGGCGGTAGCAACTATGATCCCGACGATGAGCAGCAGTACTTTCATTTCCCCTTGAACACAGCCTTGCGCTTCTCGAGAAACGCGCCCACGCCTTCGTCCTTATCCTCAGTCGAGAAGCACAACGCAAACAGATCCACTTCACGGCGCAATCCTTCATCGAGACTCGAACGAGACGCGATCTTCACCGCCTCTTTCGCGAGTTGCAACGCGATCGGACTCTTGTCGGCAATACGATTCGCGACCTCCATTGTCTTCGCTTCGAGTTGCGCCGCCGGCACAACGTGATTCACAAGACCAATCGAGAGTGCTGTCGTGGCGTCGATGATCTCGCCCGTAAGAATCATCTCCATCGCTTTGCCTTCACCGACGAGTCGCGTGAGTCGTTGCGTCCCACCACCGCCGGGAATGATCCCGAGATTGATCTCCGGCTGACCAAACGACGCCGTCTCACTCGCAATACGAATGTCGCACGCCAGGGCAAGTTCGCAACCACCACCGAGACAGTAACCATTGATCATCGCGATCACCGGCCTTGGAAAAGTATCGATCGCAGTAAACAACGATCGGCCCATCATCACGTCGCGCTGCGTGATCGAAGTGCGACCTGCAAACTCGCCGATGTCCGCTCCGGCAATGAAAGCCTTGTCACCTGCGCCAGTGAATACAACTACTCCGACCGAAGAATCATTTCGCAACTCTTCAAGCAGCGCCGCGCCTTCTTCGCGAGTTTTGATGTTGAGAGCATTTCGTTTATCGGGGCGATTGATCGTGATGATAGCCACGCGCTCGCGTTTTTCGAGCAGCAGTGTCTCGTAAGTTTGTGCCATGAGACTCCAGTTATATTTGTAGAATTAAAGTTGTTCGGAGGGCGGAGCTTCAGGATCGCTGGTCGCGGCAGGCTGCTCGTCGGCAACCCACGATACGAACAGCCGCAGCCAGTTCTCGGTGGGTTCCGCAATCTGCACTCCAACTCGCGCGGTGCCGTAAATCGCTGGCGCAACTCTCACAACTAACGCCGTCGCTTCGATCGGCGTGCCATCTGGCCGGTGCGCGCGCAGGTACAATCGTTCGCCGCGATTAACCTTCTGATTCAAATGGAAGAGCGCGCCTGACGTGGAAATGTCGTCAGTCTCTGTTGGCTCACTCCAGGCAGATCCGTCTTCTGCGCGACCCGAGATCACGATCGGGAGTCGCAATGACATCCTTAAAGCAAACCGTCTCTCTTCGTTGTTATAGGGCGTGCTCATTGGTCCAATCGTAAAAGCCCTGACCCGTTTTCTTTCCCAACTTCCCTTCACTCACCATTCGTCGCAGGACTTCCGGTGGTCTAAACATTTCGGAGCCGAGTTCGCGATGTAGATATTCCGCGATATTGAGTCGCACGTCGAGCCCAACCAGATCGGTCAACTTCAATGGGCCCATCGGATGGTTGTAGCCAAGCTCCATCGCCGTGTCGATATCCTGCACACTTGCTACTCCCTGTTCAAACATCCGCATCGCTTCAAGACCAAGCGCCACGCCTAATCTGCTCGAAGCAAAACCCGGAACGTCTTTCACGACGATCGGTTCTTTACGCATCTTACGGCCAACATCCGTCACTGTCTGTACAGTGTCAGCGCTGGTCCTTTTTCCAACAACAATTTCAAGCAGCCGCATGATGTGCACCGGGTTGAAAAAGTGCATACCGATAACAGCTTCGGGGCGTTTTGAAGAACCGGCTATCTCCGTTATGGACAGCGACGACGTATTGCTGGCGAAAATGAAAGGGTGGTCGGATGAGGATTCCAGTTGCCGGAGCACTTCCTTCTTTAACTCGAGCTGCTCGGGCGCGGCCTCAATGATCAGATCTGCTGCGGCACACTCTTTCAGGTTCGTTGTTCCATGAATATGCTGCAAGGTGCGGTCGCGATCGTCTTCAGTCAACTTGCCGCGTTGAATTCCTTTGACAAGGTTGCTGTCGATCGCTGCAACTCCGCGCGCCAACGACTCGCGATCCACGTCGTTCAGCAGGACCCGAAACCCCGCAGCCGCGGCAACCTGGGCAATGCCATGACCCATTGTGCCCGCGCCGATAACGGCAATGCTCTCAATCGATTTCAAACTAACACACCAGAAGCCACAGGTTCGACTACCCCAATAACCGTAGTTATACTATACGCTCAACCGAAAAGGCTATACTGTCTGGAAATTATGGATAACGAAACGATCAAACGAGATGTCGTCATCATCGGATCCGGACCGGCAGGGCTTACGGCTGCGATTTACACCGCCCGCGCGAGTCTGAAGCCATTGCTGATCGACGCCCCCGCTGATGCGCACAAACAGACCACTCCGGGCGGTCAGTTGATGATCACGACCGAAGTGGAAAATTACCCCGGATTTTCAGAAGGAATTCAGGGACCCGAGCTGATGGTTGAGTTTCGCAAGCAGGCGGAACGCTTCGGAACTGAATTCATGGAGACGTGGATCACTGATGTCGATCTGTCGGAACGTCCTTTTACGCTCTACACCGAAACGAACACCATCGTGACCGAGACTTTGATCATCGCTTCGGGCGCGTCAGCGAAGTGGCTCGGGATTCCGGGTGAAGCGAAAGTGCCGAACGGGTTTGGTGGCAACGGAGTTTCAGCGTGTGCGACCTGCGACGGTCCGTTGCCGGCCTTTCGAAACAAGCCACTGGTTGTAGTCGGCGGTGGCGATACGGCGATGGAAGAAGCGACTTTTCTGACGCGTTACGCGGCAAAAGTTTACGTTGTTCATCGTCGCGATAGATTGCGGGCGTCGAAGATCATGCAGGAGAAGGCGTTCCGAAACGAGAAGATTGAGTTTATCTGGAACACGGCGCTTGAAGAGATTCTCGGGACGCAGGAACATGGTGTGACGGGTGTTCGTTTGCGCAACCTGCAAACTGATGAGGAACGCGAATTTGAGTGTGCGGGCGTGTTTGTCGCGATTGGACACAAGCCGAACACGGAGCTGTTCAAAGGACAGTTGGACATGGACGAGATTGGTTATCTGAAGACTTCGGGCCACTCGACTGCAACCAACATTCCCGGTGTTTTTGCGTGCGGCGACGTGCAGGATTCAGTTTACAGGCAAGCAATAACCGCGGCTGGTACTGGTTGCATGTCGGCAATCGACGCCGAACGTTTTCTAGACCACCTGCCGGTTGCGATGCCGACCGGAGACGAGATCACGATCGAAGGCGAAACCATCACGCCCGATCACAAAGCCATCATCACACCCGATGGCCACATGGTTTCGAACACAGATTAACGCGGCTTACAACAAAACGATCGAATCATCTGTCTCGCGATAATGTGGCGCGATCCGGGATTGAGGGCAGGGTTCGCAGTAAGCTCCGAGACGTTTGAGCCGATCCTCACAATCGTTACACTGCAAGGCCAACCCGAGTTGCCGCAGAGATTCGAGCAGCGGCACGAGCAACGTTCCTCGTTCCGTCAAAGCGTATTCGATGTGCGGTGGATTGCCGCCGAAATCTGTTCGTTCAACTAAACCATCCTTCTCCATGTCACGCAGGCGTCCGACGAGCGTGCGACTGCTGATCGGAAAAAGACTGTTCAACAATTCCATCGTTCGCTTTGGACCACCGAGCAACTCACGCACGACCAGCATCGTCCACTTGTCACCGAGCATCTGTAACGCTCCGGTGATTGGACAGCCATCGAGTTCGCGTCGTTTCATCGCGGCTATGGTCTCAGGTTGATGTTGTAAGTTTTGATTTTGGAGTTGAGTGTGGTCGCGTTCATGCCGAGCAAACGCGCGGCGCGCGACTGGTGTCCGCCGGTTTGTTCAAGCGCGCGCCGTATCAGATCGATTTCAAAACGACGCACTTCCTCGTAGAAATTAATACCGCGTCCGATGTCGCCGACAGCAGCGTTACTGGCGCCGTCGTGATGGCCCGAAACCACCGATTTCGGATCGCTGATCTCAGTGCGCAAACACGCCTTCGTGATCTCGTTGCCGGGTGCAATCACCACCGCCCGCTCGATCGTGTTTTCCAACTCACGGACGTTTCCGGGCCATGAATAAGCTTCGAGTAACGCCAGCACTTCGGGCGCGAGTTGCTCCGAGACGTCGCGTGCGTTCTCTTCGTTGTACTTCTGAATGAAGTGTTGGGCCAACGGCAAAATATCTTCACGACGGTCGCGCAACGGCGGCAACTCGATCGGCACTACGGCGAGACGATAATAAAGATCCTCGCGAAAAGTTCCCTGTCGAACAGCTTCTTTCAGATCGATGTTCGTCGCCGCGACGATGCGAACGTCAACTCGACGCGGCGCTGTGTCTCCCAAGGGCGTGAACTCACGTTCCTGGATCACGCGCAACAGTCGCACCTGTGTTTCCGGTGGAATGTCGCCAATCTCATCGAGAAAGATCGAGCCGCCGTCCGCAACTTCAAACAAACCTTTCTTCGCCGCGACTGCGCCGGTGAACGCGCCACGAGTGTGACCAAACAACTCCGACTCGAGCAACTCGGAAGGAATGTTTGAACTGTTTACGGTTACAAACGGACGGCCGGCGCGCGTGCTGGCTTCGTGAATCGCTTTCGCAATCAACTCTTTACCCGTGCCGCTTTCGCCCGTAATCAAAACTGTCGACCGTGCCGGCGCCACCTGTTCAACGAGGCGAAAGACCTCCTGCATGATGTCGGAGCGCCCGATGATCTCGCCGCGATCGACAGCCTTGCTCATCGCGCGGCGCAGCGTGCGTCGCTCTTCTTCTTTACGGCGGCGCTTGATGCCGGCCTGGATCGTCGCGGTGATCTGTTCGTTTTGAAAAGGCTTGCGAATGCAGCCGAAGGCGCCTCGTTCCCACGCGGCGATGGCGGTGTCGAAAGTTGCGTAAGCAGTGATCATCACGATCACCGCATCCGAGTCCATCTTCAGAAACTCTTCGAGCGCGCGCAGTCCGCCGATGCCGGGCATCGAAACGTCGAGCAGGACAACGTCGAACGCGCGGCGGCCGTAGGCTTCGAGGCCTTCTTCACCGGTCTTGGCGAGATCGACGCGATAGCCTTCGGCGGTGAGCAGAGTCTCGAGCACCTCGCGCATGATCTCTTCGTCGTCAACGACGAGAACCGATCCTTTTTTGGAGTTGCGCCTTTCCGTCTTCATCATGAAGGCGGTAGTTTAGCAAACAGCCGCTGTTTTTTCTTAATCGCCGACGGCCTGGAGGCGTGCGCGGACACGTGCGGTGGGTAAAGTGATGCGGAAAGTTGTGCCGTGTCCGGGTGTGCTATCGACGCTGATGCGTCCGGCATGTTCCTGGACAATTCCGTAAGACACGGCGAGGCCGAGGCCAGTTCCCTGGCCGACGCCTTTGGTCGTGTAAAACGGATCGTAAATCTTGGCGACGTTCTCGGGCGCGATGCCGATGCCGTTATCAGAGATCTCAGCGACCAGTGATCCATCGTCGGCAGTACCGGTCGAGACCCTGATTCGTCCGCCATCGGGAATGGCGTCACGCGCATTGAGAATTAGATTCGTGAAGATCTGCTGCAACTTGCCGGCGTTGGCGTAGGCTTCCGGAGCGTCCTCATCGTAATCACGCACGATCTCGATCTGGCTGCGACGCAGTTGCGGTTCGAGTAGTTGCAACGTGTCGTCGAGCACGCGCGCGACGTCAGTTTCCGCAAACTCGGTCGCGCTGCCGGTGCGGGAAAAGTTCAGCAGGTTGTTGACGATGTTCGTAGCTCGTTCAGCCTGGGTGCGAACCTTTTGCAGCAACGCATGCTTCGGATCGTTTTCGTTGAGCATGCCCAGCAGCATCTGCGTATACGACGAAACACCGGTCAAAGGCGTGTTGACTTCGTGCGCTACGCCCGCGGCCAGCAAACCAATCGACGAGAGCTTCTCGCGCTGTTGCAACTGCTCTTCGAGAGTGATGCGGGCGGTGACATCTTCAAGCACAACGAGCGCACCCGTTTGTCCCTGAGCATCCTGCAACGGTGCGAGTGCGATGTTCAAAACGAGCGCGCGATTGGCGCGCGTTGCCGTATGGAGCTTGTAGATGTTTCGGATTTCCTTGAGAAGCCAACCATCTTTACCGAGAACTTGCTTGAGCGTGTCGGCGAAGTCTTCTGAAAACAGATCCTCAACGTACCGGCCGACTGATGCATCGCGACTAAGGCCAAGAATATGTTCGAGTGCGGAGTTGAGACGCGTCACACGTCCGTCGAGATCCACGGCCAGCAGACCGACGTTGATCGACTCGATGATCGACTCGTTGAATTCCTTCAACTGCTTCAACTCGGCCGCGCGTTCCTGCTGGTCCTTGTAGAGCAAACTGTTTTCAATCGCGACCGCTACGTAACCCGAGACAGTGCGCAAAATCTCAACGTCTTCGGATGAAAGTAGTCCGCCATCGACAGAACGCCCGAGGCCAATCACTGCGACCATTCGTCCGCGCACGACGCAGGGAACGAAGTAGTGCAGCACTTGTCGCACCGAGAAATTCGATTCGGAGTTCAGATCGAGATCGTCCGCGCGCACCACACCAGTTTCCGCGGAACGCACGCGAATCATTTCGCGAAAGTCAGGAGGAACAACAACCGGGGCCGGCAAGCCTGCCGTACGCGCTACTACATAACCAGACCGGGCATTTCGCGACTCGATAAAGATCGCGACGCGTTCGACGTTCATCACTTCCTGGAGCCGGCTCACTAACGCATCGAGCAACGGGTCAAGCGCGGTCGTCGCAGACAGCGTGCGTCCGAAATCCAGCAGGCTGTTGCGCAAGTCGTAACGCTCACCATAGAACACGCGATCGACGTGCTCCTGGAGAAAGTTCTTAACCGGAGCCGCGACCATCACAATCGCCGCCATTGCCAGAACGGCTACGACGACGCGCAACGTTATCTCACCGGAAGTGAATGCTTGCTCCGAGCCGAAGGCATACAAACCGCCGGCATAAACAACAACAGCGATGAGCAGCGAAACCGCGAGAGTCGTGAGGGCGTAGACGAAAACTCTTCGCACCACGAGCTCAACGTCCATCAAGCGATAACGAAGAACTGAATAACCAAACGCGAACGGAATTATCGCGAGCGGCAGGATGGCGACATCTGTGAGCCAACGATCGGTTGGCGCGCCAACCAGATAGACCGCGGCGTAGAGCAGTATGAAAGGAGTGACGGCGAGGACCGTACCCCAAACGACCCACTTCACTTGTTGACGAACTACAGTGCTCTTTGCCGTGAAGAAAGTTCGGAACAGAAGCGCAGCGCTCGCAGCTAAGGCGACAACAAGGTGCAGGATGGTAATCCAGTAGAAGAATCCGACGATCTGTTCCGTAACCGGAATTCTCTGAAAACCGGAGAAAGCTTTGCCGATCTCATCGCGCAGGAACACAATTACTTCGAAACCCAGCAGCAACAACGCCAGGACGTAGAGCAACACTGCACGCCAGCGATTCGTCACGAAGAGTTGTTGCCGCGATGGATAAAGCGCACAGAAGTGCAAAAACAACGGCGCGAAGAGAATCAGGGCCGCGTTGTCGAGAAAAGCGATCGCCAGATCGAGGTCACGATAACTACCGACCGGCGTAAAGAAAAGAAACACGAACGCGGCGAGACAGAACGTCGCAAAGTGAAGCGCGTACGGAGCGCGACCACCTTGCTTGAAGAGCACGAAGAAACCAACGCACAGAAAGATTATGCCGATGAGATTGATGTAGAGCACTCGCGGCGTCCACTTGTGAACGGCGCCCAATTTGTCGAGATCCGCCCAGTAGGCGCCCACGTCCGCAGAGTAGGACGGCCGCGTCATCAGGTAATGCAGGCTGCCACCGAGGCGTGCTTGCTCGAGATAGATCTGAATGTCGCGCGCGGAAGTAACCTCTTCGGCGCGGCCTCCACCATCAAAGCTGATGCCGATCAACTGATCGCCCGGCAGCATCCAGGCACGGTCCGCGGCGGAACCTTTCTCGATGCTCTTCGCTATGATTCCGTTTTGAGTATCGACCCACTCAACACCATCCCACGCCGGTGTATCGTGTTTTACGCGTTGACGGAAGTTGAGGAGGCCGGCACTGATCAATAGCGCCGCGCCAATCAGCAGAAACCAGGTCCTGGTTGTGAGTATCGATCCCTTCACTGCTACCTCAACGCTGCCGCTTAAGTTTGCGCACGGCAGATCCGACTCTTTTAGGCAAGGTATGTTCCGGCCGCGTTTTCCGCGGTTTGAAACGGTTTAATTAGCCCGGATCAAAAGATCTATCCAACTTTTCGGAATTTCCGAGAATTTGGAAGACCAGCATTGGAGAGGAAGGGAGCAAAACTGCGAGATGAGAGGTTGTTTTGACAGTCTGCTCTCCTCATCTCGTGTCTCTAAAACCTGACCGAGATTCCACCACGAACAGACCGTCGATTGTTACCAACGAAAGTCAGGATCTCTCCGTTATCAGAACTTGTTTGCGCGTCAAGTAGGTTGCGCGCGTCGAGAATCGCTTCGGCTCGCACCGGCAAACCAAAACTCGGCAACTCCTGCAGGATTTGAATGCTCAACGATGGATCGTAAACGCCTAAACGACCCGCGAATGGATCGATCGCGAATACCGTTGCTTCAGGTGAGAATCGCAGCACCGTACGCACTTGCGTACCGGTGTGAAATCCCGCCGCGAGTTGAAACGCCGCAGTTTGAAAGTAACCACTTTCGAACAGCTCCGCAGGTGTTGAGAAACCTTCTGCCGAAAGCTGTTGGCCTCGTCCGAAAGCATAACCTGCCTGGGCGGTCCAAACGCGATTCAGACGCCGCGTGTAAACGACGCGAATGCCGCGTGAAGATCCCTGCTGGTTGGCGATATCGAGAAACGCATCGCCGCTGCGACCCGAGAAAGTGCTCGCTGGTCCACTCAAGAGGCCCACACCGCGCCCGCTCGTTGTGTCGAAGAACGCGGTCGCTTCAACGTTGGAACTGTTATCGAGAACTCTTTCGACTCCGAACTCGAGACGGTGACTTCGTTCGAGCACTGCCTGGCCGTCAACAAAAGCAACTGGCCGCACAGCCTGACGACGGAAAACAACCTGTTCGTCTTCGAACGTCGCAACGCTCTGAATGCCATCTTCATCTCCAGCCGCCGCGAATGCGGCCTTCACTCGTGTGCGCGCGTTTGCGTCGTACTGAACTCCGAATCTCGGCGTAATGGCGTGCGCGCCACCGGCGCCGATGAAACGTGAGTAATCGAGTCCCATCACGATCACGATGCCATCGCGCACGATCCACTCGTCGACGGCTCGCAAGGAAATCTGACCTTGCAGATCGGATTGATCGTTTAGCCTGCTCGTCCAAACAGGATTCGCGAAACGTACGCCCGCGGCGTTAATTCCGATGCGATGACGATTGCCGACGTGGATACGCGTGGTTGCTTCCAGACGCTCGGGAGCATCACCAGTTCCGGTTTGACCCGCGAAGATCAGTTCCACTGAATCAGAAACTGGAGTAGCAACGGCAAAGTTAAGACCTACATAAGACGATCCATAAGCATTGCTTGCGAAATAGCTTTCGAGAACACCGTGTGGTTTGACTCGTGAATCTGAAGTTGCTTCGGTGGGAGTCTCTGGTGCGCTTTCTACGGGAACATTTTCAGCAGTCTCACTCTGAGTTGCGATCTTGATGCTATCGTCTTCGCCTTCCTGCACCTGGAAAACTGAGCGTCGTGGTTGCGCCGATCGCAAGGTCCATTTGACGTCTTCACGATCGCGTTGGCGTTCGGGCAAGGTATTGCCGTTACCCGCCGGCTCGAGATTGAAGCGATAGACCAGTTCCTGTTGCGCCTTCACGTCGACCTGAGTGAAGACTACTTCGCTGAAGCCGTTTGCGATTGCTTTGATTCCATACCTGCCGGGCAGAACTCGCGCGATGAAGTTGCCCTGCTTATCAGTCCGCGCTTCCTTAACCGTCTTCACACCCTCTCGGACCAACGACACGAGCGCGCCCGCAAGCGGGTTCCCCCGGTTGTCGCGAACCGTTCCGCTGATGGTGGCCAGTGATTTATTGGAGCCTGCGGCAAGTACGTCACTGGTGATAAACGACACCAGCGCGATCAGAGACAATACAAAGCCAAATGCTCTTCTCATGCGAAGACCTCCGCAACCAAATTCCTTTGGAAGCCGTGGACAGGTGAAAACTGGTTCAGGCGAGAAGACTTACCGAAACCCGAAACAGCCCATCATTTTCTGTTACCGCCCGAACAGATGTCAAGTAATGGGCGTAAAAACGGCCAATTTGCCGCCGCTTTTAGGCCGTGCTAGGATTCCAACTCCCCTTCTCAACCACGGCATAAATTTGTTCCTTTTGGTCTCCAACGAATGATAGACGAAGTTAAATCCACGAAACTCCCGAACGGCATAGCCATCCTGACCGAACACATGCCCGGGCTCCGCTCCGTGACTGCCGGGATCTGGGTTCGGCGGGGATCTCGTCACGAATCGGCCGAATTAAACGGCATTTGCCACTTTATCGAGCACGCTGTCTTCAAAGGTACCAGGCACCGTAGCGCGAGGGATATAGCCGTTGAAACTGACCGGCTGGGCGGGAACCTGGATGCTTATACGACCCATGAGATGACGGGTTTTACCACAAAGGTTGCGGACACCGCGCTCGCCCAGGCTATAGATTTACTGGCGGATCTGGTTTCCCACCCGCGTTTTGAGCAGGAAGACCTGGAACGTGAGCAGAAGGTTATCCTCGAAGAGATGAAAATGGTCGAGGACACGCCCGACGAGCTCCTCGGCGAACTCTTCAACTCGGCCTACTTCCCAAATCAACCGCTCGGCCGCCCAATTGAAGGCACGCGCGAAACAGTGTCGACCTTCGATCACAAAACGACCGTCGGGTTTCATGCCCGCGAGTTTTCCTACAGCAATCTCGTAGTAGCAGCGGCTGGAAACGTCGATCACAATCGTTTGATGGAACTGGTCGGCGTTGCTTTTGATGGTTGCGAAAGTGGCGCCGGTTTTCGACCGCAAACAGTTGATCCCGGCAGACCGCGACCCGCAGCCCCGATCCTGATTGAGCAGAAGAACGAACTCGAACAGGCCCATCTAGTGATTGCGACGCCTTGGCCCGATGCGCTCAGCAACGATCGCTACGCGGCCAGTTTACTGAGTTCGATCATAGGCGGTGGCACTTCAAGCAGACTCTGGCAGAAAATCAGAGAAGAACGCGGACTCGCGTATTCAGTCGGCGCCGGGGGTAGCGCGTTTTCTGATGTCGGCGTGTTCAACGTCTACGCGGGAACGTCGCCGGAATATCTCGATCAGGTTTTGGAAGTTTCACTCAGCGAACTTCGCGAAGTAGTACGCAACAACGTTACGGAAGAAGAGTTGCGCATCGCAAAGGATCAAGCCATCTCATCGATCCTGCTTGGTCTCGAGTCGTCAAGCGCACGAGCCGGCACGCTCGCACGACAGGAGATCATTCACGGTCGTCGCATCTCGCCCGATGAAGTGATCGAAAAGATCCGCAACATCACAGTTGATGAGCTTCAAGAAGTCGCGCGCACTTATTTCAAATCAGAAACCATTGCGCTCGGCGTGTTGGGAAATCTCAACGGGTTTAAAGTCGATCGTTCTCGTCTCGAAATCTAGCTACAAAAAAGAGCCACAAAAGAGAGAAGAGCGATGTTATAGTTGCTCTTCTCTTAGTTTGTGCCTGCTCGTGACCTGATATGAAACTTACCGTTCTTGGCAGCGGCTCGACTGGTAATGCAGTGCTGATCGTTGCCGGCGATACTCGCGTGCTCGTCGATGCGGGTTTGAGTGCGAAGGAGATCGCGCGGCGCCTCGCAATGGTCGGCGAGGACGCGCAACGTCTCGACGCAGTGCTCGTAACTCACGAACACGGCGATCACGCCGGCGGCTTGCGCGTGTTACTGAACTCCCTCGATTGTCCCGTATACATCTCCGGAAAAACACTCGACGCGTACGTGAGTGAGAAAGTCAACGTCAGTAACGAAGAACCACGACGCCGCGCCAAAGCGCTCGGTGATCGCGTGGAACAGATCGAATCGAGCAAAGACTTCAAAATCGGCGAAATCGATTTTCACCCATTCACGATTCCGCACGACGCCGTCGATAATTTCGGTTTTACTGCCACACACCAGGGCGTAAAGATCGCGACGGTTATGGATTTTGGTCACGTCACGACGCTGATTACTGAACGACTGCGCGGTTGCGCCGCGATCGTGATCGAGTCGAACCACAGCCGCGACATGCTCAAGGCTTGCGACAACTATCCGTGGGAACTGAAGCAACGCATCCTCTCGCGTCTGGGCCATCTTTCAAATGAAGATCTCGCCGATTGGATACGCCGCGGCTTTGACGGCTGCGCGAAGTACATCGTCCTCGCACATCTTTCACAACGCGCTAACAATCCATACCTCGCGAAGATCAACGCCGAAGTCGCGCTACAGGAGCGCGCGCCACTGTTTGTTGGTTACACTGAGGTCAGTCTTTCCTATCCCAAGGAGCCGACGCCCTGGATAGAGGTATGAGCGAATCTCGGCGTACGCGTGGCCTTTACCTGTCCGTCTTTCTTATCGCCTTTTTACCTGTATTGACGTTGCCGGCGTGTCGCCGGGACGTTGAACGCGCACGCGTTCCGGCTGAGGTGCAGGAAGTGGTCACGAACGTCGGCGAGCAGATCGCGCTGGAACGTTACGAACAGATCTACAACGAGTCGTCGAGTCTTTGGAAAAAAGACGTCACGCTCGAGCAATCAAATGAGGTGTTCAAGACTTTGCACACTAAGCTCGGCAAGGTCGAATCGCGCTCGCTTAACTCCGCTAACGAACAACAGAACTCAGGCGGCGCTTTGAAGGGACACGTTTTTATCCTCAGTTACGAAACCAACTTCGAACGTGGCGAGGGGATGGAGACTTTTACTTTAATAGAAGAGAATGGGCACTGGCTGCTGGCCCGTTACTTTGTGAATTCCACGGCACTTAAATGATCGAACGTTACACGCTGCCCGAGATGGGCGCGCTCTGGTCGGAGCAAAACAAGTTTCAGAAATGGTTGGACGTGGAGATCGCGGTTTGCGAAGTGCACGCCGAGATGGGCACGATCCCGCACGACGCTCTCGAACAGATCAAATCGCGCGCGAAGTTTTCCGTTGCGCGTATCAACGAGATTGAAAAGACGACTAATCACGACGTAATCGCGTTTACGACCAACCTCGCGGAATCGATCGGTGAAGCGAGTCGCTTCGTCCACTATGGTCTGACTTCGTCAGACGTAGTCGACACTGCCAACGCGCTTTTGCTGCGTGATGCGGCTGACATTCTGTTGAAGAAAGTCGAGACGTTGATCGAGACGTTGAACCGTCGCGCCGTCGAATTCAAAAACACTCCGCAGGTCGGCCGCACGCACGGTATTCACGCTGAACCGACTTCGTTTGGATTAACTTTCGCGCTTTGGTTTGACGAGATGCGCCGCAATCGCGAGCGTTTGCTGCGCGCGCGTGAAGCGGTCGCGGTGGGAAAGATTAGCGGCGCGGTCGGCGCTTTTGCTCATCTCGATCCGTCAGTTGAAGAAAGTGTTTGTGCGCGTCTCGGACTAAAGGCCGCGCCGGTTTCAACGCAGGTCATTCAAAGAGACATCTACGCCGAGTATTTGACGACGCTCGCGATCATGGCGTCGTCGTTAGAGAAGTTTGCTTTGAACGTTCGTCACTGGCAGCGCACCGAGGTTCGCGAGGCGCAGGAGCGTTTTACAAAAGGTCAGAAGGGTTCGAGCGCGATGCCGCACAAGCGCAACCCGATTATTTCCGAGCGTATCTGCGGCATCGCGCGCGTGATTCGTGCGAACAGCGTTGTGGGTCTGGAGAACGTCGCGTTATGGCACGAACGCGACATCTCTCATTCTTCAGCGGAGCGCGTGGTCCTGCCCGATTCGAGCATCGCGCTCGACTACATTCTGCAAAAAGCAATCGGACTGATTGACGGCCTCGTCGTCTATCCGGAACGCATGCTCGAAAACCTTGGGGCCACGAAGGGCCTGATCTTCAGCGGTCAGTTGTTGCTGGCGTTGACGAACAAAGGACTCTCACGCGAAGACGCCTACGAGTTGGTCCAACGTAACGCGATGAGAGTTTGGGACGAGGATCGCGACTTTCGTGAGCTCGTGAAAGCCGACAGTGATATTCAAAAGAATTTGTCGGGCGAAGAAATAGATCGCGTCTTCTCGCTGGAACATTACCTGCGAAATGTCGACGCGATCTATCAAAGAGTGGGAATCGAGTAAAACCTATTTCTGCGAGAATTTCTCGGCGTAGTTTCCCAGGAGAGGCAGCTTAAAGTACTGACGCTGGTACGCCTTTATCATGCAAAAGATGAACCCAATCAAAGCGGCGACAATCAGTACTAACTGCAATAGAAGGGTGATGACCCATACTAAACCGGCGAGTAGGCCCGATATCTGACCAAGGATTAGAGTCAAAACGAAAGACACAATCCACAGCGCTATTAACCCGACCCAAAACGCGCCCGAAAGCAGCATCGATTGCATGGCATGAAAGCGCACAAAGCGGCTGTCCTTCTCAATCAGGAAAAAAATCAGGCCGCCCAGGAATTGAAAGAGATAAGCCAACAGGGAAGCAACATTATCATCAAGCCCGGTGCTGGATTTGGTTGCGGCTACAGGCGAAGCGGGGCTCGCTTGGACGGGCGGGTCGTTTTGCATTATAAGTTTCTCCTGTTAGAAATCGTTTGATCCGGAAGCGATTGGTTCACGAGCCGGAGATAGTATTCCAACAAGTGCTTTTTAAGCAATGCTTTGTTGATTTAGCGACAGGTAAGAAATGAAAGCCAAAGTTTACGTAAACCTGAAATCCGGCGTTCTTGACCCGCAGGGTAAAGCCATTCAACATTCAGTCGAACTGCTCGGCTTTTCGGGAATTTCGGACGTCCGGCAGGGCAAGTACTTTGAGATCTCGCTTGACGGATCGATGGACGAGCAGCGGGCGCTTGAATCGGTTGAGAAGATGGCGCGCGAAGTGTTGTCCAACCCCATAATCGAAGACTATCGCGTGGAGTTAGAAGCGTGAAATTCGGAGTTATAGTTTTTCCTGGTTCGAATTGCGATCACGATGCTTATCACGTGATCTCCAAGCACGTCGGCCAACCCGTGGATTTCATCTGGCACCGTGAAACAGATCTTTCCACTTACGATGCGGTGATCCTTCCCGGCGGCTTTTCTTATGGCGACTACCTGCGCGCCGGCGCACTCGCGCGCTTCTCACCCGTGATGAATTCAGTCAAGAAGTTTGCGGAGAGTGGTGGCTTTGTGCTCGGAATTTGTAACGGCTTTCAGATCCTTTGCGAGGCGGGACTTTTGCCGGGTGCCTTGATTCGGAATCGCGACCTTCACTTCATCTGCGAACACATTCACGTGCGTGTGGAAACGTCTGACAGTCCTTTTACTAACGAACTACAGAAAGGCAGTGTGCTGCGAATTCCGATCGCGCACGCGGAAGGCAATTACATCTGCGACGATTACACGCTCGCAGAGATGCAGCGCGAAGATCGCATTGTCTTTCGTTACTGCACGCCCGAAGGAACCGCCAGCGAAGAGTCGAATCCAAACGGTTCGCGTGACAATATCGCGGGAATTTGCAATCGTCAGCGCAATGTTCTCGGCCTGATGCCGCACCCGGAACGTGCTTGCGAAGACTTGCTTGGCTCCAGTGACGGGCGCGATATTTTCAGCTCACTGGCAGCCACTGTGGCGGCCGCAGTTTGACCCACTCTCTCCAGTTATATGAAACGCATACTACCGTTCATCATCATTCTCGCGGTGCTTGGTTTGGCACTGGGCAGCGCTTGGTACTTAACCCGTTCGGTTCCCTCGACTCCAACAGCCGTCGGTCAACCAGCGCCGCAGTCGCCGGAAACACAGGCATCGCCGGTTCAGCAGGCCCCGATCAATCCTGGCATTCCCGGCGCCGAGCCTGCGCATTCACATGGAGCGGCCAACGCCGTGGTGCACCTTGAAGAGTTTGGTGATTTTGAATGTCCGCCGTGCGGCCTGTTTCATCCGGTGCTGAAACAGATGGAAGAAGAGTTTGGCGGCCAGGTGCGCGTCACGTTCCGGGAGTTTCCACTCGTTGCCGTTCACCAGCACGCGATGGCTGCCGCCTCCGCAGCCGAAGCCGCCGGGCTTCAGGGCAAGTTTTGGGAGATGCACGATCTGCTTTACGACCGTCAAAACAACTGGAAAACGCAGTTTGACGTGCGGCCGGTTTTTGAAGGTTACGCCAAAGAGATCGGACTCGATGTCGAGCGTTACAAGCGTGACGTCAATAGCGACTTGGTAGCACAAAGAATTTTCAACGACGGAAGGCGCGGTCACTCACTCGGTGTTAAAGGTACTCCGACCGTTTTTATGAACGGACGTGAAGTGCCGTTTGAGTTATTGCTGCCGGCCGAAAAGCTCCGCGCCACGATTCAAAACGAGATTCAAGCTGCCAAACGATGAGAAAGATCTACGTTACGGCAGCACTACTCTCATTAATCGGACTCGCTGACGCACTTTATCTCACCGTCGAGCACCTCACCGGCGCCACCGTTCAGTGCACAATTCTCTCCGGTTGCTCAGAAGTGCTCAGTAGCCGTTGGGCTGTCGTTGCCGGATTTCCCCTCGCCGGTATCGGCGCGGCCGCATATTTCACGGTGTTTAGTCTCGCCACACTCGCCGCGTTCGGTTATCGCGCTGCCGGCACTTTGCTGACCCCGCTGCTCTCAGCCATGTTCATCGTCAGTTTGTGGTTGATCTACTTACAGGCGTTTGTGATTCGACAGTTTTGCCAGTACTGCTTGTTCTCCGCTGCGATTACGTCCGCGCTCCTGCTGCTGGTCGTCATCGGCCGATTTGTTCTGAAGCCCGCATCCGTGTAAGGTGTTGGAAATGAGTCAACAGCAACCGACAGTGGCGGACATTTTCCGTCGTGCGCAGGCTCTGCGACAGGAGCAACCTGACTGGTCCTACAAACAGGTTGGGGAGCAGTT
>Ga0126311_10000375_pt1 | contig 21186 bp, 14 predicted proteins | sample Plot61_FD_92539 | JGI IMG/M metagenome (GOLD analysis project Ga0126311, IMG submission 92539) | Serpentine soil microbial communities from UC McLaughlin Reserve, CA, USA - Plot61 | ecosystem: Environmental > Terrestrial > Soil > Grasslands | place: USA: UC McLaughlin Reserve, Lake County... | reverse complement strand
TACGACCGAACGATTAACTCGCACATCAACCGCCTGCGAGCCAAGATAGAAGACAACCCCGAGAACCCGCAGATGGTTCTGACCGTCTGGGGAATCGGTTACAAGTTCAGCGACGAACAGCGCTGAAGGGTCACTCTCCTGAAGGGCCGACTCAAGGCCCTCCCCGTAAGGCAGGCTGCGGAGCACGCCCCCGCTCTACGAAAGCCCGCACACCGTTGAAGGCTTACCGCTAACTCACACGCACGGGCTTGCCTGCCCGCGAGTAAAAAATTATGAAGAACGAACTGACTCGACACGACATCGCCGTGCGGAAGGATGCGCGACAGCCGAGGGACGCGCGCGTCTCCGCCTGGACTGCGTCGCGCTGCGTGCGCCTCGGGCTCGTCGGCTCGCTCGGCGCTTCGCTGGCGCTGATGTTGAACGACACGGCGCCGCGCGCGCAGCAGCGCTACACGGAGCCTGCGGTCAAAGTCACGAGCGTGACGACGAGCGGGAACGTCGTCTCGATCTCGGCCGACGGCTCGCTCGGCCGCGCGCAGACGTGGCAAGACCCCGAAGGCTTCCACGTCGTGCTCGTCAACGGTCAGGCGGCGGCGGGCGCTTCCTCGGGCGGAGTCAGGACGCGGCGTGTCGGGAACTCCCTTGAGCTGGTCGTCCCCGTGCGGCGCGGCGCGAGCGTGACCGTGGAGCCGCGCGGCAACCGCCTCGACTTAGTCGTCAGCGGCGGGCAGGGCGGCGCGCTCAACGTCGAGAACTTCCCCGTCGAGCAGCACGACGACGCGCAGACGCGCGCGCGCTCAAAAGAGTCTGCCGAGCGCGAGCCCGCGCCGCGCCAGCAGGAAGAGTTCTACGCGCCGCAGCCCTCGCAGCGCAGGCGCAACGAGGCCGCGCAGCCTTCGTCTCAACAGTCGGCCTCGCCGCAACAGTTCAACGCGCCGCCGCCGGCGCCGAACGCGACGGCCGCGCCGGTCACAGCGGCACAGCCGCAGAGCGCAGCGCCCTCGGGCGACGTTAACCCCTCGACGGTCGTGCTGTCCGCGACGCAGCCCGACGCGAACGCTTCGGGCGTGCCCGCGGCGCAGGCGCGGCTTGAGTCGGGCGGGGGCGGCTTCAACTTCCTCTCGTTTCTAACGTCGGTGCCCGCGCTGTTCCTGCTCGCGGGCGCGTTGGTCGCGGGCGCGGTTATGCTCTTCCTGCGCCGACGCCGCGACCGCTCGGACTTGGAAGAGACGGCCGCCCTCTCTTCGTCGAAGAATCGCGACGCCGTCGTCGCCCCCGCGAAGGTTGAGGAGGCCGAAGCCTCCCGGCCCTTCAAGCACACCGTAGGCGATCGGCGCAAGTTGAGCGTCGCCGTGCCGTTCGAGCGTCGCACGTCGGGCCGCGGGTCAGAGGACTCTGCGATGCGCCAGTTGCTGGACGCCGACGCGAAGAGTTCGGAAGGCTTCGAGACCACGCGCGAAGGCAGGTCGCAGGTCGCTGCGCCCGCCGTGCAGTTCGGCGCGTACCGCATCGACCAGGAGGTCGCGGCGCTCGTGCAGGGCAAGCCGCACACGCTCGAAGTGATAGCCTCGCGCGCGGCCGACGACAGGCGCGCGGTCGAGACTTCGCTACTCAAGGCACTGCGCTCCCACGAGACCGACGCGGACGGCCGACGCCGCGCGCGCACGGCGCTCGAAGACTACGGCTTCGTCGCGCGCTCCTGCGCGTCGCTCCTGCTCGGCTCGGAGAGTTTCGAGCGCGCCTCGGCCGCGCGCTCGCTCGGCGAGATGCGCTCGCCGCAGGCGCTGCCGTTTCTTACCGAAGCGCTCTACGATCAGGACTCCGTCGTTCGAAACGAGTGCGTGCAGAGCCTCGGCACGCTCGGCCTGCCGTCGGCAATCGGCGCGCTCTTGGACGTGGCGCGCAGGCACCCAGACCTCTCGGCCGGCGTGCTCGGCCCGGCGCTCACGGCCTGCTCGGTCGAGTCGCTTGAGCTTTCGTGGGACTCGCCCTTCGACAGCCGCACGTTCGCCGAGAGCGCGGGCGTCGAAGAGTTCTCGCGCGAGATAGCCTCAATCGTCTCGGCCGAAGCCTACGAAGAGCTGCCCGAGTACGCCGAAGACCAGACGCTCGCCTCCGCGCTCGAACGCGCGGGGAGCGAGTCCCCCGAGTCGCGCGTCGTCGCGGCGCAGAACCTCGCGCAGTTTCAGGTGCGCCGCGCGGTCGAGGCGCTGTCCGCGCTCGCGCGTCACGACTCCGAGTCCGGCGTGCGCTCGGCGGCCGTCACGAGCCTCGGGCTCATCAACCACGAGTCGGTCTTCGTCCACGTCATCGCGGCACTCGCCGACGAGGCCCGCGAAGTACGCGCCGCCGCGGCGCGCGCTATGTCGCGCCTGAGCTTCGACCGCGCGGACGCTTACGTGCGCGTCATCGAGTCGGCCGACGCCGCGTCGCTCCGCGACGTTGCGCAGGCCGCGGTCAAGGCCGGTCTCGCGGCGCAGGCCATAAGCCGCCTCAACAGCGAAGACCGAAGGCAGGCTTACGAAGCCTTCTCGCTCCTGACGCTCTGCGCGAAGGCGGGCGAGGTTCAGGCCATACTCGACACCGTCGAGTGCCACCGCGACATAGAGGTGCGCCTCACGTGCATACGCCTGCTCGGCCTCTCCTTGCGGCCCGAGCTGGGCGAACATCTGACGCGCATAGCGGGCAACGGCGGCGTGCCCGAGCGCGTACGGCGCGCGATACTTGAGACGGTCGGGGGCGCTGCGGTGACCGAGCCCGCGGGGGTTCGAGAGCGGCAGGCCGAGTCTCAGACCGGGTCTCAGGTCGTGCCGGTCGGGGCGGAGTAAGACGAATTTGTTCGAGCGCTCCGCGTGCCCTCCCGACTCGCGAAGCGTTCAAAGAATCCAGCAGTTGATAGACCCGAAGGTCGTAACGGAAGTTGTGCCATCGGCGGGAAATAGTTTTGGTGACAAGCGCCGCGCCGTATTGCATAATGGCCGCCGTCAGCGCCCGCAAGAGTAGTAATTCATGTCCCAGAGATCACGCGCCATGCCCCAGAACTCTTCCCAGCCAAAGCGAAGTAACACGCGGAGCGGACTATGCGCCGCACTGCTCGCCGCGCTCACTCTGCTCGCGGCGGCGGCGACGCTCTTAGGCGTCGGCGCGAGCGCGCAGCGCAGGAACGACAACACGTCGCAGCAGCAGCAGGGCCGCTCGTCGCGCCGCGTCATCGTGGGGCGCGGCAGCGACACCGCTTCGGGCTCGCGCACGACCATCACGGCCGACGACTCGCTCAACGACTACTCGGCCTACAGGAGCGGAGACCGCTTCTACGTCGTGCTGCCGAAGTCTGCGGCGGGCTCCGTCTCGAAGGGCGGCGGCAAGGGCTACACGGACGTACAGGTTCAGCAGCGCGGCGACTCGGTCGTCGTCTCCTACAAGGTTCAGCCCGGCGCGAAGCCGCGCGTCGAGCAGAAGTTCAACCGCCTCGACGTGGTCTTCGACGTGAAGGACGGCGCGCAGCCGGCCGCGCAGGGGCAGCAGCAGGCGGCGACTCAGCAGCCCGCGAACGACAACAGGAACGCTTCTGCTAAGCAGCAACAGCAACAGGCGGCGACACAGCCGAAGCCTTCGGAGACGCCCGCGAACCCAAACGACAGGCACCCGGCCGAGGCCGCTTCCAGCACGACTCAGCCCGGCGCTCTGAATCCTCCGAACGCGTCCGCGCAGACGGGCGAGCCCGCGGCGCAGCCCGGAGCGGCGCAGGCACAGCCCACGCCCGCGGCGGGCGAGCAGTCGCCTTCGAACGCCCCGACGGCCGACCCGCAGATAGCGCAGAACCAACAGCCCGCGCCCATCGCGCCCATCACCAAACCTGACACTCCCCCCGCGGGCGTACAGGCGGGCACGTCGTTCGCGACGACGCTCGCGAGGAACTGGCCGATACCGCTCTTCATCGCGCTCCTCGTCATCGGCCTCGGCCTCGTAATCTTCACGCGCCGCTCCTCGGGCCACGCGCCCGCAGGGTCCGAAGCCCCGGCGGTCGCGAAGACGACGACGCCGACGCCGACTAAGACGCTCGAAGAGCCGCGCGCCGTAAGTCTCAAAGAGGCGAAGGTCGAAACCGTCTCCGTCGCCGACACCGTCGCGCCGAAGCCCGAGCCAATCGCAGAAGTGAAGCCCGCGCCCGTCGCGGAGGTCATGCCGCTCGTCGCGCCCGCGGCGGTTGCGAACGACAAGAAGAAAAAGAAGAAGCAGCGAAAAGGGAAGGCCAGAGGCGGGCGCGTCGAAGAGTTGTCGCTCGCCGAGTCGAAGGACGCCGAAGAGCCTTCGCCAGAGTCTACCGTCGCCGAGGTCTCCGAGCCTTCCGCCGAGGTCTCCGAGCCTTCCGCCGAGGTCTCCGAGCCGTTCGCCGAAGAGGCCGCGCCGTCGGTCGAAGAGACCGTCGTCACGGAGCCGGAGCCTGTTGATGCTCCCGCTGCGGAGACCGAGGCCGCGCACGCGGAGACGCACGCGTTTATCTCGACTCAGCCGTCGGAAGATTCGACGCAGCCAATCGCAGAGGACTCGACGCCCGTCGCAGAGAGTCAGACGCCGAGTGTAGAGGCCGAGGCCGAAGCGTCGCGCGAGACTTCGTTAGAGCCTTCGTTCGAACCGTCGTTCGAGCCGGAAGTCGCCGCCGCCGAAGCGTCAACATTCGAGCCCGTCGCGGAGTCAGCCGCGGCGGTCGTCCATGAGCCGTTCACAGAACCTGTCGCGGAGACAGTAGCGGAGCCCGTCGCAGAGTCGGCGGTCGTGCCCGTCGTCGAGTCCGCCGCGCAGCCCGTCACGAGCATCGCGCCCGCGGGCGTGCCCGACCCGGAAGACGTTCAGACCGCGACACGCCGCCTGCTCGAAGGCGAGTCTTACGACCGCTCGGTCATAGGCTCTGAAGATTCGATGGCGCGCCAGTTGATAGGCGCGGAGCTGCTCTCGGCGCTCGCGGGCCGCAACGCTGATAGACGCGAGCGCGCGCGCGCCGCGTTCGTCGAGCACGGTTACTTCGACGAGAAGTCGCGCGACGTGCGCGACGCCGTGGCTCCCGCAGAGCGCGCCGCCGCCGCACGCTCGCTCGCAATCGTCGGCGAACGCTCCGCCGCGCCGCACCTCATCAGTGCGCTCGAAGACGACTCGATGGAGGTTCGCCGCGCGGCCGTGGAAGCGCTCGGCGCGTTGCGCGAGCCCACGGCCGTCGAGCCGCTCGAAGCGCTCATGCGGCGCGAGAAGAGTCAGCGCAACAGAATCCCCAACCGGATAATCCAGCACGCGATAGAGACCTGCCGCCTCGCCGCCGCCGAAGAGATGGTGCCGCGGGTCGAAGAGCCCGCGCCCCAAGTCGAAGAGGCGCGCGCGCAAGAGGTCTCCGCGCGCGAGACTGCCGTCGTGCCCGCGTCGGAAGAAGAAGCGCCCGCGGTCGAAGAGGTCACACAGCCTTCCGAACCCGCACGGCCTTTCGAGGCCGCGCAGACGAGCGTCGAGCCGACTCTGTTTGAGACCCGGCCGGTAGTGGAAGAGACACAGCCTGTCGAAGAGTCGCAGGCGGCCGAAGAGGTTCAAGCGGCCGAAGAGGCTTCGCACGTCGGAGAGGTTCCGGCGCTCGAAGAGTCTGCGTTCGAGTTGGTGCCGGAGGGCACGGGGACGCAGGTCGCGGAGTCGAGCGCGGTCGAGCCTTTCTTCGACGCGCCGCAGTCGTTCGAGTCGCCCGTCGCGGAGCCGCAGGTCACCGAAGAGACCGACGCGTTCGCGGAAGCGGCGGGCGTCGAGACGACGGAAGATGCCGACGACAGGTCGGTCGCGCCCTTCGTCTCTTCGGCTGAGCCCGCGAAGGGCGGCGAGTGGGTAGAGTTCGACGTGAACGACCTCGGCCCGACCGAGCCGGCGCAGGCCGCGCCTCCGCCGGAGCCCGTCTTCGAGTTCTCTTCGGGCGAGACGTTGGAGGCCGCGCCGTTCGCGGAGCCCGAGCCGCAGACGACGTTCGCCGAGTCCCGCGCGCCCGAGGCGTTCGAGGAGACGCACGCGTTCGAGCCGGGCACGGCCGGAGAGGCCGCGCAAGTTTCGCCGGGCGAGTTCGGGCGCGGCGACGCGGCGGAGTCGGCGGTCGAGCATCTCGGCGAGACGGCCGACGCGGAGGCCGTGACCGCGCCGCTGCCGAACTTGCACGAGAAGGGCGTCGCGCCCTTCGACGAACACTCGACCGTGCCCGCCGCGATACAGCAGCGGCTCACGAGTCGAGAGGCGTCTGTGCGCGCCACGGCCATCACGGAGCTTTCGCACCTCGACTCCGACGAGGCGTTCCAGCAAATCTGCTCCGCCTTCGACGACGAGGCGAAGGAGGTTCGGAGCGCCGCCGCGCGCGCACTCTACGAACTCCGCACAGACCGCGCGGATTCCTTCACGCGCGCGCTGCGCGAGGCGGGCCCCGACCGCCGCCGCAACATCGGCGCGGCCGTCTCGACCTCGGGCCTCGCGGGCGAAGCCATCTCGCAACTGACGGGCGAGAGCCGCGACAAGACGTACGAAGCGTTCTCGCTGCTCTTCCTGATGGCGAAGGCGGGCGAAGTCCAGCCGCTCGTGCGCGCCATCGAGGGCCACCCGAACAACGAGGTGCGCCTCGCCGTCGTCAAGCTGCTCGCGCTCTCGGGCCAGAAGGAGATTCTCCCCGCCTTCCGACGCCTCGCCGTCCGCGGCTCGCTCCCCACGGAAGTCCGCTCCGCGGTCATGGAGGCCATCTACCAGATAAGCAGCAGCCAGCCCACCGCCGTCTGAAGCGCCGTACGCGATACGGTACGAAAATACGACGAGGCCGACTCCGCGCGGAGTCGGCCTCGTCTTTTTTAATTCACGGAACGCGAAAGGCGTTGACGCCGTATATGTCACTCAGTAATATGTGGCTATGACATATATCGGCTCGCACATACTCGCGCGGGAGCTGAAGAAGGGGAGCGCCGAGCTGCTCATCCTCTCGCTCGTCGAAGACCGCCCGCGCCACGGCTACGAGGTCGGCAGCCTCATCGAGCAGCGCTCGGGCGGCGTGCTGCGCTTCAACGTCGCGTCGCTCTACCCGCTGCTCTACCGCTTGGAGAAGCGCGGGTGGATTCAGGGCCGCTGGGTCGAGAAGGCGGGCCAGCGCCGCCGCCGCTACTACCGGCTGACCCCCGAGGGCAAGAAGGTTCTGGCGGCGCAGCGCGACACGTGGCTGGAGTTCGTAGAGGCCATCGGCCTAATCACGGGAATCAAACATGCCTGACTGGAAGGAAGAGGTCAGAAGCCGCCTCTCGCGCTCGGGGCTCGCGCCCGAGCGCGAGGCGGAGATAGTCGAGGAGCTTTCGCAGCACCTCGAAGACCGCTACGAGCAGTCGCTCGCGTCGGGCGCGGCGGAAGGCGAGGCGCGGCGCTCGGCGCTCCTCGAACTCAACGAAGGCGATTTGCTCGCGCACGAGTTGCGCAGGGTCGAGCGCCCCGCGCGACGCGACGCGCCCGCGCCGGGCTCGCCGAGGAATAGAAACATGTTCGGAGAGATACTTCAGGACTTGCGTTACGGGCTGCGCACGCTGCGCAAGCACCCCGGCTTCACGGCCGTCGCCGTCATCGCGCTCGCGCTCGGGATAGGCGCGAACACGGCCATCTTCAGCGTCGTCAACACGGTCTTGCTGCGCCCGCTGCCTTACAAAGACCCCGACCGGCTCGTGATGGTCTGGGAGGACGCCACGCGGAGCGGCTACCCGCGCGACACGCCCGCCGCCGCCAACTTCGTAGACTGGCGCGACCAGAACGGCGTCTTCGAAGGGATGGCGGCGCTCGCCGACCAGAGCTTCAACCTGACGGGCATGGGCGACCCCGAGAGGCTCGAAGGCAAGCGAGCCTCGGCGAGCCTCTTTCAAATACTCGGCGTCGAGCCGTTGCTCGGGCGCGGCTTCCTCCCCGAAGACGACAGGCCCGGCGGGCCGCGCGTCGCGGTCTTGAGCCACGGCCTCTGGCAGCGGCGCTTCGGGTCAGACCCGAAGGTCGTCGGGCGGTCTTTAGAGTTGAACGGGCAGAGCTACGAGGTCGTCGGCGTCATGCCGCAGAGCTTCCAGTTCCCGAGCCCCGAGTACGAGCTTTGGGTGCCAATCGCCTTCACGCAGCAGGAGGCCGCGAGCCGCGGGCGGCACTACCTCCAAGTCGTCGCGCGCCTGAAGCCGGGCGTCTCGTTCGGGCAGGCGCAGGCGGAGATGAGCACCATCGCCGCGCGCCTCCAACAGCAGTACCCCGAACAGAACGCAGACCTCGGCGCGGCCGTCGTCCCCCTGCACGAGCAGGTCGTGGGCGACATCAAGCCCGCGCTCCTGATACTGCTCGGCGCGGTCGGGTTCGTCCTTCTGGTCGCGTGCGCCAACGTGGCGAACCTGCTGCTCGCGCGCGCGGCGGCGCGGCAGAAGGAGATAGCCCTGCGCGTCGCCCTGGGCGCGAGCCGCGCGCGCCTCATTCGACAATTTTTGACGGAGAGCGTCCTGCTCGCGGCGCTCGGCGGGGTCTTGGGGCTTCTGCTCGCGCTCTGGGGCGTGAACCTCCTGAAGGCTTTCATCCCCGACAGCATCTCGCAGGTCAGGGCCATCACCGTTGACGCGAAGGTTCTGGGTTTCACGCTCGTCGTCTCTCTGCTGACGGGGCTGATATTCGGGCTCGCGCCCGCGATGCAGGCGTCGAACTTCAACCTCAACGAGACGCTCAAGGAGGGCGGCAGGGACGCGGCGGCCGGGAGCAAGGGCAAGCGCATACGAAGCCTGCTCGTCGTCGCCGAGGTCGCCGTCTCGCTCGTGCTGCTCGTCGGCGCGGGGCTCCTGATAAACAGCTTCCTGCGCCTGCGCGGCGTCGAGCCCGGATTCAAGCCGTCAAACCTTCTGACGATGAGCGCCGTGCTGCCGCAGCAGAAGTACCCCGACCACACGCGGCGCACGGCCTTCTACGACGAACTCATCCGGCGCGTCGAGGCCGTCCCCGGCGTTAAGTCCGCGGCCATCGCGAACTGGATACCGCTCATCAGGCAGGGCGACTCGACGAGCATCACCGTCGAGGGCCAGCCGCCGGCCGAGCCCGGTAAAGAGAAGATGATGGTGACGCGCGTCGTCAACCCCCACTACTTCCAGACGATGGGCGTGCAGCTCTCGCGCGGGCGCGCGTTCGACGAGAGTCAGGACAGGGCCGACTCGCCGGGCGCGGTCATAATCAGCGAGACGGCCGCGCGCCGCTACTGGCCCGGCGAGGACGCGCTGGGCAAGCGGCTCGCGGTCGGCAGGGTCGAGAGCCCCGACGACTGGCTGACGGTCGTCGGCGTCGTAAACGACGTGAAGCAGTTCCAGCTCGACGCGGAGCCGAGGCCGCAGATGTACCTGTCATACAAGCAGGCGGGCTTCTTCGCGCCGCGCTACCTGATAGTGAGCACTTCGGTCGAGCCCCTGAGCTTGGCTTCCGCGGTGCGAAACACCGTCTGGTCAGTAGACAGAGACCAGCCTGTCTCGCACGTGCGGACGATGGAGGACGTGCTCTCCGACTCAATCGCGCGGCAGCGCTTCACGATGCTGCTGCTCGGCATCTTCGCCGCCGTCGCGCTGCTGCTCGCCGCGGTCGGGCTCTACGGCGTGATGAGCTACACGGTCGCGCAGCGCACGCGAGAGATAGGCGTCCGCATGGCGCTCGGCGCGCAGCGCCGGGACGTGCTGAGGCTCGTCGTCGGGCAGGGGCTAAAGCTCGTCCTGATAGGGGTCGCGCTCGGGCTCGTACTGGCCTTCTTGCTGACGCGCGTGATGTCGAGCTTCCTGTTCGGCGTCAGCCCCACAGACCCCGCGACGCTCGCGACCATCTCGCTCGTGCTCGTCTTCGTCGCGCTCCTCGCGAGCTACATACCCGCGCGCCGGGCCACGAAGGTTGACCCGCTCATCGCCCTCCGTTACGAGTGAGCCGCAGGGCAGGAGGGCCGCTCGTAGAAGGCCGTGCCGGGTGACAAGTGACGAGTGACAAGTTAGAATTTGGTTTCAACTTGTCACTCGTAATTTGTCACCCGGCACCGCTTTTATGCCTTTCAAACTACGCTCGGAATTCAGCCCGCAGGGCGACCAGCCCGCCGCCATCGAGGCGCTCGTCAGGGGTCTCGACGAGGGCGCGCAAGACCAGGTGCTGCTCGGCATCACGGGCTCTGGCAAGACCTTCACGGTCGCCACCGTCATCGACCGTACGCAGCGCCCCACGCTCGTCATCGCGCACAACAAGACTCTGGCCGCGCAGCTCTATCAGGAGTTCAAGGGGTTCTTCCCCGAGAACTCGGTCGAGTATTTCGTCTCCTACTACGACTACTACCAGCCGGAGGCTTACGTCCCGGCCTCGGACACGTACATCGAGAAGGAGGCGACCATCAACGAGGAGATCGACCGCCTCCGCCTCTCGGCCACGCGCGCTCTCTTCGAGCGGCGCGACGTGATAGTGGTCGCCTCCGTCTCCTGCATCTACGGCCTCGGCGACCCGGACGCCTACTACAACATGATTCTCTTCGTCGAGCCGGGGATGAAGCTCGCGCGCGAGCAGCTCTTGCAGAAGCTCGTCGAGCTTCAGTACGAGCGCTCGGACATAGAGTTCGACCGCGGGAGCTTCCGCGTGCGCGGCGACACGGTCGAGGTCTACCCTTCGTATCAAGACCAGGCTTATCGAATTGAGTTGTGGGGCGACGAGATAGACTCCATCTCGACCATCGATCCGCTGCTCGGCGAAGTTCTTGAGAAGCACACGTCGCGCCTCCCCATCTACCCGAAGACGCACTACGTGATGCCGAAGTCCACGACCAAGCGCGCCATCCAGACGATAAAACAGGAACTCGAATGGTGGGAGCCGCAGCTCATCAAGGAGGGCAAGCTCGTCGAGGCGCAGCGCCTTCACCAGCGCACGATGTACGACCTCGAAATGATTAAGGAGATGGGCTTCTGCCGCGGCATCGAGAACTACTCGCGCCACCTGACGGGCAAGCCGCCGGGCTCGCCGCCGCCCACGCTGCTCGACTACCTCCCGAAAGGCTCGATGGTCGTCATAGACGAGTCGCACCAGACCGTCCCGCAGATACGCGGCATGTTCAACGGCGACCAGTCGCGCAAGCGCACGCTCGTCGAGTACGGCTTCCGCCTGCCCTCGGCGATGGACAACCGGCCCCTGAACTTCGAGGAGTTCGAGAACCGCGTCGGCCAGACCATCTACGTCTCGGCGACGCCCGGCCCGTACGAGTTGACGCGCACGGCGGGCGAGGTCGTCGAGCAGATAATCCGGCCGACGGGCTTGACGGACCCGCGCGTCGAGGTGCGGCCCGTGCGCGGGCAGATAGACGATCTGCTCGGCGAGTGCCGCACGCGCGCCGAGCGCAACGAGCGCGTCCTCGTCACGACGCTGACGAAGAAGATTGCCGAGGACCTGACGGAATACTTCTCCGAAGTCGATGTCCGCGTGCGCTACCTGCACTCGGACATCGAGACCCTTGAGCGCATCAAAATCTTGAGAGACCTGCGCCGCGGCGAGTTCGACGTGCTCGTCGGCATCAACCTTCTGCGCGAGGGCTTGGACTTGCCCGAGGTCTCGCTCGTCGCCATCCTCGACGCCGACAAGGAGGGCTTCCTGCGCAGCGAGTCTTCGCTCATACAGACCATGGGCCGCGCCGCGCGCAACGCCGCGGGGATGGCGATTCTCTACGCCGACAAGATGACCGACTCGATGCGCCGCGCAATCGGCGAGACCGAGCGCCGCCGCACGACTCAGGAGGAGTACAACCGCGAGCACGGCATCACGCCGCGCACCATCATCAAGTCAATCGAGTCCACGCTCGTCACCGCCTACGAGGCCGACTACTTCAAAATCCCGCTCGAACTCGAAGCCATCGAAGACTACTCGGCGGCAAACATCGAAGCGACCATCGCGCGTCTCGAACACGAGATGCGCGCCGCCGCCAAGAACCTTGAGTTCGAGCGCGCCGCCGAGATGCGCGACCGCATCAAGTACCTGCGCGCGCGCGAGCTGACGATGACCTGAGGCGAGCGAGCGCGTGACCTTCATCATCGAGACGGAGAGGCTCGCGCTTCGCGAGTGGGCGGCCGGGGACGCGGGCGCAGTGTTCGCGCTCGCGTCCGACGCGGAGGTGATGCGCTACGTGGGCGACGGGAAGCCGTGGGCCGACCTCGGGCGCGCGCGCGAGTGGCTCGGCTGGATGGCTGACTGCTACCGCCAGCACGGCTACGGCCGCTGGTGCGTAGTCGAGAAGGACGGCGGGCGCGTGGTCGGGAGTTGCGGCTTCTGGCCTGTGGCCGAGACGCGCGAGACGGACTTCGGCTACCTGCTCGCGCGCGACCGCTGGGGGCGCGGCTACGCGTCGGAGGCGGGGCGCGCGGCGCTGCGCCACGGCTTCGAGCGACTCGGGTTCGCGGAGGTGGTCGCAAGGGTCGGGCCAGAGAACACGGCCTCCCGCCGCGTGCTCGAAAAGCTCGGCTTCGAGTGCCGCGGCCTCAAGACCTACGGCGGCCACGACCCCGGCGAGTTCGCCGCATACGTTCTGAAGAAAGCGGACTACGACGCGCGCGGCATTGACGCCGTGCGCACTCTCCGAAATTCCGATGCTGGTTAAGTCTGAACAGGACATCATCCAGTCGTTCCTCGCGGACGCGAGCAACCTCGCGGGCGGGAACGCCGCGGGCGTCCTGCTGCCCGAGAGTTCCGGGGAGGCGGCCGAAGCGCTCGCGCGCGCGTCCCGTACGCGCACGCCCGTGACAATCGCGGGCGCGGGCACGGGCGTCGTGGGCGGGCGCGTGCCCTTCGGCGGCGTGGTGCTCTCGACCGAGAGGCTGAACCGTCTGGGCGAGTTCGTGCGCGAGGGCGCGGCCGGGCGGGCGACCGTGGGCGCGGGCGTAGTGCTCGCGGACTTCCAGCGCGAGGCGCGCGCGCGCGGGCTCTTTTACCCGCCCGACCCGACGGAGTCGAGTTGTTACGTCGGCGGCACTGTCGCGACCAACGCTTCGGGCGCTCGCACGTTCAAGTACGGGCCGACGAGAAAGTACGTCAGGCGTCTGAAGGTCGCGCTCGCGACGGGCGACGTGCTCGACGTGAGGCGCGGCGAGATTCGCGCGGACGGGGCGGGGCGCTTCAGAGTCCCGCTCGGCGGCGCGCGCGTGATAGAGGCGCGGCTGCCGACGTTTGCAATGCCTTCGACGCGCAAGCACGCGGCCGGGTACTACGTCGCGGAGGGGATGGATTTGGTTGACCTCTTCGTCGGCAGCGAGGGCACGCTCGGCGTCGTCACGGAGGCGGAAGTCTCCCTGCTGCCACAGCCCGAAGGCGTGCTCGCGGGCGTCGTCTTCTTCAGGGACGAAGAGTCGCTCCTCGCCTTCGTGCGCGACGCGCGCGAGTGTTCGCTACGCACGCGCGCGTCGGGCCGCGAGCCCGAAGGGGGAGTCTCGGGCCTCGACGCGCGCGCGTTGGAGTATTTCGACGCGGAGTCTCTGAGCTTCCTGCGCGAGCGATACCCGCTCGTGCCCGCGCGCGCGGCGGGCGCGGTCTTCTTCGAGCAGGAGACTACCGGAGAGACCGAAGAGGCGCTGATGGGCGGGTGGCTCGAACTGGTCGAAGGCCGCGGCGCGCTCGCGGACGAGTCGTGGTTCGGGACGAACGAGCACGACCGCGCGGAGATGCGCGCCTTCCGCCACGCGCTGCCCGTGATGGTCAACGAGTGGCTCTCGCGCCACGGCCAGCGGAAGGTCTCGACCGACATGGCCGTGCCCGACGCGGCGTTCCCCGAGATGCTACGCTTCTACAAGGACAGCTTGCGCGCGTCGCGCCTCGGCCACGTCATCTTCGGCCACATAGGCGACAACCACGTGCACGTCAACATACTCCCGCGCGACGACATCGAGCAGTTGGCCGCGCGCGAGACCTACTCGCGATTCGTCGAGCGCGCCGTCTCACTCGGCGGCACTATCTCCGCCGAGCACGGAATCGGGAAGATAAAGCGCGACTACCTGCGCGCGCTCTACGGCGAGCGGCACCTGCGCGAGATGGCCGAGCTAAAGCGCGCCTTCGACCCCGCCTGCGTCCTCGGCCGCGGCAACATCTTCGCGGAAGAACTTTTGGGGAAGTGATGAGTGATGAGTGATAAGTGATAAGAGAAAGACAAAGGGCTTGTTCTCCTTCTCATCACTTATCACTCATCACTTATCACTTCTGTTAAGATTCCGGTCATGGTAGAAACGTCCGGGGCCGCGCCGGTCTTGCTCTACGACGGCGTGTGCGGCTTCTGCAACAAGACAGTCCAGATGATTCTCGACCGCGACCGGCGCGGCACTCTGCGCTTCGCCGCGTTGCAGAGCGACTACGGGCGCGCGGTCGTAGGGCGACACCGCGAGCTGGAAGGCGTGGACTCCGTAGTCTTCGTCGAGCGGGCCGCGGGAGGCGAGCGCGTCTACGTGCGCTCGGAGGCGGCGCTCAAGGTCGCGTCCTACCTCGGCGGCCCCTGGAAAGTTTTCCTGTGCGCGTACGTCGTCCCGCGCCCCCTGCGCGACTACCTCTACGACCTCTTCGCGCGCAACCGCTACCGCGTCTTCGGCAAGTCGGAACAGTGCATGCTGCCGCCCGCGGAGGCGCGCGCGCGCTTCCTCGACGTTTGACGAAGGCGGGCGTGGGCCGACTCGATAAAGGACTCGAAGAATGTTCCGCTTCAACACGGCAGGGGAGTCGCACGGACGCGCGCTCGTCGCGATTGTCGAAGGTCTGCCCGCGGGCCTCGCCGTCGATGTCGAGGTTATTAACCGCGAGCTTGAGCGGCGGCAGTGGGGCTACGGGCGCGGCGGGCGCATGAAGATAGAGCGCGACCGCGTCGAAGTCCTGAGCGGCGTGCGACACGGGCTGACGCTCGGCTCGCCCGTCGCGTTGCAGATAGAGAACAAGGACTGGAAGAACTGGTCGGACGTGATGGCCGCGGAGCCCCGCGCGCCCGAAGAGATAAACGAGGGGAAGATGCGCCGCGTGCGACGCCCGCGCCCCGGCCACGCCGACCTGGCGGGCGGGCTCAAGTACAACGCGCGCGACCTTCGGGAGATTCTGGAGCGCGCCTCCGCTCGCGAGACCGCCGCGCGAGTCGCGTGCGGCGCGCTCGCGAAGCAACTGCTCTCAAACTTCGGCGTCGAGATTCGAAGCCACGTCGCGCAGCTCGGCGGCATCCCCGCGTCGCCGCTCGAAGTCAGTTGGGAAGACATATGCGCCATCCCTGACGACGCGCCGCTGCGCTGCTCTGACGCGAACGCGCAGGACGCGATGGTCGCGCTCGTGGACGAGACGAAGCGCGAGGGCGACACGCTCGGCGGGGTCTTCGAGGTCGTCGCGCGCGGCGTCGTCGCGGGGCTCGGCTCGCACGTCTCCTGGGATGCGAAGCTCGACGGGCGGCTGGCGCGCGCCGTGATGTCTATACCCGCGGTCAAGGCCGTCTCGATAGGCGCGGGGGTCGAGGCCGCGTCGCTCCCCGGCTCGCAGGTTCACGACCAGATCGGGTACGACAATGACGGCCGTGTCTACGACCACTACTATCGCGCTTCCAACCGCGCGGGCGGACTCGAAGGCGGCATCACGAACGGCGAGGAGCTTCGCGTGCGCGGCTTCCTCAAGCCCATTTCGACGCTCCGCCGCGCGCTCCGCTCCGTGGACATCGAGACGAAGGAGGAAGCGCTCGCGTCCTTCGAGCGCTCGGACGTGACGGCCGTCCCCGCCGCGGGCGTCATAGGCGAGGCGATGGTCGCGCTTACGCTCGCCGAGGCCGTGCGCGAGAAGTTCGGCGGCGACTCGCTCGCCGAGATGCGCCGCAACTTCGACGCGTACCGCGAGCAGCTTCGCGCGTACTGACGCGGCGGGGCGCGTTTAAGAATTAGACACAGAGACACAGAGGATTTAAAGATTTGAGATTTGAACTTTCAAATTCCTAATCTCCGTGCCTCTGTGTCTCCGTGGCTAACCTCGTGAGGGAGAGTTTCTACCACCGATGGGACTGACGGAGATAGAACGGATACTCGCGCGACTGTCGGCCGACGAGGAGTTGCGCGGGCGCTTCGTCAACGACCCGTTCGCGCTCGGGCGCGAGTTGGGGTTGACGGCCGCGGGGTCGCGCCAGCTAAGGCGCGCGGCCGCCGCACGCTTCGACTCCATCGCGGCCTCGCCGCGCGAGCGCCGCTTCGTGCAGGTCTACAAGCTGCTCCCGCTCACGCACCGCGTCCTGAAGGGCCGCTTCACGTACTACTTCGACCGCTACGTCGCGGAGCACGGCGCCGTCTCCTTCGAGCGGCTCTTCGGCGACGTGTTCGCCTTCGCAGACTACCTCGAAAAGCGTTTGACCGAAGACCACCTCGGCTCGGGCTGGACGCTCGACCTCCTGCGCTTCGAGAAGGCGCGCATAAAGGCCGCAGACCCCAAGCGCCGCCTCGTCGTCGCGACGTTCCGCCACGACATAAGCCGCCTCGTGCGCGGCGTCATGCGAAAGGGCGAACTGTTCGCGGCCGTGCGCCGCCGCTCGGTCGCGGTCTGGTGGCGCAGGCGCAAGGGCGAGCCCGTCCGCTACGCGGTCTTCAACACGCCCAGAATCTCGCGCAAGTAACCCGCAAGCAACCGAAGAGACGAACGACATGGACAGAGACTCGAAGCTCATCGTCGCCACGGAAGGCGGCGTCAAGCGAATCACCTTCAACAACCCCGCGCGCCGCAACGCGCTCGACCTCGACACCTTCGCGCTCTTCGCCGAGGCGGTAGAAGAGGCCGCGCGCGACGAGAGCCGCGTCGTCGTCATCACGGGCGCGGGCGAGTCATTCTGCGGCGGGCTCGACCTGACTTCGCTGAGTATGGAAGAGCTTGCGCGCATGGACGTGGCCGCGAAGGTTCGAGAGCTAATCAACCCGCCCGTCATGCGCCTGCGCGCGCTCGGCAAGCCGGTCGTCGCGCGCGTCAACGGCCCCGTCGCCGGGATAGGATTCAGCTACGTGCTCGCCTCCGACGTGCGCGTCGCTTCGGCGGACGCGACCTTCATGCAGAGCTTCGTGCGCGTCGCCCTCATGCCCGACGGCGGCAGCACCCACTTCCTCCCCGCGCAAGTCGGCTACGCCCGCGCCTTCGAGTTGATGGCGACCGGCACACAACTCTCCGCGCGGGACGCGCACGCGCTCGGCCTCGTCAACCGCGTCGTCGCGCGCGAAGAGCTGGACGACGCGGTCGAAGACGTGGTCTCGCGCCTCGCCGCGGCCCCGCAGCCCTCGCTCGCGCGCATCAAGGCCGCGCTCGCCCGGAGCGAGCACGAAGCGCTCGCCGCCGCGCTCGACTTCGAGGCCGAAGGACAGGCCGACTGCTTCCGCTCGCCCGACTTCCTCGAAGGCGTCACGGCCTTCATGCAGAAGCGCGCGCCCGAGTTCGGGAAGGGGAGAGGCTGAGGGCGCGCGCCTCCGTGATTCGTCGCGCGCGCGTGCAACCGGGAGCCCGCCCCGAGTCTCTAAACCCGTTGCTGGCAGGCCCGTAATTCTCTGTAGTAGACTCGTATTTGCGTCCGTCCCGGCGGCCGCGGGCGGCATTCGGCTTTTAGCTTGTAGAGTTTTCAAGAGATGGCATTACTCGACATCGTGAAGTACGGCGACCCGGTTCTTGAGAGGCCGGGCGACGCCGTGGAGAAGTTCGACGCGAAGCTGAAGCGCCTCGTGTCGGACATGTTCGAGACCATGTACTCGGCGCGCGGAGTGGGCCTCGCCGCGCCGCAGATAGGCGTCTCGAAGCGGCTGTTCGTGATGGACTGCTCGGGCGGGCGAGACCCCGAGGCGCGCGTCGCGCTCATAAACCCGGTCGTCCTCAGCATAGAGGGCGAGCAGACGGGCGACGAGGGCTGCCTCTCGTTCCCCGGCATCTTCTTCCCCGTCAAGCGCAGCCTCCGCGCGGTCGTGCGCGCGCAGGACTTGAGCGGCGAGGAGTTCGAGTTCGACGGCCTCGACCTCGAAGCGCGCTGCATGCTCCACGAGACCGACCACTGCGACGGCATAGTCTTCATAGACCGTACCACGCCGCTCAAGCGCGAGCTGGTCAAACGCAAAATCAGGCGACTCGAAAAGCAGGGGCGCTGGATTTAAGCTCTTAAACAGAACCGCGAGCGGTAGCGAGCGGGTGTGAGTTACGCCGAGAGACTCTCTCGGCGTAACTCACACCCGCTCGCTACCGCTCGCGGTTCTGTTTTTGCGTGTGATAGCATGTAGAAAATTTGCCATCCAACATAACGCATTCATCCTTTCGCAACGAGGAGAAGAGTATGCAGCAGATGCAACACGACGAATTTCGCAACGAGCCCTTCACGGACTTCTCGAAGGAGGAGAACGCGCGCGCGATGCGCGAGGCTCTGGCGCAGGTCAAGACGGAACTCGGGCGCGACTACCCGCTCGTCGTCGGCGGAGAGCGCGTCGAGACCGGGGACTTCTTAGAGAGCCGCAACCCCGCGCGCAAGACCGAAGTGGTCGGGCGCTTCCACAAGGCGACGAAGGAGCTGGCGAGCCGCGCGGTCGAGAAGGCGAACGAGACGTTCAAGACCTGGAGCCGGGCGCTCCCGCAGCAGCGCGCCGACCTGCTCTTCCGCGTCGCCTCGCTCCTGCGCGAGCGCAAGCACTACTTCTCGGCGTGGATGATTCACGAGGTCGCGAAGAGTTGGCCCGAGGCCGACGGCGACACGGCCGAGGCGATTGACTTCTGCGAGTTCTACGCGCGAGAGATGCTCCGATACGCGGGCACGCAGCCGCTCACGCGAATCGAGGGCGAGGACAACAACCTCACTTACATCCCGCTCGGCGTCGGCGTCGTCATCCCGCCGTGGAACTTCCCGCTCGCAATCATGGCGGGCATGACCGCCGCGTCGGTCGTGACGGGAAACACGGTCGTGCTCAAGCCCTCGTCGGACGCGCCGACCATCGCTTACAAGTTCTTCGAACTGCTCGAAGAGGCCGGGATGCCCGCGGGCGTCGTCAACTTCATGCCCGGCTCGGGCGCGGAGGTCGGCGACGTGGTGGTCGACCACCCGCTGACTCGCTACGTCGCCTTCACGGGCTCGAAGGAGATCGGCCTGCGCATAAACGAGCGCGCGGCCAAAGTCCACGAAGGGCAGCTCTGGATAAAGCGAGTCGTGGCGGAGATGGGCGGCAAGGACGCGATAGTGGTTGACTCTGACACGGACTTCGACGAGGTGGCGGCGGGAGTCGTCGCGTCTGCCTTCGGCTTTCAGGGGCAGAAGTGCTCCGCGTGCTCGCGCGCCATCATCGTCGGCGACGCGTACGAGCCGGTATTGGAGCGCATAGTCGAGCGCACCTCGAAGCTCGTCGTCGGCGACCCGACCGAGCACGCGACGGGCATGAGCGCCGTCATCAACGAGAAGGCTTTTAAGACCATCAACAAGTACGTCGAGTGGGGGCAGGAGGACGGCGGGCGCGTAGTCGCGGGCGGGGGCAGCGACGGCGAGCAGGGCTTCTTCATCGAGCCGACCGTCATCGCCGACGTGAAGCCCGGCGACCGCGTCGAGCAGGAAGAAATCTTCGGCCCGGTCCTCGCCTGCATCAAGGCCGCGGACTTCGAAGAGGCTCTGCGCATCGCCAACGACACCGAGTACGGCCTGACGGGCGCGGTCTACACCAACGACCCGGAGAAGCTCGAACGCGCGGCGCGCGAGTTCCACGTCGGCAACCTGTACCTCAACCGCAAATGCACGGGCGCGCTCGTCGGCGTCCACCCATTCGGCGGCTTCAACATGTCGGGCACCGACTCGAAGGCGGGCGGCCGCGACTACCTCGGCCTCTTCATGCAGGCCAAAGTCGTCTCCGAAAAAATCCGCCCCGGCTACTCGAATAAAGAGCGACGCGGGGCCATTTAAGGGATGGGGGATGAGGGATGAAAGGGCCGCCGGCTCTCATCCCGTTTTATTCATCCCCCATCCCTCATCCCCCATCCCTTATGAAAATTGTTTTCATGGGCACGCCCGAGTCTGCCGTGCCGACTCTGAGGCGTTGCGTCGAGGACGGGCACGAGGTCGTCGCCGTCTGGACGCAGCCCGACAGGCCCGCGGGGCGCGGCAACAGGCTGAAGGCACCGCCCGTCAAGGAGTACGCGCTCTCGCGCGGCCTCACGGTTCGACAGCCTTCGAAGATAAAGACCGAGGATTCGCTCGCGCTCTTCACCGCGGAGCCGTTCGACGCGGCGGTCGTCGTCGCCTACGGGCGCATACTGCCGCCCGCGTTCCTCCGCGCGCCACGTCTCGGCTGCGTCAACGTCCACTTCTCTCTGCTTCCCAGGTACAGAGGTGCCGCGCCCGTCAACTGGGCGCTCGTGCGCGGCGAGAGGGAGACGGGCATCACGACGATGCTCATGGACGAGGGGCTCGACACGGGCGACGTGCTGCTTCAAAGCCCGACGACAATCGAAGACGGCGAGACCGCGCCGCAACTCCTCGAACGCCTCTCGTTCGCGGGCGCGGAGCTTCTGAGTGAGACGCTCGCGCGCTTCGGCGAGATAGAGCCGCGCGCGCAGCGCGACGAAGACGCGACGCCCGCGCCGATACTCAAACGCGAGGACGGCTTGATTGACTGGGCGCTCGACGCGCGCGACATAGAGCGGCGCGTGCGCGGCTTCCAGCCCTGGCCCGGCGCGTACACTTCCTACGACGGCCGCCGCCTCGTCGTCTGGCGAGCCGAAGTCGCGGAGGGCGAAGGCGTCGCGGGCCGGGCTCAGGTTCGACCCGGCGTGATAATGGAGGCGCGCGGCGACGCGCTCACGGTCTCGTGCGGCGGCTCCACCGCTTTGCGCCTGCTCGAAGTTCAGCTCGAAGGCAAACAGCGCGTCGGCGCGCGCGACTTCGTCAACGGCTCGCGGGCGAAGGCGGGGGAGAGGTTGGGATGAGCGGGCGCGTGCGCGTCGTCAAGCGCAAGAAAGAAGGCGACGAGCGCGACGCGTCCGGGCGCGCCGTCTCGCACGCGCGGCGCGCGGCGTCGGAGGTTCTGCGGCGCGTGGACGAAGAGGGCGCGTTCGCCGCGCCGCTGCTCGCGGGGCTGCCCGAAGAGTTGTCTTCGGAAGACCGCTCTCTCTGCTACGAGCTGACGCTCGGAGTCCTGCGCCGGCAGTTGT
>Ga0126311_10000374_pt1 | contig 21200 bp, 21 predicted proteins | sample Plot61_FD_92539 | JGI IMG/M metagenome (GOLD analysis project Ga0126311, IMG submission 92539) | Serpentine soil microbial communities from UC McLaughlin Reserve, CA, USA - Plot61 | ecosystem: Environmental > Terrestrial > Soil > Grasslands | place: USA: UC McLaughlin Reserve, Lake County... | reverse complement strand
GGTCGACCTTGTAGACGGCGTAGGTTCCCTTGGCGTCGATGAGGAAGTTACCGTCCGGTTCCACCTCTATGGAGTTGATGTGGAAGTAGTCGACTGGCTCCCCGGGATCCTCCTCGGGCCCACGGTAAGACTCCCCGACGTCGACGTGATCGAGGCTGTGCCACTCGAAGAGGACCTCCCCGGTCTCGAGGTCGAGCTCCTGGGCTATACCATCCCAGACCGGGCCATCTTTCTGACCGCCGATGGGGGAGAGGTCGGTCCGCGCCCGGTTATAGATCGTCAGGAGCGCGGTGTCCTGCGGGGTGATGGAGAACTCGTGCAGGTCGCCTTTGTAGCCGTTGCCCGCCCTGACCCGGCGCACCTCGCGGTAGGAGGAGTCGAAGATCACGTACTCGCCTTCGCCGTGCCCGGCAACGATCCCGCCCTGCCACCAGGTGAGCACCGGCTCTCCTTTGTACGTTTGCACCTTGAAGTCCGTCGCGTACCTGTCCTTGCTAAACCAGACGAGGCGCCCTTGATTGTCCACGATCATGGGCCCGTCCTGCCCAGCGCCTTTCTTGACGGCGACGAAAACGTACCCAGGAGCCACGCTGTCGGAAGCCTCGACGTTCACCCCGACGGTGGGCGGCTTGAGGTCGGAGCGCGAGCGAAAGCTCTGCGTCGACCCCGATTGCCCGGAGGAGGATATCGTCGATATCCAATCGGCCGGTCGGCAGCCAAGCGTGTTCAGAAGAATAGCCCCCGCGGCCCCCGCGCCCGCAACCTTGAGAAACTCGCGTCGTGTATGCCTCGTGCCCAAACTCTTCCTTCTCTAGCCATCAAACCCCGAAGGCAATCCCGGGGACCGGAACAGGACCGGGCAAGCGTAATTCGCCGCCGCCCTCAACGCAAGTAGGGACGCCGTAATGACGGTTGGACGACGAACGTCTAAGATGTGGTGCCATGTCTTGGGGGCTCTCATGAGGGCGTTGCGGCAACGATCGTGTCTCTTGCCTTGATGCTGTTTCTCGCCGCCGGCTGCGGCGTGGGCGACGCCGATAAAGACGCAGGCATCGCGGGCCCCAACGCTTCGTCGCGTCCAGGCGAGGCCACCAGGGAGCGGGCTGCCGACAACAGGCCGAACATCGTGTTCGTGATGACCGACGACATGGACGAGAAGATGCTGGCCCGCATGCCCGCCGTCCGGTCGCGCATGATGGACGAGGGCGTCACTTTCGAGAACGCCTTCGCTACCCAGTCTCTGTGCTGCCCCTCGCGGGCGACGGCCCTGCGGGGCCAGTATGCCCATAACCACCGCATAACGGCCAACGACGTGCCCGACGGCGGCGCGGTGCGCTTCCGCAGGCGTGGACTCGACGAGTCCACGTTCGCCACCTGGCTCGAGGAGTCGGGGTACCGCACAGGGCTTGTCGGCAAGTACCTCAACAACGCGGAAGGGAACTACGTACCGTCGGGATGGGACGAGTGGGACGGTATGATCGGCATGGCTTCTGACCACCTCGTCAACGAGAACGGGCACCTCCACCAATACTCCAAGACTACCCTCATGACCGACGTGTACACGCAGAAGTCCCTGGACTTTCTGCGGCGGGCGACCGACGATGCTTCAGACCGCCCGTTCATGCTCTGGGCCGGCACCTTCGCGCCCCACCTGCCGGCCGATTACGCCGAACGCGACGCCGACCTCTACAGGGACACGCCGCTCCCCAAGCCGCCGTCTTTCAACGAGAAAGATGTCTCGGACAAACCGGAGTGGATCCGCGACACGTCCCGTCTGAGGCCCCGAGAGATCGAGAAGCTGCAGGCGCAGCACCGCGACCGGCTACGCTCGCTAAGAGACGTGGACGAGATGGTGGGCGACATCCTGAAATTGCTGGAAGATCGGGGAGAACTGGACAACACCTACGTGGTGTTCACCACGGACAACGGGTTGCAAACGGGCCAGCACCGGCTGGCAAAGAAATCCACACCCTGCGAGGAGGCGGCAGGCGTACCGCTCGTGGTCAGGGGTCCCGGCGTCCCCGCGGGTGTGGTGCGGAACCAACTGGTGATCAACAACGATTTCGCGCCCACATTCGCCGATTGGGCCGATACGGACGTCCCCGGCTGTGTCGACGGACGGACCTTCGCGCCACTCCTGCAGCAGGACCCGCCGACCGGCTCCGACTGGCGGTCGGCCATCCTGAACGAACAGAACCAGAGACAAAGGTTCCACATCCCCGACTACGAGGCCGTCAGGACCATAACCCAGACCTACGTGCGGTGGAAGACCGGGGAGCGGGAGCTCTACGACCTGCAGAAAGACCCGTACGAGTTGGAGAACATCGAAGACAAGGCTGACCCCGTTACCCTCGCACGCCTGAAGACGCGGCTGCAGATGCTCAGCGCCTGCCGGGGTTCTGCGTGCAGGGCGGGCGAAGGGCCGTGACCGGCATCCGGGGCCGGTTGATAACCACTCGGCTCATCTGGTAGTTTGGCCCTGCTGGTCCCCCCGATCGATAGGCTTAGGAGGTCTTCGCGTGCGTCTCAAAGAAACCTTGGCCGTGTCCCTGATACTACCTCTCGTGCTCTCGCTTCTGCTCGCGGGGTTTCTGGCCGGCTGCGGTGGAAGTAGCGACCAGTCCGGGGGTGGCGGTCAGCAAAAAGAACAGGGAGGCAAGGCCGGGGGCGAGGCTGCCAAAAAGGAGCCGCTTCCGAGGAAAATAGCCATCGGAACGGTGAGGGCTTACAAGGACGATAAGAGAAGGCTCTCCCTGCGCCCGGCTGCGAAGGCCCAGAGCAATAAACCGCTCGGTTTCAAGGTCAGGAAGAAGGCCCAGGTCACGCTCGACGGAGAGCAGGCGGAGCTGGGAGACATAGAAGAAGGCCAACAGGCCCAGATCAGGTACGTCGTAGTGAACGACATCAGCCGGGCCATCATCGTTCAACTGTTTAGCAAGCAGCCAGCCGGCGAAGACAAAAAGAAGCAGCAGCCTTCCGGCGAGGGCGAGAAAAAGCAGCCCTCAGGGGATGCCGAGAAGACCGGCTAGGGTCAACACGCAGGCGCAGACAGTTCCCTCGCACATGAGAATCCTCCTCACGGGCGCCACAGGCCTCCTCGGGGGCAAGTTGCTGAAACTTCTGCTGGCCCAAGGACACGAGGTCCGTTGCCTCCTTCGCCCGGGTAGCCCCAACGCCTCACGGCTCGACGGGGAGCGGGTAGAAATCGTCCGCGGCGATGCCACGGACGAGGGAGCCCTCTACGAAGCGCTTGGTGACACGGACGCTTTCTTGCACGTCGCGGGGATTGAGTACGCTCCCGCCGTCGTCGGGGCGGCCCGTCGGGCCGGCGTCGAACGGCTCGTGGTCGTGGGGAGCACGAGCGTGCACTCGGCCTACGCCTTCCGTTCCAGACCCAAGCTGGAGATGGAGGGGGTGGTGCGCACGAGCGGTCTCCCCTGGACGATCGTGCGCCCGACCATGATCTACGGCTCCGAGCGGGACAAGAACATTCACCGCCTGCTCCGCTTCATCGACCGCTGGCCCGTCTTCCCGATGTTCGGCCCAGGTACGAACCTCTGGCAGCCCGTCTACCACAGCGACTGCGCGAAGGGCATACTGAAAACCATCAAGCGCCCCGGAACCGTGCACCAGAGCTACGACCTGCCGGGCGCAGACCCCCTGACGTACCTTGACCTGGTGAAGACGGTGGCCGCTGTTCTCGGAAGAAGCCTACGCATCGTCAACGTACCCTTAGAACCCGTCCGCCGGGCCCTCGTCGCGGCGGAGAGGCTGCGTTTGCCCTTGCCCATAGACTCAGGCCAGGTGACAAGGCTACGGGAGGACAAAGCCTACCCCTACGAGGACGCCAAGCGTGATCTCGACTACGCGCCGCGCCCCTTTCGCGAAGGTGTGGCGCTAGAGGTCGCCCGACTGCGCAAGCTCGGGATGCTGAGTTCGTAGGGTGCTACACTGGAAACGTGTAGCACGAAAGGAGCGGAGTGGCCAACCTGACGATCACGGTGGACGGGGAGACGGTAAAGTGGGCTAGGATGCGGGCGCTCGAGGAAGGCACCTCCGTGAATGCCTTGTTACGGGACTATCTGGAAGATTATGCTGGCGTTCGGCGGGAACGACGGGAGGCCTGGCGCAGAATACGAAAACTCGCCAGAAACTCGGGGGCGGGCAGTGGTGGCGAGGCTCTTCCCAAACGCGAGGAGCTATACGACAGGCCGATCCTGAGGAACCGGCCAGAAGGACCACTCTAGGCAGCGCCGTGCCTTCGTTCTTCGACACCAACATCTTGATCTATGCCGTCGACGAAGGAGAGACCGAGAAGTATGAGCTTTCCGGCGAGCTGGTAGAAGCCCACCTTGTAGACGGCGACGGCATGATTTCGGTCCAGGTTCTCAGGGAGTTTTACTCCGCGGCAAGAAAGCTGCGTCGTCCACTCTCGGACGAGCAGGCTCGTGCGATGGTCGAGTACTTCTCCACGTTCAGGACGTTACCCGAAGACACGAGGATGGTACTGGGCGCGGCGCAACGCAGCCAGGAGTTAGTGCTCTCCTTCTGGGACGCCTTGATCGTCGAGGCCGCACTCAAGGGGGGCGCCGACCGGTTATTCACCGAAGGCATGCAACACGGACAACTCATCGAGGGCATGCGCGTTGAGAACCCGTTCTTGTAGGTCTTGGGTGCGGGGGTGATCGGCCTGGTCGCCGGTGGCGTGGCGTTCCTGGTTGCGGGAGCGCTCGTGCCGCTGCTCGTGAGGTTCGCCGACGGGCGGAACCTGCTCGACGTACCGAACCTCCGCAGCTCGCACGAGGTCCCGACCCCGAGGCTCGGAGGTGTGGCGATATTCGTGGGCACGATCGCGGGCGCAGCGCTCCTGAGATCCGGGGGAATGGTGCCCCTGCTCTTCGCTGCGACGCTCGTCTGGGCCATCGGGCTCGCGGACGACCTCTCGGGCCTTCACTTCGGCGTCAAGGCCGCCTTCCAGGTGCTTGCCGCCGCAGGCCTGTTGCTCTACTACCCCCCGACGATCCTCTCGGCCGCACCCGGTATACTCGGCATCCTCGTCTTCGTTGTCGCGGTGTTCTGGATCGTCTCCCTCAGCAACGCCTTCAATTTTATGGACGGCATAGACGGTTTCACGGGCGGCGTCGCGCTCGTAAACGCGCTATTTCTCGCGCCGCTCGTCGGGACAGCCGGTGGCTTCCTGCCTGCGCTCATCGGAGCTACCGCAGGATTCCTGATCTGGAACATAAGCCCGGCATCCATCTTCGTCGGGGACTCCGGGGCCTACTTCCTCGGCTTCGGCCTGGCCGCGGCGGCCCTCTATGCCCCCGCGCTCTCGGGCCAGGATTGGACACCCATAGGTTTCCTGGCCTGCATCGTGGTTTTTACGCCCTACCTTTTCGACACCGGATACACCCTCGTCCGACGCCTCAAAAGCGGGGCCGGCAAGAACATCTTCCTGGCCCACAGGGAGCACATCTATCAGCGCATCACACCGACCACCCAGATGCACAGGCGCACGAGCAACCTCTACTACGGCCTGAACATCATCGCCGGCTTCGCCGCGCTCCTGATCCCCCAGGGCGGCCCATCCTCTATGGCCGGCATCGTCCTCGCATTGGCCTGCTGCGCCCTCCTTGCCGCCCTCCCAAAGCTGGTGGGTCATCAGCACGCTGCCTGACGGCGGCTTGTCAGCGTGGCGCTAAGCGCCTTGTCAGCACGCTTTGGCCTTACGGGCTTCGCTTTCAGCGAGTCGTCCCGGGGCGTCGCCGAAGCGTAGAACCCGACCACTGTCGGCAACGGATCGTCGTACGCAGACGGGCGAGGCCGGAACGGCAAAAAGCTGATAAGCGAGGCCGAAGCGTGCTGACGAGCGACCGTAGGGAGCGTGCTGACAAGCCGCCGAAGGTGGCGTGCTGTTAATATATGGGCTTATGTGGCTTTTGCAGAGCATAGGGCAGAGGCTTCTCGCTCTCGTAGACCGGTTGCAGAGGGCTTTCCATCGCTCGCCGCCCGCGTTCAGGCGCGGGGCGGCTATGTTCGTCGACGCCCTCATAGTCATAGAGTCGTTTGCCGTTACGCTCATCGTTCGCGTCTCCGGGGATACCGGGAACGGGGACCAGTTCTGGCCTTTCTTCTGGCCGTTCGCGCTGTTCTCGGCGCTGGCGTTCGTATTGCTCTTGAACGAGAGCGGTGTCTACAGGAGCATTTTGAGGTACACGGGCATCTACCAGGGCGTGCAGGTGTTGAGCGCCACGGCCATAGCCGCCGGTGGTCTCTTTCTGGCGGCGTTCTGCGTGGGCCCGGGCGGGTTCGGTATCACGGAGGGCAACCCCGTTCCGCTCTCGGTGCCGCTGGTCGGCTCGGTGCTCGCTTACGTGCAACTCGTCGCCGTCAGGCTCTATCCCCGGGTCTTCTACGAGATGTCCCTCAGGGAGGTCGGGCGTCGGACTCGGGTTGCCATCGTGGGTACGGGGGAGCCTGGTGTGGCGCTTGCCGGGCACATCTGGCGTACCGCCGCCTCCGAGACCCAGGTCGTCGGGTTCGTCAGCGATTCGCGTGTGGAGGTCGGTAGGCGCGTAGAGAGCGCGCCGGTTCTCGGGGTCGTCGAAGACCTCAAAGACCTCATCGGCCAGCACGGCATCGACCAGGTCATCATAGCCAGGCCGCAGGCCAGCAGGGAGGAGATGGATTGGATCTGGCGCACCTCCATCCGCGCTTCGGCCGAGGTGAAGGTGATGCCCGACCTCGGGGAATTTCTGGCCGAGGGTGCCATCCAGCTGCGCGAGCTCCAGATCGAAGACCTCCTCGGGCGCGAGCCGGTGGACATCGACCTCGACGCCCTCTCCAGCTACATCAACGGCAAGCGCGTTCTGGTTACGGGGGCAGGGGGTTCCATCGGCAAGGAGCTGTCGCGACAGATCTCACGCCTCGGGCCGGCGAAGCTGGTCCTGCTCGACCGCGACGAGAGCGGCCTCTACTATCTGAACACGGAGCTCAGGCGTGAAGATTTTCACGATGCCGAGGTCTTTGTAGGCGATGTCACCCACGCGGAGCGCGTCAGCTTCGCTTTCGAGGACTTCAGGCCGCAGCTCGTGTTCCACGCCGCCGCCTACAAGCACGTGCCCATGATGGAGCTGCAGGCGACAGAGGCCGTCGTCAACAACGTCCTCGGCACCCTCAACGTCGCCCGCGCCGCGGGGGCCTACGGGACGAGCAAGTTCATCAACGTCTCCACCGACAAGGCCGTAAACCCCGCCAACGTGATGGGTGCGACTACGCGGTTGGCCGAGATGGTCGTCAAGAACCTCTCCGAAGAGTACCCCGAGACCGTCTACGCTTCAGTCCGGTTCGGGAACGTGCTCGGCAGTCGCGGCTCTGTCGTGCCTACCTTCCGTCAGCAGATAGAAGCCGGCGGCCCTGTGACGGTCACGCACCCGGACATGATCCGGTACTTCATGACTATCCCCGAGGCGGTCTCCCTGATCCTTCAAGCCGGCGCTATGGCCGAAGGCTACGGCACCTACGTCCTGGAGATGGGCCGTCCCGTCGCCATCACCGACCTGGCGAAAAAGATGATCGAGATAATGGGCGCGCCGAACGTCAAGATCAAATTCGTCGGCCTACGCCCCGGCGAGAAACTGAAAGAGGAACTCTTCGAAGAGGGCGAAGTCCGTGAGCCGACCTTACACCTCATGGTCTTCAAGCTCTCCTCGGAGAGTATGATCCCGCCAGGCGACTCGAACCTCATCGAACTCGTCGACGCCATGGTCTTCCACGCCCGCGGCCAGGAGGCGGGAAGGTCCCTCGAATACCTCCGCCGTGCCGTCCCCAACTACTCGGTAGGGGATCTGCCGGAAAAGACGGAGAGCACCCTGGATCGCCCGCTGTAGCTGACAGCACGCTCCCTACGGTCGCTTTCAGCGGGCAGCTTTTCCTCGCACGTCGCCTTCCCCGCTCGCGAAGCGAAACTCCGCAACGGGAGCCCTTCTTGCAAACGATAGTCGCGATTTGCACGTTCTCGCTGAATTGCTGAAAGCGGAGCCCAGAGGGCGCAGCGTGCTGAAATGCTGACAAGCCTGCGAAGCAGGAGTGCTAGGAGGCCGCTCTGCGGCCTCTTATGCCAAGGTACGCGAGATACACGCCTATGGCGAGGCCGATCACGACCAGCGAGAAGTGGATGCCGGGGGCGACCAGGGTTCCGGCGCGGAACTCGGCCAGGAAGGTGAAAACCCGTGTGCCCCAGGTTAGGAGCATGTAGATGCCGATCACGAGCAGGATCGTCGCGTTGCGTCGGGAGAGCTTCACGTTGACCCTGAGTGTAGCAGAGCGGACCGTTTCGAACTAGCAACATAAAGGCGCAAAGGTTATACTGACTGTAATAGTTGCACAGCGTTTGTAACAGCAAGTATCTGGTGTATAGAGTGTTCGGAGGGAAGGATCTTGGCTGAGTTGAAGCAGCGCAATCTTGACGAGGTAAAGGCTCTCGGCAGGGATGAGGCCGTCGAGATCATGCGCCAAGCTGGCATCGTAGGGGCTGGGGGCGGCGGTTTCCCGACCTACTTCAAGTGGAAGAATCCGCAGCCGAACCTGATCGTGAACTGCACGGAGTCGGAGCCGGGCTACTGGGCCGACAAGATGCTCCATAAGGAGTACTTCGATGAGTTCCTCACGCTCTTCGACGCGATGAAGGCGATCTTCGGGATCGAGAACGTGATCATGGGCGTCCACTTCAAGGATGAGGATTGGTTCTCCCGCTACGACGAGAGCGCGAACGGCCTCTACGAAGTCGTCCACGTGCCTGACAAGTACTCGATGGGCGAGGAGAAGACGCTCATCAAGAACATCTTCCGCGAGAATAAGGAGAAGTGGGTGCCGCGCCGGGTCGAGCTGCCCGCCGGCGGCAAGCGCCCGGGCCTCCCGCTCGACGCTGGTCACATCGTCAACAACACCGAGACGCTCCTCAACATCTACAACGCGTTCTTTCTCGGCAAGCCGGTTACGACCAAATACTTGCAGGTCTTCGGCCCCGCCCTCGAGCTCAAGCTCTTTGAGGTGCCGCTCGGGACCTCCGCCACGGAGCTGGTCAAGCTCGCCGGTGTGGACATCGAGGCGGAGGCCGGCAACCTCTCGGTCATCGACGGCGGTCCCTACCTGAACGAGATGGGGATAGAGTCGCTCGGAGAGGGTGACGCTTACGTGCGGCGCACCACCAACGGCTTCCTCGTCATCCCCAAGGGTGTAGCCTCCAAGGAGTACGCCGACATCAAGACCAGGCAGCCGGACGGTGTGATCTCGCTGGTCGGCAAGGTTCAGGGCGTGAGCATCCCGCTCGGCGGCCGCTTCCTCAAGCCGGCAATGGCGCTCGTCTCCGAAGGCGACGAGGTCTCTTTCGGGCAGAAGATAGGCGAGCCGGTCGACGAGGGCTTCTCCATCGGCGTGTGGTCCGGCATGGACGGCACCATCTCCACCGTCGAAGAGGACATAGTCGAGATCTCCGGTGGCGCGATGCCTATCGAGGAGGCCGAGGCCGAGACCGAGGCAGAAGCGACGAGGTAGGTTTCAGGCTTAAGGAAGGACGGGGTGTACACCCCGTCCTTTCTCATTCGTAGCCCCTGAGTCCGGTGAGGAAGACGCGCTCAGGTTGGTCGTGCAGGTCTCTCCCGACCTTGCGCCTCGACCGCTTCGGGTATGCCCAAGAGTTCCCGATCTCCCCGGTCCCCCTCAAAGGCGGCCACCGCGTACCCGCCGTAGCGCTCCGCCATGATCGGCTGGTCGTCGACAACAAAATCCACACTCACGGGCGTGACGCCAGCCTTACCAAAGCAGCCGAACACGAGGTCCTCCACGCCGAGTAGCCACGCCGCGTGCGCCGCGTAGGCGCCACCCCCGCTCGACCACAGGTAAACATGATGGCCCATATCTATAAGCCGCAGGAAAACCTCGCGGGTGTGAGGTCTGGGCCGACGTCCAGCGATTAGGGTACCCTGGATGTCGAAAAAGATGTTCACCGAAAGGCTTCAGGCACCAGGAAAACCTGCGCGCAAGGCATCCGGTCACACTATCCGATCAGGAGGACGTTCTATCGATCTGATCCGTGTTCCGTTATGAAGATGCGCCCCGAGGGGCTGAAACCTATTCATCTTCTTTACGTGGCAACAGATTTTGGGCTCCACCATACAGGCGGGTGCGCAGATCCTCGAAGGTGGTGCCCTTGAGTGAGGGCAGCTCGAAATCCCGGAGCATCCTGGTCAGGACGCCGCCGCCGCCGAGCTCGACCCACTCCTCGACCCTCATCTTTGCCAGCGTCTCGACGACCCTTACCCAACGCACGGGGGCGACCATCTGCTCCTTGAGGGCCTCCTTGACGCCCTCGGCGCTCGTGAGCACCGCGCCGTTTATCGCGCTGACCATGGGGACCTGCGGCACGTGGAACTCGACGGAATCCAGCACGTCGCGCATCTTCTCGCCGGCCGCAGCCACGTACGGGGAGTGGGCGGCGAAGGAGACGTTTAGCGGGACCTTGCGCCCCCGTACCTTGGAGAGGGCGTCGCCGAGGGCGTCGCGCAGCCCCGAGACCACCGTCTGGCGCGGGGAGTTGTAGTTGGCGACTACAGGCCCGCCGCCATCACCTAAGGCCTTCTCGACCTCTTTGGGGTCGGTTCTCAGGATGGCGACCATCCCGCCCGGACACTCCTCGGCGGCATCGGCCAGGAACCGGTCGCGCTGGGCCACGAGCCAGAGGCCCGTCTCGAAGTCGAAGCAGCCGGCCGCGTAGGCCGCGCCGTACTCGCCCAGTGAGTGCCCTGCGACCACGTCGGGGCGCACCTCCAGCACGCGGCTCTCGTCGGCGTCGTGGGCGGCGCGGGCGAAGATCTTGACCTGATCCGGGATACGCTCCCCGACTACGCGCTGGATCCCCAACACCATCTCGGGCGCGGGCTCGGCCACCCCGCCGCCCTGCCCAGGAAATACGAACGCTCTCATGTTTTCGCCGGATCCTCTGCCACCAGGAAACACATCCTTTCACCCCGCGTTGCAGCATGCGTTTTACCACAATGGTCACCCGTTTAGTAGAGCCGCAACTGGCTCTTTTCGCCAGACGCTCAGACCGCTGGAGGGAGCCTGTGACCCCACGTCATCGTCCGCTCCAGTTGCTCCGCCAGGGCGAGCAGGAGCGTTGCGCCGGTAGGCAGGCCCACGAGTTGGATGCCGAGCAGCAGCCCGTCGTCGCCTTGAAACAGCGGCAGCGAGATGGCGGGCTGGCCGGTCATGTTCCACAAGGCGGTGTACGGGGTGAAGCGGTTGCTTAGGGAGAGGGCCTTTAACGGGTCGGGACGCTCCATACCCGTGATCGTGCCTATGGGGCCAGGCCGCTGTGTCAGAGCCGGGGTGAGCAGCATATCGTAAGCCATTGCGGAGCTCCCGACCTTGCGCGCGACCCGTTGGAGCTTGGCGAATGTTCTCCGGTAAGAGAGGGCGTCCAGGGCGCGGCCCTTCTCGTAGAGCGCCCATGTCAACGGCTCCACGTCCTCCGGCGTGGGAGACCCTCCGAGGATGCCCTCCCCGCCCGCTGCCCTCTCCGCCGCGAGCACCGCCCACACGTCGTCGAACGCTTCCCATTCCTGCTCCGTAAGCGGTTCCAGGTCGATGGCTTCGATGTCGTGTCCGAGGTCCTCAAGAAGCCTCGCGGCGTTTTCGGCACCATGTGCACATGTGGGATCCAGGTCCGCGGGAACCGGGGGTTCGAGAAGCAGTCCAACGCGCAGACCCTCCGGCGGAACTCGGAGAGCTTCGCGGAAGGGTCGCACCGGCGGGGGTGCCCAGGTCACATCCCCCGACTCTTAGCCGTCGAGAACGTCGAGGAGGGCGGCAGTGTCTGCGACGGTGCGCGTCAGCACACCTTCTGTAACCAGCGGGTCGTTACCGCGGTCCGGGCTGAACGAAACGCGTCCCCTCGAAGCTTGGAGTCCGACGAGGCCACAGCAGGCGGCGGGGATGCGCAGCAAGCCTCCCCCGTCGCCTGCCGTGGGCCACAGGGATAACACCGGCGGCGACCGCGGTGGCCGACCCACCCGAGGACCCACCAGAGGTCAACGAGGTATCCCAGGGGTTGCGGGTTGGTCCGCCCAGGCGTAGCTCCGTTGTGGGCAGGATGCCAAATTCTGGCATCCTGGTTCGGCCCACTGGTACGAAACCGGCCGGCCTGAGCCGCTTGATAGAAGCGCTGTCGTGGTCGGGGACGTGGTCTTTGAAGAGGCTCGAGCCGATACGCATGGGTTTGCCTCTCTCGGGCGTACCGTCCTTTACAGTGATTGGAACGCCAGCGAAGGGCCGCGGGTCATCCGGGGAGATCGTTTCGGCCGCAGCGAGCGCCCTCTCGGCGTCGACGACGCTGAAAGCGTTGATGCGGCCCTCCTGATCTTCGAGGCGAACGAGCGCGGCCTCGACGAGCTCGCGAGCATGTACCTGACCCGAGCGGAGCAGTTCGGCGAGCTCCAACGCAGGGGACCAAAAGGTCCCCGATCAAGGCGCCACGACGCGCAGCGTTCCTGGCAGCACCCGCGCCCGGAAGTGGCGGGTAGCGGCGAGCATCTCGCCGTCCACGTGGGCGGGGATCTCTTCGTGGAGTTCGACCCCGACCTCCCGCGCGCGGGCCATGTAAATTTTACGACGATTCGCGAGCGTGCCCCTGAGCGCCGCCGGGATGAGACGCAGGACTTCTGCCCGGTTCGCTTCCTCGGACCAGATCACATCGAACAGCCCGTCGTCTAGTACGGCGTCGGGGGTGAGTCGGAACAGCGAGCCGTAAGTGGTGCCGAGGGCCACCGCCACGAGTATGGTCTTGGCCTCGATGACCCGGCCGTCTAGCGTGAGCCTGGCCTCGTGGCACCGGAAGTCCTTGAGCAACCGCCCGACCGACCAAAGATACCGTGCCGTTCCTCCGAGATACGCCGGAGCCTCTGCGACGCCGGCTGCAACCTCGGCGTCGAACCCGATGCCGAGCCCGTTGTTGAAAGGAACCCCGTTCACCTCCGCCGTATCCAAGAGGCGAACGTTTCCTCTAACGAGCACCTCCAACGCCCGCCGCAGGCTCGTGCCCACCCCGAGGGCCTTGACATAATCGTTGCCGCTACCAGAGGGCAATATACCCATGATCCGGCCCGTACCGGCGCACGCCGCCGCCACCTCGTGAACCGTCCCGTCGCCACCGACCGCCACCACGGCAACGCCCTCGGGCAACCCGCCAACGATGCCGCCGGCGTGGCCGGGTCCCTCCGTGACGTGCCAGACCGGTCGCAACCCTCGCTCCTCGAGAAACCGCGATACGACAGCCCGCAGCCCGCCGGCCCTCCCTTTGCCGGCCGACGGGTTGAGCACCAGATGCGCGTCTCCTCCACCGAAAACCACAGCCGGAAAATACCAGAACCGTAACCCCGGGGCCCGGCCAAAGCTCGATTCAAGCTCTACTTAAAGTACAGACCGCAGTATTGCCGGATGTATACAGGCGAGATCGAAGGACATCTTCCACCTACACGGTCTCTATCATCGGTACGGCACTCACGTGCACGGAGCGGTGCGACATACACGCTTTTGCGGGCAAAACACGGCGCCAGGATCTTCGGGATCATTCCCGATGGTTTCCGCGAGACCTGCCGGTGTCCTGAACCTCCATGCGATATAAAGTTAAGGTGGAGACATAGAGGAACATCGTGCTTCGGGTGAGAGTCGCGCAGGATTGGTAAAGGAGTACAATACGGGTCGACATGGTCGAACCCACCGAAAATTGCCTGCACCTTGAGGGTCTGAAGGTTGCTATCGGATCCGAGTACCGCTGTCCTGTATGCGAGGAGAGCATGGACCTCGCGGGCCTCTCTAGATGGGTTCGGGACGCCGAGAGGAGCCGCGATGAAGCTTACTCTATGGTTGAAGGTGACGGGTTCGGAGAGATAGCGCGAGAAGAGTTACAGCGGGAAGTCTACCGGCGACGAAGGGTAATGTACGAGCTAGAGAACGTGCCCCGGGTGGTGACGGCGAGGCCGGAGATGATCCTGGTCATCCACGATGCTGTGAAGGCGACATACGAGTGTCGTATCTTCTACAAGGAACCGCGACCGGCGGGGGTAGTGGAGCAGGCAAGCGTCGTGGCGGCCATCGAAAATATCCTAGAGTTGCGTTCCGATGCCGACCCGGTGGTAAGGCTCATCTCCGAGAAGGTGGAGGAGTTTCACGCCTTCCGTTCCAAGCTCTCCGAAGACGGGGCTCCTGCGCCGCAGCGCCGGGTGTTTTACGCGAACGAGCTCTAAGTGCTGGCAGCAACGTCGGCAAGCGGCTAGAATTGCCGCCAGATGGATACGAACCCAAATAGCGTGGTCGCATGAGCAGTAGCACCTTCATAGCCCTTGTCGTCATGATCCTGATCCTGCTTTTTATCATTATGTCGATAGGGCCCCTTATTTCGGCGTTTTAGCACGCCGCGTTTGGCGGCTTGTCAGCATGCTCCCTGTGGTCGCTTTCAGCGCACTTCTGGCCTAGCGGCCCTCGCTTGTCAGGTTTCTTGTTGTTGTGTCCTAGCCGGGCGTTCGTACGCAATACCGGGTTCGTCTGCGTGATACCGCATTCTCACGTTCCATGGAAGCGCCGCCTTCCCTGTGGAGCGTTTAGGGACTTTTGAAAGGGTAGGTCGCTAGTATTGAGTAGTTGATCCAATTCTTGCTGGGCGCTCTCTCTACTAGATCCACGCCGGATACCGTGAAGCGGAGTGTAGGCGGGCAGATTTCTGACGTGTCTAGGGTTATCCTGCGGGCCCGCGTGCGGCCCAGGGTGAGGTGGGGTGTGTAGGGGCGGTTTTCTCGCTCGAAGCCGGCGGGTTCGAGGAGGTTTTCTACGCCCTCGGCCACGGCGCACAGGTGTTCCTTGCCTACTTCGATGCCGGCCCAGAGGATGCGGGGCTTTTTCTCGGAGGGGAAGGCTCCGAATTTTGAGGTAGAGACCTCGAATGGGTCGTGGCCCTCGCGTATCGGCTGGAGTGCTAGTTTCACACCGTCGAGATCGTCCTCAGCGACGTCGCCCAGGAACTTCAAGGTCAGGTGGATCTTCTCCTGGCTGACGAGGCGAAAATCTTTGCTCTCTGGCAGGTCTCGGGCCGCTTGAAACAACGCTTCCCGTACTTCTGGTGGCGGGAAGATGGCGACGAAGGTTCGTAGCACGGTCTCAGGCGGGGTCTGATTTCCGGCCGTTCTGGTGCGTTGTGCGGCCGAGGGCGGCGCGGTTGGCGATCAGGGCCGCGGTGGCCCCCGCGCCGACGCCGTTGTCCACGTTGACGACCGAGAGGCCGGGGGAGCAGGTCTGGAGCATCCCGAGGATGGCCGCGGTGCCGTCGCCGCCGAGGCCGTATCCGGTGGAGGTCGGGAGGCCTATGACCGGCACCGGAACGAGGCCCGAGACCACGCTCGGCAGGGCGCCCTCCATCCCGGCGGCGACGATCAGGGCGTCGGGGTCGAAGTTTCCAAGCTCTTCCAGCGGGGCGACGAGACGGTGGACGCCCGCCACGCCGACGTCGTGGAAACTCACCACGGATGCGCCCATCTCGCGGGCCACCGCTAGCGCCTCTTCGAGTACGGGTAGATCCGAGGTGCCAGCGCTCAAAGCGCCGATACGGCCCCCGCTTGGCGGCGCTTCGCCACCACCGACGACCAGGGAGCGTCCGGCCTGTCGGAGCGGGGTTTCAGGGAGGGTCGTGCGGATCTCGGTTTCGTGCTCCTGGGTGGGGGCGCTCACTAGCACGCGCTCGCACGACTCCAGCAGGGTCGCGCAGATGCTGGCCACCTGGGCGGGGCTCTTGCCGCGGGCGTAGACGATTTCGGGTACGCCCTTCCTGGCGGAGCGGCCGAGGTCCAAAGCCGCGAACTCACCCAGGTAGCGGACCTCGCCCCTTTTCAGGCGTCCGGCGGCTCTCTCCGCAGAGAGGGTGCCGCTTGCAACTTCCCTCAGGGTCTTTTCGAGTTCGTCCATGCCCTCCGCTTCTGAGTATAGTAAAAGCTTTCAGTGGGTACGAATCTAACACGTTCCTACCGCAGCCGGCGCAAGGAGAGCTCGTGACGATAATCGAGTTGATCATATCTCTGGTGGTGATACTCGGCGCCGCGGCCCTTTTCACGAACGCCGTCGAGATCATGGGCGCCCGGCTGCACCTCGGGGCCGGTGCCGTGGGGAGCGTGCTCGCGGCCGTCGGCACCGCGTTGCCTGAGACCATGATCCCACTCGTCGCCATTATCGGAGCGTTGCTGGTCGGCTCTGGCAGCGCTGCCGCGGGCGCAATCGGGATAGGCGCGATCCTGGGCGCCCCCTTCCTCCTCGCAACCCTTGCCCTGTTCATCGTCGGGGTAGCGGCCTTAGGCTACAAGGGCCGTCGGCAGACGGGTAGCGAGATCACAGCCGACAGGCAGACCGCCATCCCTGATCTCGTCTTTTTCCTGCCCTGCTTTACCCTGGCGGCGGTGGCTGGCGTCCTGCCCCTTCCCCTGGTGGTCAAGATCCTGCTGGCCCTGGTGCTGCTCGTCGCCTACGTCCTCTACGTTGTGCAAACTATAAGAAGGGGCGGCGAAGCCGAGGGGGACGTCCCCGGAAACCTCATACTGTGGCCCGGTCGTTCTCAGGGGCCAACCTGGGCCGTCGCCGCGCAGTTGGTAGGGACGATCGTGGCGATGGGCTTCGGGGCCCACCTCTTCGTGGGAGCCGTGGAGCACCTCTCCGTGGCTATCGGCATACCCGCCGGCATCATCGCGCTGGTCCTGGCGCCCCTGGCCACCGAACTCCCCGAGAAGTTCAACTCCGTAATCTGGCTTCGAAACAACAAAGACACCCTGGCCGTAGGCAACATCACGGGAGCTATGGTCTTCCAGAGCACTATCCCGGTCTCGATCGGCGTGCTCTTCACACCCTGGCAACTGGACTTTCTTAGCGCCCTCGCCGCCGTCCTCGCCATCGCCTCAGGCATAGTCTTCCTCGGGTTCCTGCTCCGCAAGGCCCCGCTAAGAGCCTTCTACATGCTGGGCGCAGGGTCGCTTTACATCGTGTTCCTCGTGACAGCGGTGGTTTACCTCGTCGGGGTTGACGTAAACCCAGCCTTCGATAACTTTTTCTACTTTCCTGATAAGATCAGTGGCCTGTCACACGGTAGGGGAGGGTAGCAGGTCAGATGGAGTTCATGACGGGAGAGTGGTTTGGCCGGCTCGTCGAGGTACTGATCGTGAACTTGATCCTCTCTGGCGATAATGCCGTGGTTATCGCGATGGCGGCACGCACCCTGGAGGGCGCCAATCGGAAGAAGGCCATCGTGCTCGGCGCGGCCGGGGCCGTCGTGCTCAGGCTCGTCTTCGCCGGCATCATCACGTTGCTGCTTGAGGTGCCTCTATTGCAGGTCGCGGGAGGGTTGCTTCTGGTCTGGATCGCCTGGGGTCTCGTCCACGAGGACGATGGGGACGATGGGGAGAAAGTCAAGGCCGGTTCGAACATTTGGCAGGCCGTCAGGATCATAATCGTGGCCGACGCGGTGATGTCGCTGGACAACGTGATCGCGCTTGTTCAGGCCGCCAGGATTGGGGGCGAGGTCGACTTCACGCTGCTCGTTATCGGGCTGGCGACGACGGTACCGCTGGTGATCTTTGGCGCCGCGCTCCTAACATCCCTCTTGAACCGATTTCCCATCCTCGTCTACGTGGGCGCCGGTCTGCTCGTCTACCTGGCCGTAGAGATGCTCTTCGCGGACAAGGTGCTTCACCCCTACCTGGAACACTACGAGAGCTTCGAGTGGGTCATAGGCATCGCAGCAGCCGGCATCTTTGTAGCCGTGGCATGGCTCTGGACGCGACGATCAAGCCCGACCGAAGCGGGCTAAACGCATTATCGGGCCGCAGGTTTCGGTAGGGAAGATCCGCAGCCGTATCGGCGCCACCCGAACCGCCCGTTCGGCCACGAGCTAATGCTGACAAGTGAAATGCTGAAAGCGTAGGCCGCAGGCCGGAGCGTGCTTGAGTCAGCGGTTCAACAGCCTGGCGAGAAACCTCCTGTTCTTGAGGCGATCTAACTCGGAAGAGCTTACCTCAAGGTCCTGCTCCACCCGAGCTATGTGTTCGATTCGCTCCATCAGCATCAGCCTCTCCTCGGCGGCGGCCCGGAGCTCGAGCACTTCTTCGGTCAGGCGCCTGCGTTCCTCGATCGAGTCTTTCAGCTCTCTCTGGAGCCGCACGTTTGAGGCACGGATCTCCTTGAGTTGTCCGGCCAGCCTTCCGGCCTCCTCGCGTGAGAGGGCTAGCTCGCCCGCGATGGCAGCCGCCCCGGCCCTGCTCCTGACGGTCTCCAGGGGAACGTGCCCATCGGCATCGGACAGGGCCTGCGCTTCCTCCTCTGCGACGCCCAGAAAGCGGGCCGCTTCGGCCACCGAGATGGAGGGTTCGGGCATGGGTCAATCCACGTCCGGGGCGGCGCCCGGCGAAGGCTCGGCCACGTGTCCAGCCTCCTCGATAGCGCCCCCTATTCGCCCGAGTTCCGCCTCTCCGCCCTCGTAAGAGACCGCGACGAGCCCCTTCTCCGAGTCGACGTTCACCAGGTCCACGAACTCCAGGCGCGTCAAAGCCCGCTCTAGGTTTTCGGCTTGCTCTGCACCAGCGAGGTCGCTTATCAGGAAAGTCACGTCAGGCATCGTCGCTCCCATTCTGGCCGTCAGCATTTCAGCACTTCAGCTTGTCAGCTTTCCAGCAGCGGGACCCTCACCTGGCCACGCCGCTCTGTCAGCAACGTAAGTTTGGTCTATCGGCGTCCGGTTGTCATCTCCGCGTCCGACGCCCAAGTTCTTCCCTACGGCTGACTAGTCGAAATGCTAACTGGCTATTCTGCTGGCTGTTCTCGGGGGCGCACGGTGAGCGAGAGCTCTTTGTTGCCCCGCAATACGCGCAGCGGGGCGTTCTGGCCTATGGACGATGCATCGAGTAGGTTCAGGAGATCGTCGTTGGAGTGGACGGGCTCCCCTTTCAGTCCGATGATGACATCGCCCGGTTTTACGCCTGCTCGCTCGGCCGGGCTGTTCGGGGCGATGTTCCTTACGCCTGCTCCGCCCTCGAACTCGCCGTGCGCCTGGTGGCTCTCAACCACCACGCCGAGGTAGGCGCGGCGTACTCGTCCTTCCGTCACCAGGGTGAAGATTACCCGCCTGAAAGTTCCCGAGACGGGGACGGCGAAGCCTATGCCTTGAGCGCCGCCGATGATGGCCGTGTTGATGCCGACGACGCGGGCCGAAGCGTCGGCCAGGGGGCCGCCCGAATTGCCGGGATTAATCGCGGCGTCGGTCTGGATCACGTTCTCTATAAGCCTGCCGCTCTCGCCCCTGATGGAGCGGCCGAGGGCGCTGACCACGCCCGCCGTGACGCTCCGTTGGAACCCAAGAGGGTTCCCGATCGCGACGACGAGCTGGCCGACCACGAGGTCCCCCGCGTCGCCAAGCGCGGCCACCGTCGGCTCTTCCTCGGGGTCGAAGCGGACGACGGCCAGATCGCTCGGCGGGTCGTCGCCGAGTACCTTGGCTGGCGCCGACGACCCGTCCGAGAGCGTGACCTGTATGCCTCCGTTGGGGTTTCCGGCCCTGCGGCTGCGCAGGCCGCGGACCACGTGGCTGTTCGTGATGGCGGTGGCGGAGCCTCCTTCTACGCCGAGTATCACGCCGCTTCCTCCGCCGCGCCCGTCAGGGAGTCCGACCGAGATCACGGCCGGCTCCAATTTCTCCGTTACGTCCCGCACCGCCCGCGAGTAGGCGTCGAGCTCCGCGTTCTGGAGCCGCGAACTCGCCGATAAGTTCTCGAAGATCTTCATGCGCTATTTGTACCGCACCCCCCCGGACGCGCCACCCGGAAAAACGGCCAGGTATCGCCGTGTTCCGGCCCGCACCGGAAGAGTGTGCTAGCTTTCGCCAATGGAAACTTCTGATGCTTGCGCGATGATTCTTTGAAGACAAAGTCTCCGACGGGACTTGTCGGCGGCCTGACTGGAAGATCCCCGGACACAATCGTATTGCTCTCCTGCGCGGCGGCCGCGATCCTCCTCCTGCCATTGAGGAGCCTGTCCGAAGCGTTTCCCCCCGTAGCCTTCGCGGCCACGCTCGTTCTCTTCGCTGCGCCAGGGTTGCTCGTTTCGTACTGGGTTCTCGGGGATGACCTGTCTAGGTTCGTCCACTTGCCCGTGGGGTTCGCGATTAGCACCGGAGTGTTCGGACTACTGGGCGTGCCGGCCCTGATCCTTCACCTCAGCATCGATGCTTTTCTTCTGGCATCGGGGATCGTGCTGTGCGGCTTTCTCGCGGTAGCGGCACGGAGAATGCTGCGTTCCTCAGGGAAGGGTTTCGTACCTGAAGTGAATACGTCTTACGGTCCTTCTGCCGGATGGCTATGGGTACCGTTCGGGTTGTTGTGTGGGGTTCTGGCTTTTGTTGGCGTCAGGAGGGTGCCGAACAGTTACGACGATGCGTGGGTCTACTTATCTTGGGTGAAGGATTTCTCCGAGTCAAACAGGCTCGCGTTGCGGGATCCCTACTTCGGCGAGAAGGTCGCGGAGTTCTCCCGCGCGAAGGTCAACGGATGGTTGCTGCAGCATGCGGCCCTCTCCCGGGTCTCCGGAATTGATGCGATCGAACTGGTGCTCAGGTACCTGACGCCGACGCTGGTCGCCGTCGCCCTGTTGATGGTCTACGCCCTGGCCCGCGCCCTCCTAAAGAACGATCGTGCCGCGGTCCTTACCGCCACCGTCTACGCCCTGTTTCACGTCGTCTTTATCCAGCCTTCCGTGCAGAACGTCGGGGTGGAGCTGGCGGCCCGTATCTCGGAGGACAAGTACGCCGCGCTGTTCCTGATCCTACCCGCAACCCTTCTCTTTGCCGTGCTCTTCATCGAGTACAGGAGGTGGAGATACCTCGGCTTTTTCACGTTCTTCTGCTGGACCGCCGTCGTCGTACACCCCTCCGTCCTGCCCACCATCGGCCTGTGCATGCTCGGCTTCGGCGCGGCACACGTGAGGGCAAACCCGCGCCTGAGGTCGGCATGGACCGGAATGGTTGCCCTCGCGCTCGGGATGTGGAGCGTGGTCCTCGGGCCGGTATTGCTTATGGTCGCGAGCGGGTCCCCGGCCTCTGTGCTGTTTTCGGCGGATATCAACGC
>Ga0126311_10000373_pt1 | contig 21210 bp, 14 predicted proteins | sample Plot61_FD_92539 | JGI IMG/M metagenome (GOLD analysis project Ga0126311, IMG submission 92539) | Serpentine soil microbial communities from UC McLaughlin Reserve, CA, USA - Plot61 | ecosystem: Environmental > Terrestrial > Soil > Grasslands | place: USA: UC McLaughlin Reserve, Lake County... | reverse complement strand
ACTCTTTGTAGCGGGCGTAGCGGCGGAGGATGTGGTCTACGTAGTTGACCGGCTCCAGGCCGCGGCAGAATCCGAACTTGACGACCTCGTCCGTGGAGTACTGCTGTGTGGACTTCTGCAAGAGCCAGTAGGAGACGTGCTCCCAGAGGAGCGGGTTGCCGCCGTACTTCGACGTGAGCCGCTGCGCGTCCTCGACGTGGCCGGGGCCGGCGTTGTAGGAGGCGAGGATGAACTTCAGGCGCTCGCCCTCGTCCTCGACGCGCTCGTCCCAGAAGTCGGTCAGCCACTTCAGGTACCTGGTCGCGCCGCGCACGTTATCCTCCGGGTCTAAAGCGTTGCGCACGCCGACCTGCCGCGCCGTCCCCGGCATGAGCTGTAGAAGCCCCTGCGCGCCCGCCCACGACTTCGCGTCTGGCTTGAAGCGCGACTCCTGATACGCCTGCGACACGAGCAGTCGCCAGTCCCAGCCTATCTCCGCGGCGTGCGTCTTCATGAGTTCGTCGTAGGGGCAAATCTTGCCCGTGGACGAAGTCAGGTAGTCGCTCGCGGCGCGCTCGATGTGGCCGCGCATGTCCACGAAGTACTTCCTGTAGAGCCGCGCCAGGAGCCCCTCCTTCTTCTTCTCCTCTATCCAGCCGTTCAACCCCGAGAGGAGTTGCGGCGAGTTTCGCCGCACGGCCCACGCGACCGCGTGCGCGCGCCCGACGACGGGGCGCACCTTCAGGTTGCTGAACTCGGCCTCCTTCAGCGCCGCGAGGTTGGCCTGCATGACCGTGAACTCCACCTCGCCGCGCGCGACCTTCCGCGCGAGCGCCTCGTCCTGCAACTCGCCCAGCTCGACGACGTGTATGTCGCCCGAGATTTCGTCGGCGAGCTCGACGAGCGTGCGCTCGTACGGGGACTTCTCGGGGAGGTCAACGCGCTTGCCCGCGAGCTGTTCGGGGCGCGTGACGAGGCGGGCTTGAATGTCCACCTCGGGCGAAGGGTCTGCGGGGCCGGGGGCCATCGCCTGCTCGGCCACCTTCGTCGCCGTCTCGGGCGCGGAGCCCTGCTGCACGAGCGCGGGCTCGGTCTGGTAGAGCGAGCGCGTGAAGGCGGCCTGCGCTTCAGTCTCCGGCGTCGGCACGAGTCGCGAGGCCGCGATGTCGCCCTCGCCTTCGTTCAAGAGCGGCAGGAGGCTCTTCGGGTCTGTGACGACGACCATCTTGAGCGCGAGCCCCTGCGCGTTGGCGAACTCGCGCAGCAACTCGTACTCGTAGCCGAGCGGCTCGCCGCGGTAGACGAAGTACGTGGTCGAGTTGTAGGGCGCGAGCACCGTGAGCGTGCCGCGCGCGCGTATCTCTTCGAGGTCGCGTTTGACGGGCTCGGCCGGCGGCCGAACGTCGGTCTTGCGCACGATCTCGTCGATGGGTTCGAGCTTCGTCCTCGGCCCGCGCCTGCAAGACGCGGACGGGAAGAGGACGAGGAGTGTCGAGATAAGCAGGCAGAGAAGTCTACACGTCGGGCGCATATGCGTCGTATGTCGGGCGGGGACACCCTTCGCTCGTCACGGGGAAGCGGCCGCGGGTTTAAGGGGCAGGAGTAAAACTTTGTATTCCAAAACGGCCCGCGAGTCAACGCGCGGGCGTCAAAGGCTCAGAGATTGTCAGGCCGCGCGCGAAGTCGTCGGTAGTTAAAGGTCTCGAAAGGGGTCGAAGGGTGCGGCTCCGTCCCGAGTCTCTCCCGGCCTTCCTAACTTACTCCCTCATCTTTTCAACTGCTCTTTGAGAACGGTCTTGGCGATACGCGACGCCAGCTCACTCCGCTCTATCACCCTGAAGAGTTTGCCGTCCTGTACGAGGGGCACGAGCGCGGAAGGGTATTCGAGAACCTTAGAGGCTAACGTGGGCAGGTCGAACTCGTGCGTTGACTCGACCGAGACAAAGTTTGTGTTCAGGCTCGCGCCGAGCCAGTGCTTTAAGTATTCCTGCCGCACGAACTCCTTAATCGACTCCTCGCCTCCGGGGGCCTGGACTCCCAAATCCCATATGAACTGACTCAACACGCCTATCAGCCGTCGGTTGTCGGCGCGGGCGCTCTCCTCCTCCCCGGCCCTGCTCTTCGTGTAAATCTCATTCACCTCCGGGTGAACGCGGGCCAAGGCGTCGCGAATGTCGCCGGGGGCGGCCACCCCGACGAAACGGTCTTCCCCCCTCCACGAAGACCACTCCTTCTATGTGCGTGAACTCGGCGGCCAGCGCCGACAGGACGAACAGGCGGGTAGACCACCACGCGGTGCCGTCGCCGAGGTCTACCTGCGCGAGCCGCGCCCCCTTCGCCTTCCAGAACGCTTCCATCAAGTGGACGGGATGTAGATGCGAGACATACGGGCCTCCCGAGTGTTGTCGGCCTGAAACGTAAGGTCGGCGAAAATGCGTGGGGAAAGATATTAGCGGAGAGGCGGGGTGTCAATGCGCCTGCGCGCGTCAAATCAGGGCCACTGAATGACCTTCTTCGATTTTGTTGACGCGGGCGGCGAGGAGACGGGGACGGAGCGCTCCGGCGCGCGCGGGGCGGGCAGACGCCCTCCCACGTCCGTTGCGCGGCGGGTCGTGACGGCTTCACGTTGCGCGCGCGGGGTGACCGTTACGGGCGCGCGTTTGCGCGCGGGGCGTTCCGGCGTCTGTTCGTTGACCGACGCTCGCGCGGGAGACGCTTCGTTCGAGTGTTCGCCGCGGCCCGCAGGAGTGTCGGGGCCGGGGCCGCGTTTAGGATTGGACACGTTGCCGCCCGTCTTCTCGTCTTCCGCTTCGGCATTACCGGCGTGCGCATTCATGTCGGTGCCGGTATTGGTCTCGGGCATAGGGTTCGGGACGGGAAGCGACTCGGGCGCGGCCGTCTGCGTCTCGACCGAACGCGCGGACTTGATTAAGTATGTGCCGGCCGTCAGCCCCGCGGCGACCGACAGGACGAGGGCGGCTATCAAGACGGGCCAGGAGGGGCGCATGCCCTTCGGCCGGAAGACCTTGGCCGGGCGGGCCGCACGCGCGGGTACGAGCGTCACTTCCTCATGACCGTCCCGTGCAGGCCCGCGGGAGGTAAGACCCTCGGCCGCCGACCCCGACTTAAGTTCGGCCACGCCCGACTTCTGCGCCGTGCCTATCTCCGACAGGGGTACGACGACGTTGAAGTCGCCTTCGGGCGGGAACAGAAGTGTCGCGCCCGACTCCTCGTCGCCCGTCGCGTTCGTGGAGTGTTGCCGTCGTGCCCTTCGCGAGTCTTCCAGCATCCCTGCGATTTCGTCGAAGCCCCTGAAGCGAGCCCACTCCTCGGCGGTCGTGCCTAGCGGCCCCACGGTAGAAGGGTCTGCGCCGCCGCCGAGCAGCGCGCGGACTACGTCCGAGTGCCCGAACAGAACCGCCAGCGCCAGCGCGTTGAAGCCGTCGTCCCTCTCTGCGTTCGGGTCTGCGCCGGCCTCGATTAGTCTCCCGACGATTTGAAGGTGGCCCTTCGACGCGGCGCGCATGAGGGCCGTGTCCCCGCCGTCGTGCGCGGCGTTAACGTCCGCGCCCGCGGCGAGAAGTGATTCCACGCGGGCGGCGTCGCCCGCGCCCGCGGCGCTCACCAACCCGCGCGTAAAGTTTGGCGGTTGGACTGTGCGCACTATCTTAGAACCTCCACGCGGTCGCCGGGCCGCATGAGCGGGTCGGGCGTCTTCCCGGCTTTGATGTCCGCCAGACTGTAGCGTGTGGAGGTGAGTCGCCCGTCGTCACCCTGCCGCGTGACCGCCGCGTTCGTCGCGCCCTGCGACGAAAGTGCGCCGCCCGCGGCCATGATCGTTTGCGTCAGCGTGAGGCCGACGTTGAACTGCTTCCGTCCGGGTTGGCGAACCGCGCCCGAGACGTAGACGTACTGCTCCGGCCGCCGCGTCACGGTGATTACGTCGCCGGGCCTGACGAGCATCCGCGTGGCGCTCGCGTCCGAGAGGTCAACCGCCGTGCTGCGCCCCGTGGCGCGCGAGACGACGAGCGCCTGCCCGGCACCGGGCTGCGGCTGCGCGTGCGCGATGATGACGTAGAGCGGCACGCCCTCGCGCTGCAAGATTTTCGTGCCCGCCTCCTTCACCATGCCGCTCACGATGATGGCGTGGCTCGCGTAGTCGCGCACCCCGACGGCCAGCTCGGGGTCGGCGCCGCCCGCCCTCAGCTTCAACTGCGCGCCGAGACGCGCGGCTATCTGGTCGGCGGTAAGCCCGACCACCTTCAAAGGCTCCGCGAGCGACGGGTAGGGGAGCAGCCCCGTGGGCGTGACCTCGTAAGACGTGGTCGTGGGGCGCGCGCCCCGGTTGAGAAGGCGTATGTCGAGCACGTCGCCGGGGCCGACTCTGTAGACCGCGGTGGGGTCAGGGTCGTTTTCCGGCGAAGCCGCCTCGGCCGCGGCCTCGGGCGGCTGCGAGCCGCCGCCCTGCGCCGCTTCGCTCGCGGCGACCTTCGACTCTCTGGCCCCGCGTAACTTCGTGAACGCGCGGCCGAGTTTTTGATACGTGTCCGCGTCGTCGGGGTTGAGTCGCGCCGCCTGCTCGTATGCGTCAACAGACTCGGGCCAACTCTCCGTCGCCGCGTAGGCGTCTCCTAACGCCACGTAGGCGGCGGCGTTGTACCTGTCCAGAAGCACGGCCTGACGCAATGACGCGACCGCCTCTTTGTGGCGGCCCGCGCGCCCCTCGCGCACGCCAAGCTCGTAGTAGCCGCGCGCGTCCGTCGGCGCGGGCCGTGCGGGGACACTTGCGGCGGGCGTCGGCGCGGCGGGGCGGGCATCGGCCGCGGGCGGCGTCGGGCTCGTGTCAGCCGCGTTCGTGTCAGTCGTACTCGCGGCGGTCGTGCTCGCGTTAGTCGCGCTCGCGTTTCCGCCCGGAGCGCCGCCGAGGTTGAGGGCGTTCATAGCCTTGAGCACTCCGCCATCGCGCGGTGTGGCTTCGTTCTTCGCCGACGAGTTCTTCGCCGCCGCCGTCGCGCGGAATCTCACGGGCGGGCTCGCGGCGTAGTCGGGGCGCAGGCGTAGCGCACGCTCGTGGGCTTCGCGCGCCTCGTCCTCCTTGCCCAGCGCGTGCCGTACGCGGCCAAGGTGGTAGTAAGGCTCGGCCCACTTCGGGTAAATCTTGACGGCCCTCTCGAACGCGGCCTCGGCCTGCGCGTACTGGCCGCGCGCGGCGAGCGCGATGCCGAGATTGTTGTAGGCTTCAACGTCGTCCTTGTTAAGACTAACCGCCTTGTAGTAAGCGTTAACCGCGTCGGCCCAACGTCCCATCTCTGCGTAGACGTTGCCGAGGCTGTAGTAGGCGTTGCCGTTCGAAGGGTCGAGCGCGAGGGCGTGCTCGAAGGCGCTCGCCGCCTCCGCCAAACGCCCTTCGAGCGTGAGCTGCGTGCCGTCGCGGTAGTAGACATCCGCGCGGTAGCCGCCCTGCGCGAAGGCCGCGCCGGTCACGCATAAGACGAAGGTGAGGAGTAAAACTTTCTTCATGTCGGGCCATCTCCTGAGAACGCCGCCGCGCGGACGCCGCGCCTGAGGCCCGCGCGGACGGCACACCGCGGCGCGACGTTTCTACGCAGGTCTTCTCTAACGGGGGGACGAAGTGAATGAGCTAAGGGGTGTATGAAGCTCAGCGGGAGAGCGTCGCTTACGCCAACTCGGACGGTGCCTCGGATTATATTTCAGCTTCCCGTCGTTGTCCACGTTAAGGGCTACTAGATTTCTTTCGGATGATGTAAATTGATTCCCCGTCGGACTCCTCAAGTTAGGAACCAAGCGATTGGAGAACATAGAGCGCACACAGTTCGTGGTGTTGACCGGCCACCTGGACGACCAGCCCCTGTCTGAACTCATGCGGCGGCTGCGCGCGCAACGAAAGTCGGGCCGCCTTCAGGTGGAGTACTCTGACGGCCCGGCCTCCTTCTTTTTCGACGAGGGGCTAATAGTGGACGCGCGGATGGGAAATCTGCGCGGGGTCGAGGCCCTCTACGCGGCGCTGGAACTCGGAGGCGGCTCCTTCAACTTCAACCCGCTCGTCAGGCCGCCCGAGAAGAACATAGACGAACAGGGGCGGCGGTTCATCGAAGACTTGATCGAGGCCCCGAGGCGCGACGGCCTCGCCGAGATAAGGGCCGAGGGACGGGGGCTCGAAGCCGCGCCCCCGTCCCTACACCTTCAACAGAACCCCGCGCGAATGTTGCCGTCGGCCGCAGAGCTGACCGCGCCGCTCGAAGAGCGTCTGACGGCGGTCGAGGGCGCCATCGTCTCGGCCTCGAACCGCTTCTCGCGCGAGCGCCTCGTCTACGCCGTCGTCATAGGCTTTCTCGTCGGGCTGAGTTTGATAACGACGGTGAACGTGCTCTACGGCCCCTTCTTCCGAAAGCCCGCGCCCGCGGCCGTGGCGGCGCCGCCCGCGCCTCAGCCGACTGCGGCGGCGTCAACGGCCGCGGCCGCCGCCGCTAACGAGAAAGTCGCCGACGCACGCGCGCCGGGCGCGGAGGAGAGTGCGAGCCCGCAAACGGCGCAGGCGTCCGTGCCCGCCGCGGCCGCGGTCGTGGGGTCGAGAAGAGTGGACGGCGCCCCGGTGACGCGACGCGAGTACGTCGTCGAAGTCCTCGTCGAGGTTAAGAACGGGGCGGTCACGGACGCGCGCGTGTGGAACCCTCGGCCCGGCGCCGCGGCCTACGAGTCGGTCGCCGTGAAGATGGCGAGGGAGCGCAGCTACCCGGCGGGCTTCACGGGTGGCGAGAGGTTGCGAATCAGGGTCAAGCCGTAAACGCCGCCGGACGAGTATGCTGCTCATTCAAAGCAACAGCCTTGCACTCTCACCGGACGCGGGCGAACGCATACGCCTGCTCGACGCGCTCGCGTCGAAGGGGCTCACGCCGCTCGTACGCACGGCGAGGCGTAGGTTCTTTCAAATGCTCGCGCCGCGGGACGGGCCGACGGCAGAGGAGTTGGAGCTTGAGTGCGCGGCGCGGCAGGAGTCCGCGGGCGGCTTACCGTACACGCCGGGCGAGCTGTTCTGCGCGGGCGACTGTGTGATGTCGCTCGTGTTCGCGCCCGAAGGCGGCGTGAGCGCCGGGGTGATTTACGACGTGCACACGGCCGGGCCTTTGAACAGGCTCGAACGTTTCTGCGGTGACGTGCTCGGGGCCGCGGCCGAGTCCGTCCCGGCTTCGACGGAGGGCACGCCCGCCGACCTCGTCGCGTGGAAGCCTTCGGGGGGCGGAAGATTGCCTCGGGGCTTGGCGCGCTTTATCGCGAGCCAGCCCGCGGGCTTCGTGCGCGCCGCGGCGGCGCTCCGGGGGGGGCGCGAGCTGAGGCGCGCGTCCGACTTGATGGGCGAGCCCTCGGTGCGCACGTACCTCAGGCGCGTGCAGGAGCTGCGGCGCGAAGGCTATTCGCCCCGGCGACTCGTCGCCGAGGCGGGCGCGCTCGACGGCGTCACGGTGGATGAGATGTTGGAGGCGGGGCTGCTTGAGCGCGAGGTCAGGGTAAGCTGTCGCAAGTCGGGGCACGCGCTCTTCGACCTGCCCTCGCCCGACTCGCTCGCGGCCGTGACGATAAGCCGCGCGAAGTGCAGCCAGTGCGCGTCGCCCGTGGCTGACGAGGTCATAGAGGAGACGCTCAGCCCGACGCGGCTCGCCGTCGCGTTGCTCGAAGACGGCGGCTGGCTCGCCAACCGCGTACACGCCGTCGTCCGCTCGCTCGGCGTCCCCGAAAGCGAGATGGCGACCGGGCCCGCGTCGCCGGACGGCGAGTCCTACATGGCCGCGGACGTGTGCGGCACCTCGTTCCTCTTCGTGACGCGCGACGGCGACCTGACGCCCGCGTTCAGCCGTCGCGTGGCCGCGGTCGTCGAGGATACAGAGGCGGCGCACCTCGTCGTCGTCGTCACCGGCGCGGTCGAAGACGAAGGCAGGATGCGGCTCTACGAGTTCACCTGGCGGCGTGCGCGCGACGGTCACGAGACGGCGGCCACGCTCGTCGAGGGGCTCGGCGAGGCCGCGGAGCAGATAGGGCGCTCCTTCCGCGCCGCCGCCCGCAGGGAACTCTCCCGCCACCTCTTCACGCTCGACGCGGCACTCGGTTTCAGCGCCGCCGACTTCGTCCTCGGTTGGTTCGCTAACGTGAAGACCCGCGAGCGCGACGCGACCCCGGCCGACGCCGGCCCCGCCTTCAGCGCGGCCGCGCCGGCGGGGCAATGACTTTCCCGCAGCGCCTCCCTCGGCGACCATCCGCGGGTCGTGTGCGTGCCGCCGTCACGCCTCACGGGCGAACAGCTTAAGCTCGGTAGTGTCGCCCGGCAGTTTAATCATCCTCTCGTACTTAAACCCCATCCTCTCCAACAGCCTTATCGAACTCCGGTTGCCCGCATCGACTATGGCGACCACACGCTTCAGCCCGAGCCCGTCGCCCGCGTAAGCCATGACGGCCGACGCCGATTCCAGCGCGTAGCCCTTCGACCAGTACTCCGGCAGTAGGGCGTAGCCGAGGTCTACGTCATCGAGCGCGTCCCGCTTCAGCAGGCCGCAGATTCCGACCGGCTCGCCCGAATCTTTTGTCTCGACCAGCCACAGGCCGAAGCCGTATTTTTCATAACTCGCGACGGGGCCGTTCAAGATATACGAGCGCGCGTCTTCGGCCGTGCGCACGCCCCTGTCGCCGATGTTCCGGATGAACGAAGGCTCGTTCAGAAGTCTTATCACGAACTCGGCGTCGTCGGGCGTGAGCTTTCGCAGGCGTAGTCTGTCGGTCTCGGTAATCATCACAAGTTTGGATTCGAAAGAGAAGACTTGCCAACGCTCGCCGCCCCCTCCGAAAGGGAATGGGTCGGAGGCCGCGCCGAGAAACTCGCCGATGGCGCGCGCCCAGAACTCCCCGGCCTTCTGATTCCGACGCATGACGCGCACTTCCCATCTCCCCGGAAACTTTCTCCAAACCGCGTGCGCCGCCTTCGTCCCCACTCGCATCCTTCTATAGCCGCGGGCTATGAAGAACTCCGCCATGTCCCATACGGCCGCGTCGCCGGACATTTCTGAGCCCCTACGCACGAAGGCGAACCCGGCCAGATTCCCGTTAACCTTAATCAGGAATGGGTGGCGGTCAGGCTCCTCCCAATATGAGGGAAGGTGTTTGTAGCCGAAACGCCCGTCCGCGCCGAGCTTCAGACCGGCGAACTCGCTGAAATCATGCGCGTATAATTCGAGCAGGTTAGCCAGAATCGGCTCTTGTTCCGGTGAGGCGGGAAGAACCTCAACGTCCGCCGGTGAAGGTGTTTGTGAGAACTCCATGGCGGCATTATAGGCGCATCAACCGCGTCACGCGTACGGCGGTTCGCAGTCGAGTGTAATCAAAGAGGATTTCGACACGGGGGCACGGCTTTGTCCTTAGTCCTCTATAAGCCGTGCCCCCGTGTCTCCGTGGTTAACCCTCGGAGTGCGACAACATTTTCCTCGCCACGTCGCCGACGCGAATCACGCCCGGCCGTACGACTCGCGCGTTTATCCCGCGCAGATGTAGCTCCCGGCCCACGCCCGAATTGACGAACTTCATCGCCTCCAAACCGAACCTCGCCACGAACTTCTTGCACCCCGTGTGCGGCTGCGCCGTCACTTCGATGACCGCCCCGCCCAGAGCCAGACGCGTCCCCGCGGGGAGGTTCTCGCCGCTCAAGTCCAAATCGAGGTAGAGCTGGTCTCCGGCCAGCGGCCAACGCTCCCTGCCCTGCGCCACCAGCGCGGCCGCGCGCGAGTTCATGATGTTGAGCTGCATCTCCGGGTGGGACGACCCGTCCGGGGTGCGTGAGCTGCCGCGCTCCTTCCAACTGTCGCCGACGAGCCCTTCCGAGGGATGGAGTTCGCCTTCCGCGAGAATCTCACGCTCGTCCACGCGCGGCCGCCGCACAATCAGTTCCAGCGGCCCGCCGTCTTTAGGCGAACGGCGAATCTCGTCCAAGCCTGCTTCGAGTTCTGCCATCGTCAGGTGCTTCACGCCGGCAACCATTCCTTCTCCCCCTCTCGCAATCACGCCGTCTGACGCACGGCATCACCCGCCGATTACAAACTCTGATTACGACTTCCGAGCCCCGCGTCAAGGCGATGTCTTCGGCCTCGGAAGCTCAAGGGCAAAACCTTTGCGGCTGATCTTTTGCACGCAGGAGGTGGACAGCCCGCTCGTCGTACCGCGGTTGACGAAGTCGTCGATGATGTTCTGGATGCAGTCGATGCCGTCGAGCCCGCCGAAGCCGTGGCCGCCGTGCGGGACGACGAGATGCAGACTGTTGGGAAGGTACCTGGCCGCCGTGTCGCCGTAGACGGGCGGCGTCACCGGGTCCCACTGGCCCGTGAGGATGAGCGCGGGCGCGTCGGCTCGCGTCGGCTCGGCGTAGCCTTTCGGGATGTCGGCGCGCGGCCAGAGTGCGCAGGCCGCGCGCTGCTGGCGCAGGCGGTAGTCGCCGAGGAACGTGCGCGCCGCGTCGCCCTCGCCTTCGCCGCGTATCCAGGGCAGGTCTTCGGCGCAGGTCACGGAGAGATACATGCCGTTGCTGCCCGTGGCGACAATCCGCCGGCGGTAAAGAATCGCGGACTCGGCGAGCGGCGCGAAGTCTCCCCGCGCGGCCGTGTGAATGTAGAGCGGGATGCGGCTCGCCGCGCCCGGCTGGTAGAGCATGTAGCGGATAGCTTCTCCGGCGAGGTCGCGCGAGAGCTTAACAGGAATGCCCTTGCCCGTCTGCGGGTGCTTCAACTCGACTTCGACGGGGCCGCGCATCAACCTCTCAAGCACGGCCTTCGCCTCGGCGCGCAGCGCGGGGAAGGCCGCGCGGCATGCCTCGTCCGCGGCGCACTCGTCCAGAACGCCGTTGAGTGCGCGCTCCGTGTGCTGCGGGAAGTCGCGCGGCATGAATTGCCCGGTCGGCGAGACGCCGTGGAGGATGACCGCGCGCACGTGCCCGCCGTGGCGCTTCAGATAGACCTGCGCGGCGCGCGTGCCGTAAGAAGCGCCGATGATGTTTATCCGCCCGTAGCCGAGCGCGGCGCGCACCTCGTCCAAGTCGTCCATGGCGACGTGCGTCGTGTAGAGCCTGAGGTCGGCTTTGGCCTCTAACTGCTCGCGGCACTTGCGCACGTCGGCGAGCGGGAAGTAGTCGCCTAGATAGCTTTGCAGGTCTTGCGGGTTGAACAGGTCGCAGTCGAGCGGGTTGGAGCCCCCCGTGCCGCGCTGGTCTACGAAGACGAGGTCGCGCCGCTCGCGTATCTTCGCGTACCCTTGAGCGACGTAGGGCGCGTCCTCGGTCGCGGACGAGCCGGGGCCGCCCGGAATGTAGAACAGGGGGTCGGCCGCCCTGTCCTGACCCGTGGCCGGGAAGACGACTATCTTCAGCGCGACCTTGCGCCCCTTCTTCGCGGCGCGATCCTCGAAGACTTCGTACGTCCCGCAGCGCACCTTCTCCTTCGCGCCCTCGCTCGCGCCTGCCACCTCGCATGGCTCAAGCCGCAGGCTCGACGGCGGCTTGACGCCCGCGTCGCGCGCGCCCTTCTCCTGACTCAACCCGCCGCGCGTAAAGAGCACGGCGCCGCACGCGAGCGCGCAAGCGATGAGAAGCCGTCTGCGTCCGAACATCTTTGCCTTTGATACGCCGCTCATAAGTTTCTCCGGCCCACGCCAGCCCGTAAACGTTCTCGTAAGGTTCCCCGAGACAGTCAAAGCGCGGAGAGGATATTAGCGGCGGGGCGGGGTGTCAACGGGCAAGGCACCGCCGGCACGTCGAGGTTCTTGAATCGTTACGTGACCTTTTGGCGATCACAAAGCTTCTATGAATTTGCGCACCGTATCTTCGATGGGCTCAATGTCCGACTTGTCGGTAAGGGGAGCGTATATGTCACCGCCCAAGTCCGCGGGCATCTTCGCCCCATTCTCTAAAATGATTAGTACGTTCTCTTTACCCTTGGCGTGGATAAAATACCCGGCCTCGAAAACTACGTTGTCACGCGGCACCGCCTTATACGTCTGTGTTTCATTCGTGATGGGGTCGTCCTTGGTGAAGAGAAAAATCCCCGCGCCGCACCGCGCGGCGGCCTCTTCGATTTGCTTAAGGATGAACCGGCTCGGTGAGAAATCTGTCGCCCAATCAAGTACCGTGACGCCCAACTCCTTCTCAAGTAACCGCTTCAGATTCTGTGCGGTACCCTTCGAGCTGCCGGAGTAACCGAGGAAGACATCACGCCGCTTGGACAGTTCGTCCTTCCAGTACTTGAAGGTGACACGAAAGTCTTGTGTGTCCAGCCATGTACGGTCCGCGTCGTGGGGAGAAAATCTCATGTAGACCCCGTAGCTTTGGTCGAACACCACACGGCGGAGCACATCTTCCTGACCTACCACCAACATCGGTAAGCCGAGCGTGTATGCCACCGCCCCCTCGTACTGGCAGAACTCGCTTGCCAGTTTTACTAAATCACCTTCGGGCGTGGAGAACACCCAGCGTGGCAACCCGATTACCGCGGCCCCGATACACTTCCGCATGACCCGGTCAGCATCCTGCCGGCTCCACACCTTGCCGGAGGCCAGTCCCGGCATCCCCTTCGGATTTGTGAAAATTTCGGGCACATAGCCTAAGCGCTCGATCTCTTCGACGACGCCCCACTTCAATTCATTCTGTTTTGCTGTTAGCCACTGGTCGGCCGGCATGCTGACGAATATCCGCCGTGTAACTGCCATACTAGACATGACTCCTTCCAGCAGAAGAGGCGCGCAAAGTGCCCAGAGGTAAGGCCCGAGGTTACCGTCCGCCCTGAATCATTCCTGTTCAGCCGATGTGGAAATAAAAAAGATGCGCGGGGAAGGATATTAGCGGAGGGGCGGGGTGTCAACGGCCGGAGTTGAGGGCGACCCCGGAGCGACGCCGCCCGAAGATTCTTAAGACGCAACTCACGATCTCATCGACTGCGGCGTCGGGCCGCTTACCCCTCGGGTGAATGCCGCAGACGGCCGTCGTACACGCGTGGTCGAGGCCGGGGCTCCAGCGTAAGCGCCCCGCCGCGTCGCGCCCGTACGTGAGGTAGGCCGAGAGCGTGTTCAGGCCCGTCCCCGGCCGCTCGCCGATGAGGTGTATGACCAGGTCAACGCCGAGCAGTTCCCCGACGTGATAGCCCGCGCGCACGCGCCCGTTGGTGACGACGACATCCACCCCGCCGACGTGTAGACCGGCCTCCCCGAGCCCGCGACGAAGCCTCGGCAAGACCGCGCGGAGGTTCTCGTTGAGGGCGTCGGCGTTCAGCCCGTCGGAGAGGACGAGTTGCACCTGCGGGCGGCGCGCGCCGTAGAGCGCGGCGACGCGGCCCTCGTCCTCGGCGCGCAGGCGCTCGCCCGCGGGCGGGTCTGAGAGGTACTGCTCCCTGTCGGGCGCGAGCGTGCGCACGCGCAGGTTGTGCGGGCTGACTTCGCGTACGGCCGCATCGTCGAGCGCGGCGTAGAGCGCACGCCTCGCGTGTTTGTAGATCGACTCAAGGCGCAACTCGACCTCGGGCGGCGCGTCGTAGTCCCCGGCGTGTCCGAGGCCGAGGTCGTAGCCGCGGCCCGCGACGGCCTTCAACTTCTTCGAAGCCTCCTCGCGCAGCGTCTCGGGCGGGCGCGTGTCGCCGCCGGCCTTCATGTAAGCGGAGTAAAGGGAGGCGGCGCTCTCGGCGTCGGCGCGCGGGAGGCCGCGCGCGTCCATGACGCCAAGCTCGGTCAGACGCTTCTGCATCGGCGTCGAGATTTGTCTGCCGGCATGTCGGCGTAAGTGTGGGTGTTCGCGGAAGGAGGTAGTCAGGTAGCCGAGCATCGGGTCGGCGTTGCCCGCCACGGCCATGAGGTAGGCGGGCGCGGCACGCTCGACTATCTCGCCCGTCAGCCGCCGAAGCTCCGACGGCTCGATGCCCATGTGGAAGGTCGAGCACACGTCGAGCCCCATCGTCAGGCCGTGCAGCTTCGCCATGACTGTGTCTTCGAGGCACGCGCGCAGAAGCTGTCGGCCCGTGCGGAAGACCTCCGGCCCGATGAAGCCCGCCACGTCGTTGACTATCATCCACGCGCCCGCGCGCTTGCGGATGTGGCGGGCCACGCCGTAGCTGCGCGCTTCGAGCGTCACCATGTCAACGCCCTCGGCCGCGCCGTTCGTGACTTCCGACCCCTGCCCCGTCTCGAAGTAGAGCCCGCCGAAGCCGCGCGACAGGTCGAGCACGCCGTCCACGTCCAGGCCGACCATGCCGCCGAGCGCCTTCGAGGTTCCCGCGAGACTCTGGAAGCCCACGTCAACTTTCACGCGTTCGCGCGCGCTCGACTGCTTTACGATGTCGGAGAGGACGCAGTAGCGCGTCGGAAGATTGAGCCGCTCGACGACCGAGCGGAGCAGCTCTTCGAGGCGGATGATAGTCTCCACGTCGTCGCCCGCGGGGTTGATGCCGAGCAGAACGTCGCCGCAGCCGTAGGTGAGTCCTTCGAGGACGGAGAAGAGTACCTCCTCCTCTTCGTCGCCGGGGCTGTTCGGCTGGAGGCGCGAGCCGAAGTGCCGGGGCGAGCCTATCTGTACGCCCTCGCCGGGGAGCGGGTTGAAAACTTTACGCGCGACGGCCGAAAGCTCGTCGTTCGTCATCAGCTTGACGACCGCGGCGATTGATTCGCTGCCGAGCCCCTCGCCGTAGCGTCGCACCCAATCCGCGCCGCCGCCGCCCGACAAGATGCCTTTCAACTCTCCGACGGTCAGGCTTGAGATTTCCGCCGCGAGACGCCGGTCGAGCGAGGCGGCGAGCGCTTCGCTCACTCCGTCTTCGACCAGCGCGGTCGCCGCCAACGTGCCGAGGTCGAGCGCGCCTATCTCCGCGCGCGCCGCGACGCGCGCGGACTCGTCCCGCGTCCCGCCGACGAGTAGGTCACCCTCCTTAAACTCGTTGGCGAGGGCGAAGGTTCGCAGCAACTCACGACGGTCAGCAGCCATGCCTTTAAGCCTTGACCGCGCGCCCGCCGAAGAAGGCGCGCGCCGCCGCAAACATGCGCCGGATTCGCCGCACGACCTTTGGCAGAACCCACGCGAAGACGACGAGGAACACGCCGACGACGACCAGAATGACGACCGGGTGAAGAACCGACAGCACGACGGCGCCCACCGCTATCACGTCTTCGACGACGGAGAGCGTCCAATTCGTAAACGGCTCCGGGCTCACGTTGGCCGCGGCGCGCACCGTCGCCTTCGTCCCGTGGGTCGAGAGGGCGAGCCCGCCGCCCACCAGCAGCGCGACGATTTGCACGGCGGGGCTCACGTCCGAAGTCGCCGCCGCGGCGAGCGCCGCGCCCGCCGGGACGCGTATGAACGTGTGTACCGCGTCCCAGACCGTGTCTACGTAAGGAATCTTATCGGCGAAGAACTCGACCAGATAGAGCGCCAGCGCGACGCCGATGATGAGCCAGTTGTCCAGCACGTGCAGCCCGCCGGGCAGGCGCGCGAGCTTGTAATGCTCAAGGAGTCCCAGCACCGCCACGGTGGCGTACAGGTTTATGCCCGATGTCCACGCCGAGCCCAGCGCAAGGCCGAGAATCTGTATCAGGTTCATCCTCGCTCCGCCTCCCTCGAAAGACGCTTTCACACATATTACAGTTCGCGAGGCGGGCTGTGAAAGCTATACTGACCTACGCCGCGGGAGGGTTTGACTGTGCCTGCAAGACTTTTCGGGCTGCTCGCCATAATTTTAGGGTCGCTATACGTGTCGGAGGGCGCGCAATGGCTGCTCGGCTTCGCTTCGGGCGCGACCGACCGTAGCCCGTTCTGGGTTCGATACCAGATTGCCGTCATAGCACTGGACTTTTTAATCGGCTGGGCCTCGATAGTGTCGGGCTTCGGGGTCTTGCTTCTAAGGGAGTGGGGGCGTATGTGCTGGCTCGTCCTGCTGCCGCTCGTCCTGCTCTTACACGCCTCGATGACGCTCGCACAGCTCGCGGCAGGCATCGACGTGCGGCGGTCGTACGGGTGGGTCGGGATGATGGTCTTGGTGACCATCCTCTCGTGGGCGTACCTGACGCGGCCGCGACCCAAAGCCCGCTTCCGCCGAAGGGGTCTGCGTGTTTCGTAGGAGGGAACGGATAACTAAGTTGCCCGGTAAGTGGGTCGCGGGCGTAGTGCTCGTCGCTTCGTCGCTATATTTGGTAGCGCAATTCATCCAACCGCCTCAGGGCGTCGCACTGTCCGCCGAGGCTCGGGCCTTCAACCGTTTAAAGAATCGCACAGTGCCGCCGGGCGGGGCCGACTTCGACGTGCGGGTTACGCTGGCCGAGTTGTTGCGGCCCGGCGAAGACCGCGTGCGCTGGTCGGTGTCGCGTGCGGCGGCCGTAGAGGGCTACGTGATGGCCGTCAGGGAGGGGGGCGTCGAAGCCGCCAACTCCTTCTCGTTCGTCCGGCGTGACACGCACGTCGAAGTCGGCCCACGCCCCGACTCGCCGCCGCGCGAGCGCGTAATACTTGAGGTCACGCCTCCCTTGAGGGGCTGGGCTAAAGGGCAGGGGATGGACTGGTCTAACGCCGCACTCGCGCGCGAGTTGACGGGCCGCCGATGCCGGTTCGAGGGCTGGCTGCTGTTCGACTCCAACCACGCGCAGGAGTCGGAGAACGTTAGGCCGGGGGCGGCGGCGAACTGGCGCGCCACGGCATGGGAGCTTCACCCCGTGACCTTCATCAAGGTCTTGGCGGAATGACGGGGCGGCGACCTCCCGCAAGCACGAAGCACGTCAACCCCACACCTGTTTGTGATTACGGCCCGAACCTCTTGCGGTACTCGTCGGAGGAGAGGAAGGCTTTGACCATCTCCGCGCGCCTGTAGTCGCCGCCGAAACTGTCGAGCTTCGCGAGCCAGAAGTCGTAGCCCCCGAAGCCGGAGTCGGGCGCGGCGTTCGGGTCGCGCCGCAGGTAGCCGAAGTACTGCATGAGCACGAAGGCGCGTGTGAAGGCCAGCCGCTTGAAGTCTTCGTCCTCGACCACGCTGCGCAGTATCAGTTTGCGCCCGCCCCCTCCCGAGTATTCCAGTATGAGCGCGTCGCGCTCGGACGGAGACAGTACCCCGCCGCTGTTAGCGTCCAGCGAATCTACAAAATTGGCCGCCTCGTTGGGCCGTATGAAAGGGTACCTCTCGATGAACTCCGGGCGTTTGATGAACTCTTCGACGAAGGCGTTCTTGTTGGCTTCGAGCCGTTCGAGCGCGCCGGGTTGGCCGATGACGACGCCCTCGTTGAGCAGCCGCACGTCGCGCGTGAACTGCTCGAAGGTGAGCGGCACCGGCGTGCGCCCGTAGGCCGCCTGGTACGCGCGGAAGAGGAATAGGCCCGTCTCCTGAAGCTCTATGGAGAGGAAGAAGGCCGCCGAGGTGTCGATGCGCTTGGCCTCCGTGCACCGTGCGTCGTCGAGGCAGCTCGCGATGTTCGAAGTCCAGAAGGAGAGTCCCGCGTCGTCCGGGTCGCGCCCGAGGAAGTCGTGGTAGTGCTGGCAGACGAAGGTAGGCGTATCGTCAATAGGATTGCCCTGCACGGAGTCGCCGTCCTCGTCGTCAACGATAAGCACAGTGGCCGTGCTCGGGCTCTCCAGCGTTACGCCGACGACTGCGCTGAGGTCACGCGGGGCGCTGAGTGTGACGTTGAAAGCCTCGCCTTCGTGACCGCCCTCCTTCTCCGGGTACGAGTCTTCGCTGATGAGGATGCGGAGCGGCTTGAACGCCTCGCCCGCGGCGAAGTGGAGCGTGCCGGAGGCGGCGTTGTAGTCCGAGCGCCCGTCCGCCGCGGGCGCGGGGAGTGTGCCGCCGGAGCCGGTCGTGAAATCGACGGCCGTCGCGTTCGCCGTCAGTCCCGTGCGTATGACGAGGAGTCTGACGCTCGTGCAGTCCTCCGTGACGCGGTACGCGGCCTTGCTGAAGTGAATCGTCCAGACCGGGGCCGTCACGATGTCGCGCACGACCTCGCCGCCGCCGATGCCTCCGACGGGCGTGGCCTGCCCGGTCAGCAGGTTCATTCTGAAGAGCGTGGAGGGGGACGCGCAGCCGCCGGGGCAGGGGAGCGTCAGCGAGGCGTAAGCCGTGCCCCCTGTGACGGACGCGGACGGGTTGTCGAAGCCGACGAAGTTCCCCGCGTCGAACCCGAGCGGGCCGACCGTGTGCAGCGTCCCGAGGCCGGGGTCTTGCTCGTAGACCAGCGCGTCCCTGTCGGCGTCGATTCCGTAGTAGCGCGAGGTGAAGACAAACGGCTCGGGTGCCACAGCGAAGGCGAGGCCGACGATCCTCGGGTTCTGTCCGGCGTTCGGGTCGCCCGGCGCGTAATGGAGCGTGGCCGTCGGGCTAATGGACGGGCCGCCGAAGAAGAAGAAGTCGAAGAGCCACGAGCGGTCTGCGTCGCTGACGAGGCGCATGCGGTCGTGGAAGCTGTCGCGCGCGAGACTGAACTCCGTCCCTTCGAACGGCGTGATGGGCGCGGGCGCGGCCTGCGTCGCCGCGCCGGTGTCGGGCGCGATTCTGTAGAGGCGGCCCGTGCTGCCCACGGAGTATAGATAGCCGTCCTTCTGCCGCACGTCGAGGGCGAGGAGGTGCTCGCCCGTCTGAAGCCCCGTGACCGTCTTCGACCGAAGAACAGCGCCCGGCATGTACGCGTTGACGAGCAGCAGTTTGTCGCTCGCCGTCAGCGCGTAGAGGTTCGAGCCTTCGGGCAGTGCGGCGAGGCCGCGCAGGAAGACGCCCGCGCCGCCGCTCGTGCCGACGGAACCAATCTCGTGCGCCTCGCCCGTCTTCAGGTCGATGACGTACAGGGCGCTTGAGGCCGCGCCCTCGCGCGTCAGAGAGGCGTAGCCGAGGCCGTTGCCGACGATGTCGAAGCCGACCTCGTCTTTCAGCGTGACGGAAAAGTCGCGGAACCCGAACGAGACGAAAAGCCAGCCGACGCCGAACACCTCCCCCGTGGCAGGGGAGACGGGCTGAGCATTGCGCGAGCCGACGGTCACGAGCTGTGCGCTCTTCCAATCGATGCCGTACAGCGTCGGCAGAGGGAAGCCGGGCTCTTGCGCGAGGCCGGTCACGGCGGGGACGCGCCCGGCGTCTTCGCCGGGCGAAGTGTTGAAGAGCGGGCCGTCGAGCGCGACCACGATGCCGCTGTTCGGGTCGAGCCTCAGACTCTGGCCGTTGCTCACGACGCGAATCCAGTCCTGCAAAGCGTCGAAGGTCATGCCGACCTCGAACCCGCCCCCCTCGCTGACGTTCAGCGCGGGCGCGAACGGGCCGGAGCCCACCTGCGTCGCCGCGCCCGTGACGGTGTTGACGGTGTAGAGACGGCTGGTGCTGCCGACCGCGTAGAGCACGCCCGTGGCGGGGCGTATGTCTATGCCGAGCAGTTGCTCGTTCGGCTGAAGGCCGGTCACGTCCACCGCGCCGACGACCCTTTCGGGCTCGGTGCTGTCGAAGAGGACGAGCCGGTTCGAGTCGGTCAGGCCGACGAGGGGCAGGGCGCGTGCGGCGGCCGGCACGAGCAGGATAAAGATGACGGCGGCGACCGATGCCGCGCGGCGTCTCAGTTGAGGCGTGATAGTTCTCATTACGTGATTCACCCTTCGTGAGAATCGTCGAGTGTAGGGTCCGGGCGCGCGACGGAATTTAAGACTCGGGTTTCAAGGCTTACGTCTCAAGTCCTTTTAGCCGACTCCCCGTAGAAGACCTTTTTAGACTCAAACAACACATATATCAAGTCGGGCAAATTCAAATTTTAAAAGCAACGCCGCGGGAGGGCGCACGCCGACGGCAAAATATCGCCTGTTCGATCCTCAATATTCCCGCCGTCCGCGCGGCGACCGCAACTCGTGCGCAGATTGCTTTAGAAGTCGAGTCGCAGTCCGACGCGCACGGTGCGAGGGCGTTGCGTGCGCGTCGGCACGAGGAAGGTGTCCGCGAAGGCGCGCTGCCGCTCGGCCGAAGCGCCGGGCCGCAGCGCGTCGAAGTTTATGAACTCCGCCCCGAAGGCGTAGACGGTCTTGTTGAGCACGTTGTCAAACTCGACCGCCGGGCGCAGGCGTGTGTGCTCCGAGAGCCGGAACTCGCGCGTGACGTTGAGGTCGAGGGCGAAGAGGCCGGGGCCGAGTCCGGCGTTACGCGGGAGATTTCCCGTGCGGCCGATTGTCGGGAGCTTGAACGCTTCGAGCAGTCGCGGGTCGAGCGCGGAGCCGGGCCGACGCCAGCGGATAATGTCCGCGTCTCCGGCGAAGAGGGGGCGGTCGTTGCCAACGTCGTCGAGATTCCGGTCTGCGCCGCCGAGCGAGACGTTGAAGGGCGCGCCCGACGCGACGCGCAGGATGGAAGCGAGCTTGAGTCGCCCGAGTCTTCGAGGCGCGTCGAGAGTCGCGGAGAGAACGAAGCGGTGCCGTCTATCCAAAAGGCTCCGCGCGCGCTCGCCGCGGAAGTCGCCGACGCGCAGCGCGCTCGAAGTGTTCACGACCCCGTCGTCAATCAGGCGCGACAAGGTGTAAGCGGCGCGCAGCGACCCGCCCACCCCGCCCGCGACGTTCTTGAATCGACGCCGCGCCTCGACCGTCAGCCCGTGATAGAAGCTGTTGCCGAGAGGCGCGAGCTGTTCGACCTGCACGCGCGTCGGGTCGGGCCGCAAGGCTTGTAGCGCGGCGAGCGCGGCGTCGAGCGTGGCGGTAGAGCTAACGCTGTCGAGGTTGAATACGGTGACGGGGACGCCGAACTCTACGACGCGCGAAATCGTGTCTGAGGATGCGGGCGTGGCCGTAGTGAATCGCACGAGGTCGCCCGCGGTCGAGGTGTCGTAGACGGGACGCGCGCCCGCGGCGTTACGGAAGTTGGCGAAGTCGCGCGAGAGCAGGTACTCGGCGAAGTCCCGGAAGCCCGCGGGAAGCCGCGGCGCGTTCGCGTTGAACTCACGCCACAGATGAATCCCGCGGTTGAAGGTGTAGTTTGCTTCGACGACGAAGCCGCGCCCGAGTTCGCGCTCCACCCCGGCGTTGAACTGGTACGACTCCGGCATGCGAATCGAAGGGTCGAGTCGGCGCGTGAAGTTCGTCAGGCGCGTGCCGAGTGTTCGGACGAGCGGCGACTCTGCGTCGAGCGTGTCGGGGAAGTGAAGGCTTGCGGCGATGAAGGCGCGGCGCTCGGCGGGCGGGAGGGCGTTCGTGTCGAACTCGACCGT